>VMBT01000167.1_pt1 | contig 44096 bp, 44 predicted proteins | sample 4404301 | NCBI WGS metagenome assembly VMBT01 (sample SAMN12238535, study PRJNA552566) | marine metagenome | isolation source: Coastal seawater | place: USA: coastal Georgia, Sapelo Island | collected 2008-08/2009-08 | reverse complement strand
ACCCAAGCGCCAGGATCGAGGAGAAGATCAAGACCACTTTGTGGTCACCGGTCATGTTCCCCAAGAGGCGGATGGAGAGGGACATCGGCCGCACAAGGTGGCTGACGATTTCGATTGGGAACATCAGTGGAGCCATCAGAGGCATGGGCCCTGTGAATTGTTTGATGTAGCTGGCGCCGTGCTGACGAATGCCCAAAATGTGTGTGAACAGAAAGATGATGATCGCGAAAGCGAAGGTCACGTTGAACTGGTCGGTTGGCGGGTTGAATCCGGGGACCAGTCCAGCCAGGTTCAGGAACAGGATGAAGAGTCCATAGGTTCCTAGCAGGGGCATCAGGGGGCGTGGTCCGATACCGTGCTGAATGATACCTGAGAGAAAATTGAGGATACCCTCGACAACAGTAACAGCGACATGATCTTTGTCTAGCCGTCCCGATGGTTCTAGCATCTGGGCTTCTCGGAAGGGCTTGCCAAGCCACCAAGCGAGACCGATCAGTACCGCGGCCACCATGATCATGTCCAGAATCGGGCGCGGATCGATTCCGATTGAGGCTAGCGGTTCTTCTAGCCCACCAAGTAAAAAATGAGCCCAGGTGAAGCCACCTTCTGCTGCAAAAGCAGGGGATGTCAGGGTCAGCAGGAACAGCCCTGCCAGGTTCAGTCGTCGAAACATCAGTATCCCTAGGAAAGGACGTCGGAAGAATCAGAGGATCTTGGTCGCTGGATGAGTGCGTAAGCGGTAGCAGCCAACAAAATGTTGGAGAGGCCTAGCATTATCCCAATTGCATTGATGTCCAATTGGACGATCGCCACGTAGAGAACCATCATCGAGACAATGAACTTCGCACCGTAGATCAGCAAGTACAGTGGCCTTAGTTTTCGCTCCTCCAACATGTTCAGAACGAAGCGCACGGTCCAGTGGAAGTTCAAACCAACAATCGCTGAACCTAGCAAGGATCCCAAGAGAAAGTCAAGGCCGAACAGGAGAGAAACGGCTGCCAGAATGCCAGAGGTCAAGATCAGCAAATTCCGGAATTCTGTGGCCTTGCGGAAACCGATCTGTAAGGCCTCGTCGGAGATGTCAGGAAAGATTGAGTTAGACATTTAGGTCTTGGAATCAAAGTCATGAGTTAAGGGGGTGGCAGCGTCTTCCTGCTGCAAGCGCTTGAGCAGACGATAGACACTGCGGTAACCAGCGGCGATGCCACTGGCCGTGAAAATAATCAGCATCCAGGGTCCAGTGCCGAAGAAGCGATCCAGGGAGCTGCCAAGCAGGAGTCCAACAATCACAGAGAGACCCAACTCCAGGCCCATCGAACTGAACATCACCAAGCGGGGATTGAAGCGCGGCATGTTCGTCAGTCCTCATCCTTGCGGAATTTGAAGAAATACCACCAGGCGCCAACGCCAGCGATCACGGCGAGCACCAGAAAGTTCATCAACGAAAAGATCAGTTTACCCCCAAGAAGGATAGCGGCAACACCGATCAGACCATACATGATGGGGTTGCCCTTCTTCTTTTTCTTTGGCTCCTCCTGAGCGGGAAGTCGGGTGGTCGTCCCAGGGGTCGGCTTGCCACCAACCTGCTGGGTCAGGGTATCGACTTCACGGCGAAGCTTTTCCAAGTCCAGTTCGTCATCCTGTCGGGCCATGGTCTCTTACTCAATGGGGATCAAGGGAAAGACGCAGGCGTTCCTGGGCCAGGATCTTGGCCAGGGCTTGGGCCTGATTGGAAAACAGATAGGTCACACCTCGAGAGAGTTCACGACAGAATGCTGGCCAGCTTCGAGGGTAGCCAGTGCCAACGATCTTTCCCTGCTCCAGGTGACGCTGCACCTCGGTGTCGGGCATCAACAGATACTGTCCACCAATTCCACCAAAATCCTGACTGCTCACCGCCTCACTGATTTCTGCCACGTTGAAGCCACCAACCAGTAGTACTGAAGCCTTGGGGAACGCAGACAATTTTTCATAGGTTGCTGGATCCAGCAGCAGGAAATGGAAGTGCTCTGCTGGCACGAGTCCTGCCAGAGTTTCTTGTAAGATCTCAAGTTGATGCTCCGGTTCCGGATAGTGTTCTTCCTTGATTTCAATCATCAGGTGCTTACGTTCTCCCAAGCGCTGCACAACTTCAGAGAGGGTTGGGATCAAGGGAAAACGCTGGCGCAGTTCTGTCGAAGTCAGGTCTGCCAGTCGCTCAGAGCTACCAAAAACCCGCTGCAGATCTGGATCGTGAAAGACCATCGGTACCAGATCTTTGGTCCAGCGGATATCGAACTCTACCCCATGAATGTCCTCGAAGCGCAAGACTGCTGCCAGCGAGGCCATCGTGTTTTCAGGGATACGGGGATCATCGTGCAGACCTCGGTGGGCGAAGACACGGCAGGCGTTCCACTGCTCTGGAGTCGGCTCGGATGGGGTTGTCCATGCGATGAGCCATTCAGCGAGATCGTGTAAGCGATTTTCAACAACCAGCGGCAATTCCACATCAATTCCAGCTAAAGTTTTTGAGGCAACTGCCGATAGCAGAAGAAACTGATTATCCCTACAAGGAAGAGAAACTTATGTACCGCCGTTGTCGAAAGATCGCTGCCAGTCTGTTGTTGCTTGGATTTGCTGTCAGCTGCAGCAGCTATGATCGCTTCCCGATCGCTTCTTTCAGCACCCGTCTCCAGGATGGAGACCGTCACTTGGGTTGGAGCCTGAACTATTTCAACAGTTGGCGCCGGGAGCGTCAACCCCAATACCTGCTGCTGGCAGAAGATCACACTGTCAATGCGATTGATGCCTTTTCCCGGTTGGAGTCAGATACGTCACCACGCATCAACGAATACTATGTGGCTCGGGAGCGTCGAACTCGGGGATGTCGTCTACTGGCAGAATTGCAATTTGAAGCCATCAATCACGGTCAGGATCTCCGTGGGATGACCCCATCCGGTTGTACCTACTGATCCAAAAGGCTCAGTAAGCGGCACGTTCCATGTTGCTCCGCAGCCGCAGAGTGTCCTGGTAGAGTTGGTTCGCCATCTCCTTATCGCCTCGTCGGTGATGGAGGCGACCCAGCTTGCTCAGTAATCGCTCCTCTCCTTCTACATCTCCAATTGCTCGCTTGATTTCAAGATGGCTGTGGCAGATCCGCACCAGCCGGTCTTCTTCCTTGGTTGCTTCCAGTGCCTGTTCCAACTTGTCATAGAGCCGATCCATCTCATTGCGATCCAGTTGCTGTCGAGCGTAGTTCAGCAGATCCTGCAGCAGGGGAATCATAGTTTCCCAGGCCTGTTCTTTCTCTAGTCCTTCAACAACATCACGAACCATGCGGGCAAGATCTTCTCCCTCCAAGCCATCCTTTTGCCGACGTACCCCATCGAGATGGTGGGCAGCCTGCTGAATCTCTCCAAGTTCAATCAAGGCCTTCACGTACAGCTGTAGATCCTCGGCCTGCGGCGTTCGTTTCAACTCCTGAAGCAGCTGAAGGTGATTATCCAGGCTGACCTTGGCTTCCTGCCAGTTACGGGCACGAGCGAAAGAGCGAGCCATCTGCAGCAGAGCTTCGGCCTCGTCACGAGTTTCATCTGGCGAAGCCGAGTGCCCTAGAGTCTTCCCAAGGCCTTCATCATAGAGATCTTCCTTGGCAGGAGTTGGAGCTTGTAGCTGATGTGGCAAAGGAATGTAGGCATCTGAGAAGAGATCTTCGGTGCTGTCGGGAATCTCCGGCTGTCGGGAGAGACGTTGTTTAGAGAGGCTATAAAGCGAACCAACATCTGAGTGACGTCGTAGGGTTTGAGCTCGTGGTCGTTCTGTCGCAGTATTGTTACGACGTCGGATAGTGACTCGATCCTTGGGAGGTGGAGGCTGTTGCTCTGCTGTCGCCAGTGCCTGTTCAAAGCCATCTGCGTCTACAGGCTCTGGCTCAGCTTGCACAGGTTGGTGCTTCAGATTAACGACTTCTGTGGGTTCGTCTTCTGGTGCAGGAACAAAGTTTCCTTGTTTGCGTTCGTTTTGTTCCAGGTTCTCGCGAAAGCGTGCAAAGACAGAGCTGTCCAAGCCTGTAAAGGTTTCAGCACTTCCAGAAGATGCTGGTTTCGGAGCCACTCTGGGGGATTCATTCGCAAAGGAGACCGTTTGTGAAAAACTGGCGGAGACAACTTCCATGTTGCGTCGCAGGATCCAGAGCAGCAGCATGAGCAGGATCCAGAGAGCAGCGGCTGCAAGAGTCAATTCCATGGAATGCTGGGTAGCAACCACGATTGCAACGGCGGCAAGGGTAGTGATGATTAGGTAAGCCTTCATCGTTGCTCAGTTGAAAGGAACGGCGGATTTCAAGGCAGTTTCGGGTTTATTCCATCCCGAAAGCCTGCAGATAGTGTTCATGGCGACTCCACTGCTTGAGTACTCGGACTTGTAGCGACAGATACACTGACTGTCCCAGTAGAGTCTCAATACGTTGTCGGGCAGTAGTCCCGATTTTTTTCAATTGTTGGCCCTTGTGGCCGATGATGATCCCTTTTTGCGATTCGCGCTCAACGATGATGTTGGCGATAATGTGCAGTCGCTTGGGAGTCTCTTCAAAAGATTCCACCTGAACAGCCACAGAGTAGGGAAGTTCCTGTTGCAGGTGGCGGAAGAGCTGTTCGCGCACCAATTCTCCGCAGAGGAACCGCTCCGAGGCGTCCGTCAGTTGGTCTTCCGCAAAGAAAAATGGATTTTCTGGCAGGCGCTTCAGCAGCAATTCCCAGAGACGTTCCAAGTTGTGCGACTTGAGCGCAGAGATCGGAATCAACTCTGCGAATTCTGCGAGTTGACGGTAACGTTCCAAGCTTTGCAGAATCGCCTCATAGGGAAGGCCATCAACCTTGTTGATTGCCAGGATCGTGTTGCTGGCTCGATCTTGCAGGTGCTGTAGGACCAGTTGGTCTTCTGCAGGCACATCTTGTCCAGGACGCAGAGGTTCAACAAGCATCAGGTTGAAATCGGTCTCCTGCAGAGTCTCAACAGCGTAACTCACCATCTTTTGGTTCATGACACGACTGGAGGCGTGGATGCCAGGGGTGTCAATGAAGATCAGTTGTGAGGAACCGATGGTACGGATGCCCAGTAGTCGATTGCGTGTAGTCTGTGGTTTGTTTGCTGTGATCGCCAGTTTCTGTCCGATCAGTCGATTGAGTAGGGTCGACTTGCCTACGTTTGGACGGCCAATCAGGCCAATGAAACCAGCACGGGTCAGGGAGTCCTGACCATCAGCCGAAGGGGCTGCAGGAGGAGCAAAGGTGATCATGCGCAGGAAACGAAAGTTGTTTCAGTGCAAAATTGTAAAAAAAGAAGGGATTATAACGATCTGTTGCTGGGTTGCAAGGTCTTACTTCGGGATTTCTTCAGATAGAGGTTCCAAATGCCAGCGCCAGGCAATCAGTGCAGCGAAAATCGCCTGACGAATCAGACCGCCGCTGACCTGGTCGAACAGAAGGGTTGGTGGAACCTGCTGGAAGTAGACAAAGGCGGGGGTGAATTCAGCCACAACAAAGAGGAGTGAGGTAAGCACAATCCAGAGTTCCAGGGGCTGACGGGTCAGGGTTAGGCAGACAGGCAGGAGCACCAGCAGCAGCAACCAGCCCCGTAGTAGCAGGAAGACCAGCTTGGCTTCGATGGAGGTCGGAGGAAGTTGCAGGAAGTTCTGCAGTTGGGTCCACCAGGCAGACAACTCCCAGTTGGCCTGAATCAGTGCTTGTGTACCCAGAAAGAGCAGAACGTAAGCAACTCCCAGCCATAGCATTTCGAGCAGACGTTGCCAATCAAGGAGTCCTTGGCGCAGTCTACGACCTAGTCGGTTCCAGTCAAGCAAGCGTTGTGCGGGAGGTAGCAGCCAGGGAGCGACCAGTGCTACCAGCAGGGCAGCGCCAAATTCCCCCAGCAAGAGCCCTTGCGCCACCTCATCCATTGGGGTGCCTAGGACCATTCCCTCCAACAGCTTTCCGGTTGGTCCAATGCCCAGCAGCAGTAGCAGGATGACTACGGTACCAACGCTGCGAGTCCAGAAGATTGGTTTGACAACAGGACGCAGGGTGAAGCCGAGCAGCACTCCCGCAAGAAAAAGCAGGTTGAAATCGAAGAGAGCAGCTTGTTCCGGCAAAAATAACAGCAGTAGCCCCATCCGTGCCAGGGCATAGGCAGCTCCTAGGGCCGTGGGAGCAACGTACTTACCGAGACCTGATTCGTTCACACCCCCTCAGCGTCGCTTACCGCCCTGATGAACCTGAAACCTTGGCTTAGACCGAGAGCGTGGCGCTTGCAGTGCTGGAAAGATTTCACTCCAGTAGACTCCAATCCCCCAGCCAAGAAAGGCCCCAACCACAGGAGTCAGAACAGGGTCTCCTCCTGGGATCCATGAATATCCCCAATAACCGACTGCTGTGCCAAGGACGGCACCAATGCGTACATAGTTATTCTGAAAGAGCAGGTAAACGATGGCCCAAATTCGTTGCATTGTTGTCTCAGTGCGGAGGGAGAACAGAGAAATCGAGGACCTGGCCCTCGAGATTGAGATGAACTTTGAAGCGGATCGGCCGACAGCAGACCTCACAGTCTTCGATCGTGTCCAACTCTACCTCCGAAGGATCCAGCAGGATGGAGATACGTTGCCAACAATAGGGGCAATCGAAGAATTGTTCAATCATGAGCGTGCCTGTTGTTGCTGTTGCTGATCGTAGCGCTTGCGTTGTTCTTCGTGAACCAGCACCTCGTAGGCTTCACCGAGCAGTCGAGTCATCGACTCGGCTTGCTTGCGGATCCAGTCGAACTCAGCATTTTGATGTCGGTCTGGATGGTATTCCTTCAGCTTCTCGTGATAAGCCTTCCGAATTTCACTGACCGTTGCCTTCGGAGAAATGCCCAGGAGTTCGTAATAATTTTGCCCGACGGCAGAGGTTCGTGAAGAACCTGGCTGTTGCCGTTCCTGTTGCTTTGATTGTTGTTGCCGGCGTTGTTGCTGCTCTTCTGCACGCTGACTGGTGCGGGCTCGCACATAGAAGCGCAGGCTGCGCAGGGTTTGCTGGATGAACAGTAGTTTGCCCGCAAGTTGTCGCAAGGAAGTGTGCTTTTCTAATGCCTGTCGTTCGATCAGGTTGATCTCAGCTTCAAAATCCACTAGCCGCATAGCGTGCTGACGTTCTGTGTCCTTGCGCTGCGCCAGCCGCAACAACTCTCGGGTCTTCCGCAGGGTCTCCTGAAAGTGTTGCTCATCCAGCGCTTGTTGTTCGGCAGCCTTTCGTTGTTCTTCCGCTTGCACCGCAGCTTGTGCTTCTGCGTAGGCTCGTGCACGAGCCTGCTGTCGTGGATCTTCCTGAGACATCCAGCCTGCGATGCGTTCCCTGTATTTCCAACCAAACCAGCCTAGCAATCCGCCAACAAGCAACAGCATCAGCAGGACTGCCAGCAGAACCAGGCGCGCGTTGGTTTGCTTAGCCTCAATTTCTTCAAGTAGCGACTGAACCTGTGAGTTGTTTGGATCTTGTTCAAGTGCCATCAGCAGAAAAGTTCGAGCACCTTCCCAGTTTTGGGAACGCATTTCTTGCTCAGCACTCTGAACCCGCAACTGTACTCGGATTTGTTGTTCAGCCAGAGCCAGTTGGCGTCTTGCTTCCGTATAGAGTGGACTGTCCTTGGGGACCTGCTTGAATTGGGAAATGGCGGCATCGTACTCTCCGTTTTTGAGTAGTTGCTCTCCCTTGCCAAGTTGAATTTCCTGCTCTTGCTGCTGCATCCGTTCCCGCACAGCAAGGGCTTCTGCATTTTGAGGGTCGATACGTAGGATGTCCCCCAGCAGTCTTTCAGCTCGCAGCCAGTCCTTTTCCCGTTCCGCATTGCGCAACTGCTCCACTTGCAATTCAAGCGAAGATGGTCCCGTGCTGGTTTCAACTGCTTTTGAAGTTGCTAGGGCAACCGGAGTGTCCAGTTGGTTGCGATAGCGTCGAGCAGTTTCGTTGGCGCCACGATTCTGCAATTGACGGATGTATTCTTCCGGGCTCTGGTGTTCCTTGGTCTCAAACAATTGAACGCTGTCATAATCCGCACTGGCCAGGTAGGCTCCGGTGGGACTCCGTGCAATGCTGCCAGCGCCGTAAAGCAACAGTTGTTGTTGTTCTGCGCCCTCTCGATTGAAGATGTGCGCCTTGGTAGTATCTCCCTCTGTTGAGATGACCGCTAGTTTGTCGCCTGGCAGCGGTAGCAGTCGCTCCGGCTTGGACTGGTTGGAAAGTTCCAATTCAGGGCGGTGCTCTTGCAGGCGGGACTCCGAATTACCCCAGAGCAGGTTACGCTCTTCGTCGATGGAAACTAGTTGTTGGTCTGTTGAGAAGTGGAAATCCACCGGCGGCAACAAATGGTAATCAAGCGGAGGCAATACCTGTTGGCGTTGAGAATCCACCAAACGAATTCCCGTTTGATTGGCATGGCTGACTGCAATGCGTTGTTCGTTGGGGCTGAAAGCAAAGTGCTTTAGAGGCTGGTCGGTCTTTTCACCTGTCCAGAGTAAGCGCGAGGAGTAGGGTGGTTGTGTATCTAGTTCGTAGAGTTGCTGTCCCTCACTCCAGCGCAGCAGATCTTTCTGTTGGCTAAAGTCGGCCTGTCCTACCGGTTGCTGAACAGTTCGTTCCCAGATGCGTTGTTGCAAGGCAGGCAATTCTGCATCACGACCAGGCAGATCATCGACTTGCCAGAGCTCGAGTCGCTTATCTCCACCCACGAATAGCTGTCGCCGAGTTGGATGAAAACTGAGGTGAGTCAATTCATTGCTGGCAGAGCGCAGGTTGCCTAGAATTCGACCGCTACGTCGGTCACGGAACTCCACAACAGTGTCATCACCATCTTGCATTCCCAAGGCAAGGATTGCTTCGTCGGCACTGATTGCCAATTGACGCACAGGACGCTCAGAGCGGATCTCTTGCTGCAGCTGTAGGAAATCCTGATTCCCCAGAGCAAGCAGAGGCAGGCTCAGTCCGAACAGTAAGGCAAGGGCGATCAGTAGACGAGAGGGCAGCATGCGAGATCCATCAGGAATTACGAAGCAGCTCGTCAAAGTAATGAATCGTGTGACGAAGGCCTTCCTTCAGAGGCACCGTGGGTTCCCAGCCAAGTTGCTCCTTGGCTAGTTGGATGTTTGGTCGGCGGCGACCAGGATCATCTTCACGGGCAGGCTGATAAGTAATTTGGGAGCGAGAATTGGTCAATTCCACAACTTGTTCAGCCAACTCTCGAATCGTGAATTCGCCAGGATTCCCCAGATTGATGGGTCCAGGACAGTTCTCCTGTTGCATCATTCGTAGGATTCCTTCAATCAGGTCACTGACATAGCAGAAGGAGCGAGTCTGTTGTCCATCACCGTAGAGCACCAGCGGTTCGTTGCGCAAGGCGGCAACTATAAAGTTACTGACCACTCGCCCGTCTTCCGGATGCATCCGAGGGCCGTAGGTGTTAAAGATGCGAATGATCCGAGTGTCTACTCCATTTTGACGACGATAGTCACTCATCAGAGTTTCAGCGACTCGTTTGCCTTCGTCGTAGCAACTGCGGGGACCAATAGGATTGACAGATCCCCAGTAGTCTTCGGTTTGAGGATGGACCTCTGGATCTCCGTAAATCTCAGAGGTGGACGCCTGTAGGATACGCGCCTTGACCCGCTTTGCCAGCCCGAGCATGTTGATCGCACCAAGAATGCTCGTCTTGATGGTTTTCACTGGATTGTACTGGTAATGTACAGGTGAGGCTGGGCAGGCTAGGTTGAAGATCCAATCGACTTCCAACAGAATTGGTTCAACCACGTCATGGCGGATGAATTCGAAGTTCCGATTGTCCAGCAGATGAGCGATATTGCGCTTGTTGCCAGTGAAAAGATTGTCCAAAGCCAGCACGTCATGGCCCTGTTGGATGAGTTGCTCACAGAGGAAGGAGCCGAGAAAACCCGCACCACCGGTGACTAAAACACGTTGAGACATGAAGTGGGATAATGGAGTGTCTTGGGAAATTTCATGAAGGGTCTACCAAAAAACATGAAAAGGTAACACAGTGCTGATCAAACTCCAAGTACTGCCGTAGTCACTGGATTTTCATTGCACCTTAACCCTGCTTTTCGTACGCTTTAGATTCTAGCAAATTTTATACTGCGATCTAATTCTCCCCCTTCTGATGGCTGAGGCGTCCGTGTCGACCGACCAGCTTCATTTCGACCACCTGCTTGCGGAACAAACCATGATAAACGAGGAAAAGCGCAAAGACCTGGAATCGGCAATGAGCCAGATCGAACGACAGTTTGGTAAGGGCTCCATCATGAAACTTGGAGACCAAGCTCTAAACCAAGTGTCCGTGATTGGCTCTGGTAATCTGGGCTTGGATATTGCGCTAGGAGTTGGGGGCTACCCCCGTGGAAGGATCATTGAGATCTATGGCCCTGAATCATCAGGTAAAACGACCATGGCGCTCTGTGCAGTTGCAGAGGTACAGCGGGCTGGTGGTATGGCTGCTTTCATTGATGCAGAGCACGCACTTGATATCAGTAATGCACGACTGCTGGGGGTCAATGTGGAGGAATTGCTGGTGGCTCAGCCAGACTACGGAGAGCAGGCCTTGGAGATTGCTGAGCAATTAGTCCGTGTGGGTAAGGTGGATATTGTCGTGGTAGATTCAGTGGCTGCGCTGGTTCCGAAAAGTGAACTCGATGGAGACATGGGAGATTCTCATATGGGACTCCATGCTCGCCTCATGTCACAAGCTCTGCGTAAGCTTACAGGTTCGGTTTCAAAGTCGCATACTATCTTCATATTTATTAATCAGTTGCGCTCCAAGATCGGAGTGATGTTTGGCAACCCAGAGACAACCACCGGAGGCAACGCACTCAAATTCTATGCGAGTGTTCGCCTGGACGTCCGCAGCACCACCAAGATCAAGCAGGGCGACGAAGTTCGTGGTCATCGGATCAAGATCAAGGTTGTTAAAAATAAAGTAGCTCCTCCTTTCCGCAATACGGAAGTCGACCTCATCTATGGAGAAGGGATCTCCCACTTGGGCACGATTCTCGACTATGCAACAGAAGGCAACATCGTACAGAAGAGCGGGACCTGGTTCTCCTTCGACAAGGAACGTCTGGGACAGGGCCGAGACAACGCAATTCGTTTTCTGGCAGAGCACACAGAGATCGCTCAGGTAATCGAGAATCGGGTTCGTCAGTTACACGGGTTAATTCCACCTGATGCAGAGAAGCCAACAGAGGAGGAGGCAAAGGCTGCCAGTGACTGAGGTTCCTCCAGGGCAGTTTCTGCAGGGGCCATGTCCATCTCTTGCCCTGTCGGAACTGCCGTTTCTCTCTCCTCCGTCTCTGTTTGATGTTCGTACCGCTGAAGAATATGCCCAGGGGCACATCCCTGGGGCTCTCAATCAACCGCTGTTTGACCATTTTGAACGATCAACGATCGGGACACTTTACAAGCAAGTCAGTCCGGAATCCGCGATAGCCGCAGGGCTGCGCTATGTCGAGCCGCGTGTGCAGCAATTGGTGGAAAGTTTTCAGCCCTGGCAGCAACAACCACTGATCGTTTACTGTGCTCGTGGTGGAATGCGGTCAGCTTCCGTAGTGCGTCTGCTCAACAGCGAGGGTTTCAATGCACAACAATTGCGAGGTGGCTACAAACACTATCGCCAACAGGTTCTGCAAGCCCTTGAACAGTGGTCGCCATCCCTGATCGTGCTACACGGTCCCACCGGGGTAGGCAAGACGCTATTGTTGAAACAGCTGCCAGATCATCTGGACCTGGAAGGCTTGGCACAGCACCGAAGTTCGTTGTTTGGTGGCATCCACCGGCATCCACGAACTCAGCGGCAATTTGAGGGACTACTGCACCAGGCAAAGCTCGCTCTCCCAACGGAGTGTCCATTTTTCATCGAAGGAGAGAGCCGCAAGGTTGGTCCGGTGTTCATCCCAACAACGCTGGCCAAAGCAATGCAGGAAGGTCAGAAAGTCCTGCTGCATGCCTCACTAGAGACACGAATCGATAGGACTCTAGCGGATTACCGTGTTGAAGATGAAGCAACGGTTGCAGAAGTTGACCAGATCTTGCAGTCCCTGCGCATGGCATTAGGTCGGCAGCTGGTGGATCATCTGCGCGACTGTTTGCGGCAAAATCGGTTGCGTGAGTTGGTAGCGATCTTATTGAACGACTACTACGACCCACGTTACTACAATTCAATGAAAAATTATCACTACGCGGCCGAGTTCTCGGCAGAAAATCTGAATCAAGCCGTAGACGATCTACGGAAATTTCGAGATGACGTCGCGGCAGCGTCCGGATGAACATGGCAGTTCTTGTACGCTGGCTCCGAGGAGCTGTATTAGGGTGTGGATTCTGTTTGACCACTCTAAGCGCCTTGGCCACTCCTTCAGATCAAGTACAGACCCCTTACGGGTCTTTCCCGCTAGGTGAGATCGCTCCCTTCCAACAAGATCTTTCTTTGAACACGCCCAAGCTGGGTCGTTCGGTCTCTCTTCCACCATTGCCTGACTTCAGTCCACTCAGTCGAGAGCCCTTGCAGGTCAGCTTCTTCGATCAGATCGGTCGATACTTCGAGACCACGCTGGAGAGTTTCCAGAATGGCGACTTTGCGCTGGCACGAGATCGGTTCTACGAAATCATCGATAAGAAGCCGAACAGTCGTTGGGCTAAACCATCAGGATTCTGGTTGGGCTTGTCCAGAACTCAGCTTGGAGAATTCAAGGCTGCTGTAGATGACCTGCAGGGTTGGCTACAAACTGATTCAGAACAAGTGCCCGGATTGAGATCTGCAGCTTACCTAACATTGACCTGGCTGACGGCAAGGCGTGGAGATTGTGTGGAGAGCGAGGTGTGGCTTGGTCGATTGCGGGATGTCGGACAAGCTAGTCGAGAGTACTTGCGAGAAGGGACGCGTATCGAACTCTACTGTGCAGCCCAGACGAAGCCCGCCCAGGTCCCAGCGATTTTTACACAACTGCGTCAGGATCCTGGCAACGCACAAAATCTGGTTCGTTTTGTTGCAGAAGAAGCCTCCTATCAGTACGAACGGGCGAACTGCAGTCCCGTCCTACGATTACGAGAAGAGTATTTTGAAAAATACTATAATTATTCTGAAATAGAGGAAATTGCTGTCATGTCAGCCTGGTGTCGCTGGCAGCAGCAGGATTGGGAAACACTAGATCAAGAAGTTCAGGCCTTAGCGAAGCGGGGGTTACGCGATGAAGATCAGTTGTCTCTGCTCCAACTGGAATTAGCACTACGAAAACAAGACGAGAAGGAAGTTCGTCGAACCATGCGCGCTCTGCGTCAGCGAGAGCTACGTCGTGAAGGGGCCTATCGAGCGATGTGGCATGCTGCATCCTGGGGATGGTGGGAGTTTTTGTTAGATTTCCCGCTGCCTGTTGAAGAGTTTGCGCTACGCTCCAGGGTAGAGGAATTTCGCTTGTTAAGAGCCCAGGCGCTTCAGGAAACGGGGAAGCCAGAGCAGGCCCGTCAAATCTTTGAGGAACTGCTGGTTTCTCCTGATTTGGCGACCTCTCTGAAGGGAGAGGTTATTTATCGTCTCGCCTATCTGGATTTGTCAGAAGGTCAGACAAAACGAGGTCTGGAACGCTGTCAGCAGGTGACTCAGGAGTTTGTGGAGTCAGCTCGGTTAGGTGATTGCTATTTCTGGCAAGCAGCTCTAGAGGATCCGAAGCGCAATGAGAATCAGCGTCGTGCAATCGGCCTGACACTCCGGCAGGTTCCAGTAGAGGCAGGCCGTGAGGAAGAGAAAGCGCTGATCCGCATCGGCTTGTCCATGCTGAATGAAGAGTGGCTGGAGGCCCAGAAAGAAGCGAAGACTCTAGTAGATGCGGAGCCACCATCACGCTATCAGGTTCGTGCTTGGCAGTGGTTGGTTGCGATTTATCGTGGCTTGGAGCTTCCAGAAGAGGCACTGAGAGAACTGAATGCACTGCTCAAGGCTCATCCAGAGGCTTTGAACAAAGATCTGTTGATTGAGCAGGTGCTATTGCTACGTGATTTGAATCGTCGTGAAGAGGCCCTGCAAGTTCTGCTTAGCCATCCGGAAATCCTTGATCTGGAGATGCAGCAACTACAATTGAGCCTGTTGTGGGAGTTGGAGCTTTGGGAAGGCTTTCTGGAAAAAGCTCTGCAGATGCTGCCTCAGATGAAAGATCCCAAGGACCAGGCTGAGTTACACTTCCGGCGTGGTCAGGCATACGAACAGATCAAGGATCCACTGAAAGCCCTGCCAGCGTATGAGCGTTCACTACAAAATGTTCTGAATCCTACTTGGGGAATTGAGGCCAAGCTGGCGATTTTGCGCCTGTACTACGGATTGAAGGATGTGCGTTTTACAGAGCGTTCAGAAATTTATTTGAAGGATACTCGTTTCAAACCGGAGCAAGAAGAGCAGATTCGGAATTGGTTGGTTGAGCGCTACGAGTACGTGGGAGAACCCACAAGAACAATTCCGCATCGGCAGGGCTTGATTCGACTATGGGAGGATCGGTTACGCAATAATCTTGAGCCGGATCAGGCTGCCCGTGAACAGCGGATGCTCCGCATTGGCAAGGAACATTTGAATCTTGGACGACTCGGTGCTTCTGGAGCCTGGGAACAAGCAGAGAGTTGGTCTGCCCAGTTGCGTCGCAGTGAAAATCCATTGATCCAGCGAGAAGCGCTATTGTTAGGTGGAGAAGCTGCGGCTGCGCTGAAAGCTCATGAACGTTCGGTTGCTGCTTACTTGCAATTGACCTACTTCCATGCGGAAGGGCTGAACGAAAATCAAAAGTTCACAGCCTGGCAGCAAATGGGACTGAGCTACGAGGCCTTGGGACGGATCAATGACGCGAAGGCGATCTACAGCAAGATCAGCAATGAGCTAAGTGATCCGCAGATGAAGCAGGCTGCAGCCAATGCTCTGCAGCGATTGGAAGGTAAGTAGGAAGGGATTGCATGGCTTTTGTGATTGTGGCGTTAGATGGTCCTACAGGAGTTGGCAAGAGTACGCTGGCGCGTCAATTGGCTGAACGCAATCAGTTGCTCTATGTCAACACCGGTTCAATGTTTCGTTGCTTGGCTTGGAAGTGGAACCGTCTGGACAAGCCGGAAAACGAGGGGGCATTGCAGGAACTTGGTGAACAAACGCAGATTGTGCTGGAAGCAGATGGACGAGTGTTTTGTGATGGTGAAGAGATTAGCGCCGCGATTCGTACCGAGGAGGTTTCAGCACTAGCCTCTCAGGTGAGCCGCTTTGTGCCGATTCGGCACGCACTCAAGTTTCAGCAGCGTCAGCTGGTGGAACAAGCAAAAATTGGAGGTGTCTACCGAGGGGCTGTGCTGGAGGGACGCGATATTGGTACCGTTGTTTTGCCACAGGCCGATTGTAAGTTTTTCGTTGAAGCCAGTCCCGAGACCCGAGCCCATCGCCGTTTTGCCGAATTGCAGGCCAAGGATTCCAGTGTTCGTTTCGAAGAGATCTTGGAGGCCCTGAAGCAACGAGATGAGCAGGATCGCAATCGTAGCGAAGCACCCCTGCGTAAAGCAGCTGATGCGATCTTGGTGGATACCAGTAATTTGAATGTTGAGCAGGTGTTGTCTGTGCTAGAGCAGCATCTGCGACCTTTCCTTCTTACGGAGTCTTCATGAAAGCGGTGATTCTGGCAGCGAACTACAGCCCACGGTTGCTGCCGTTTACAGCGACTCGTGCCAAGCCAATGATTCGGATTGCAGGCCGTCCCATCTTGGAGAGTATTCTTGATGGGCTGCACAACGCTGGAGTTCATGAGGCCTTGGTCGTAGTACACCATGAACAGCAGGCTCTGCGAGATCATTTTGGGGATGGAAGCGACTTCGGAATGAGTCTCGAATACGTGGAACAGCCAGAACTACTAGGTATTGGTCATGCGCTCTCCTGCTGCGAACCCTACCTGAAGCGACAGCCTTTTCTACTGGTCTATGGAGATGTGCTGGCGGATGGAAATCCTGTTCCCCAACTACTACGAGCTTTCGCTGAAACAGGTCGAGAGGTTGCGTTGGTAACCCTACCTCGCAATTCTAACGAATACGGTAACGTCTACCTAGACAATGAGATGAAGATCCGCCGCTTCATTGAGAAGCCCCAGGGACGCATGCAGAGCAATTATGTCTTTGCCGGTGGATTTGTTCTACAGCCAAGAATCTTTGATCTGCTGCGCCAGCATGATCAAAGTATTGAAGCGTGTTACCAATATCTGGTTCAAAGTGATGGCTTGCAGGCAGATCTCTGGGAGGGTACCTGGATTGATGTGATCTACCCATGGCACATCCTAGAAGCGAACCAGATGATGATGAGTGCCTGGCGCACAGCACATATTCACCAAAGTGCCAGATTAGCGGGGAACGTTCAGCTGGAAGGGCCGGTGGTGATTGAGCGAAATGTTGTGATTGAGAGTGGTGCAGTACTCAAGGGTCCGTGCTTCATTGGAGAAGGTTCTTACATTGGAAACAATTCGTTGGTACGAACCTTCAGCGCCATCGGCCCAAACTCAGTAGTCGGTTATGGCTCAGAGCTCAAGAACTGCGTCCTTTTTGGAAAGTCTGACCTGGGACGCCTTTCTTTCATTGGGGACAGCGTGATCGGGGAGGGAGTTTCCCTTGGTACAGCGCTGACCACGGTGAATCATTTTTCAGATGGCAAAAATATCGTAGTCTCTACTGCCAACGAACCTGTTGATTCTGGCTTGCCCAAGCTGGGAGCGTTCATTGGAGATGGGGTACGCATTGGTGCTCGACAAACACTGGCGCCCGCAACGATAGTTCCAGCAGGCAGCTTTATCGAAGATAATATTTCCCTACGTGGCTGGGTTCCTGATAATCAGAAGGAGTCCTGAAATGTGTGGAATCAGTGGAATGATCAACGCAAAGAATGTGGCCCATCCTCTCTATGCCTCAATTCGCAACCTAGAGTACCGAGGATATGATTCGTGTGGAATGGCACTGCTGGATGCGGGCAAGATCCAGACTCGCAAGAACACCGGAGGGGTGGAAGAGGTCAATCAACGGGAACGTCTCACCCAACTCAGCGGGCGCCTTGGCATTGCCCATACGCGTTGGGCCACTCACGGAGTGGTCAGTCGGGAGAATGCCCACCCGCACCTCTCAACTGACGAGGCTTTTGCGGTTGTGCACAACGGTATTTTTTCAAACTACCAAGACTTGCGGGAGGAACTGGAAGCAGAAGGAGTATCGTTCTGTTCGCAGACGGATACCGAAGTGTTTGTACAACTGGTGGCCCGTCACTATGAGCGATTACAAAACACTGAGCGTGCATTTGTAGCGGCCCTGGAACAGATGGAAGGCTCTTTCGCAATCGTGATGATTTCAGTGCATGAACCGGATCGACTCTTCTGTGCGAAGCGTGACTCTCCTCTGATTTTAGGGTTGGGCGAAGGCAGCAACTACGTTGGCTCGGACATCAATGCCTTTCTGGAGTATACCCGACGGGCGGTGATTCTGGATGATGACGAATATGTCATTCTGACGCAAGAGAGCTATCAGATTCGCAGTCTGCGTGATGGTCAACAGGTTGAGAAAGACATCCTGCATATTGACTGGGATGCAGAGACAACCCGCAAGGGTGGGTTTGCCCACTACATGCTCAAAGAGATCTTTGATGAACCTCAGACCCTGCGCCAGGCACTGAAGATTCCAGATGAGGAGATTCGAAAACTAGCTCAAAAATTTGTAGAAGCACCACAGGCCTATCTTGTTGGTGTGGGAACAACTTTCTATGTGGCACAGCTAGGACAGTATTTTTTCTCACAACTGACCGGGCGCTACTTCCCAGCCATCAGTTCCGACGAATTTATCGATATTGCTGGTGTACAGGCGCAAGATTTGGTGCTGGCAGTCTCTCAATCCGGAGAAACCTACGATACCAAGATGGCCCTTAATTTTGCTCGCCAGCGTGGTGCTAAGACAGCAGCGATCGTTAATGTGATGGGTTCCTCGATTGGGATGCAGGTCGATCAGGTCATTATGCAGGGATCTGGACCAGAAATTTGTGTGGTCTCCACCAAGGCTGCGATGGCACAGACCCTGATTTTACTCCGAACCGCTGTGGAAACTGGTCGCCAACAAGGTAGTTTGGATGACCAGCAGGTCGATTCCTTCCTCACTGCTGTGGATCGTTTGCCAGACTTGATTCAGGACACTCTGAACGAACAATCTGGCTTTTTGCGGAACATTGCTCGCTCCACCAGTTGGGTCCCCAACTGGCTGTTTCTAGGGTGTGGACAGTACTATCCGGTAGCGATGGAGTCTGCCTTGAAGATGAAGGAAGTGACCTACCAGCATGCGGAAGGAATGCCGGCAGGATTCCTCAAACATGGTACTCTTTCAATGATCGAGAAGTCGGTTCATTCGCTGTTTTTTGTACCACTCCCGGAGCAGCAAGACTTGCATCGACGAACACTGATTGCGATGGAAGAGATCCGAACCCGAGGAGGAACTTTGGCCGGTTTTGTTTTTGAAGGAGATCGGCATGCCCGTGAGGTTCTTGACTACGCAGTCGAACTGCCCACAGTTCATCCCTGGTTGGCGCCGTTACTCCAGATGACCATGGCTCAATTGCTTTCCTACTACGCAGCGCTTGACCTGGGACGTAATATTGACAAGCCTCGCAATCTGGCCAAGTCAGTGACGGTTGGATGAACACCGAAAGCACTCCTCCTACTTTTTCTCTTCTGGATTGGCTACAAGAACATGCTCCGGTGTTTAGTGAGGGTAGCCTGGTCCCTATTCTACAAAAGTTTGGTTTGCCAGAAAATCAGCCGCTGTATCTGGCAAATCTGGAGCAAATGGATTGGGTCCGTGCCGCCTACAAGAGCTACCAGCGAGCAGGTGCAGATTTTTTCCGTACGAACACCGCTGGTGCCAATGTTCTTGAGCTAACTCAGCAAGGCATTGAAGATCGTGAGGAAGCTATCAATAACAACGGCATGGCCCTGCTCCGTGAAGCCTTGGGAAGAGTCGTCAGCGCTGGTTTGTTACGACAGGCTGAGAGTCAGTCAGAGTTGGGTGAACACTTGGCAGAGCGGGTCTATGGCCCTCCAATCGTATATCTTTCAGATACAGGGGCAGATTTGCTCTGGGCAGAAGGCTTTACCCGACTCAAGGAGCTGCAGCAAGTCGCTCGCTTAGCACGGCGGAGCTTTCAGCGAGATTGCGTGTTACATCTACGCTTGGCACCTGATATTCGGTTGGGCGAGCGGCTAGAGGGACTGCTCGAAATGGTTCAGTTGGGACGTGCCATTGTCGGGTTGCACGCTTCTGCTCTGCAACCTGGCTTAGCTGAAGATGTCGAACAGTTGGTGGGTGAGTGTGGGGTGGTCAGTGTAGTGCTGGATGAGTTGCCGCAGACGGAGCAACAGCCAAGTCCTTGGTTTCAGCGTAAGGCAGAGCAGCTACTGGAGCAGGAAGTAGCAATCCTTGGATTAGGGGCAAACACCACCCCGGAGCATTTGCGCTGGTTGCGTGATTTCCGGGATGGAAGTGAATCGACCTAAGCGGTTGCGCTCTTCAGTGATTCTAAAATCTGTTTGACGTTGGCCCGAACGGTCTTGATGTCCAGGTTCCCGCCATCCTGAAAGTAAGGGTGTTCACTGGGCTCCATACCAATCCGCTTCATAACCTTGGTAATGAAGGTGCGCTCTTCGTCTTCAAACACTCCATCAGCACCGGCCACCAGAGCGAGAGTGTCGACCAAAGCACTTTTGGCTTCATCAGACTGAATTTCCTCCAATAACGACCCAATTGAGGTCTTGGCTTTCATCGCAGCCTGCTCTTCCTTCGTGACCCCGATTGCCTTGAACAGGGTCATCAATACTTTTTTCTCCGAATCCGCAATATCTCCGTCAGAGCGGGCGAGATGGCTGACGATGGAGATGATGTCCAGATACTCTTGACGATTGACGCTCATTTGACCTCACTGTCTGTAGGGAAATTCTTAGATAGAGGGAAATGTTTATATCGAATTTGATCTGTGTCGTAAAGCAGGAATTCCGCCAACAGGAGTGGAATGTCTCTAGATGAGCGCTATCATCCCGACTGGCCAGTGATGTCAAGGTGGGTTCGTCAAGAGTTTGGCAATCGCTGCGCACGCTGCAAATTATCTGGCGATGAGGACGATATTGCTCTCCAAGTTCATCATATCGACGAGAATCCAGGCAATAATGCCCTGGAAAATTTAATTCCTCTTTGCAGTCGTTGTCATTTACAGATTGAAAAGGAGGCTCGTCAGCACGCGCCCTACCAGCATCAGCAGACTGAACTGTTTGAAGATTCTTCCTATTCTAAGGCTCTTGGTGAGCTTCGCAGCAAAGCTCTTGCTCAACAATCTCAACAAAACGCAAAGACCTCTGAGGACTTCGAACAAGAGGAGTGGGAGTGGGAGCAGGAAAATCATTGAAAACACCTCGAAAGTTTGGTGGTTACTTTGGGTCCTGGGGTTCCACATTACTCACGCTCTTGTTGCTGATAAGTGCAGGAGGAGTCTGGTGGTGGCAACAGCATTCCGAAGATGAGGAGTACGATCTTTCACGAATTGGCAGCGGACGACCAGTTGTAGTCCAGGTGCATGATCCAACATGTGTTGTTTGTCGCCAACTCCAACGCACAGTTGCCAGTTTGCAGGAGGAGTTTCAGGCTGACTTAGATTTTTTGATTGCAGATCTGAGTCGTCCAGAGGGGCAGGCTTTTGCGAATCAGCAGCAAGTTGGGAGCATTACTCTGGTCTTTTTCACCCAGGATGGGCAACGCTTGGGAGTACTGGAAGGTCTGCAGGAACCAGAATTTTTACGAAAGGTGTTCGGTGAACTGCGCCCTTCAAATTAGATCGAGCAACAATGTCATGGCGATCGAAGGAGGAATGACAAGGAGAGAATATCCAACCCAGCGCAGGATAGGCTGAGATAGCCGAGAGAGCAGAAAGCCCAAGATCATCGGCAGAATCACCAGCAGCAGAATGATCCGCAGCATTTTTAAGAGAGAGATTGGGTCAGCAGAGATTGGATTTCCTGATCCAGTTGCTCTGCACGGAAGGGCTTGGTCAGGGTACTTTGGATTCCCATTGCCAGTGCCTGTGTCGCAAATTTTTCGGTAGGAACACCAGAAATCAGCAGGACAGGAATCTTAGCTAGGGCAGGATCCTGCTGCATTGATTGAAAGAGGCTGATGCCGTCCATCTCTGGCATATGATAGTCAGTGATGACTAGATCAACAGGTTGGGATCGCAATAACTTCAGCGCTTCCACGCCATCAACAGCCATGCAGAGATTTTGGTAGCCAAGCTGTTGCAGCATTCTTTCAAGAATGGTTCGGATGAACTTGTAGTCATCCACTAGGAGGATAGAGGCATCGTAGTGCATACGGTGCTTAGAAGACGGGTGCTGCCGGAGCAACACCCGGTGGAGGGATTAAACGAACTTGAAGATGGCTCCGAGTTCTTCTTGGATCTGGCGGGTAGCATCCCAGTGATCCTTGCCCTTTTGCAGGAAGGCTTCCTTGGTGCTCTTGCCCATCTCTTCCTCGAAGACTTTGCGGAAGCTCTTCGAAGCGAGGAAATCCGTCTGAATCACGTAGCGCACACCAGCTTCGTACAACTCCAGTGCTTCTTCATGAGAGGAAGTGGTTGCGACAAATGGTGTGTCCGGAGCATGCTCAGCCAAGTAAGCTGCAATGCCCAACTCCATTTCCTGGCCCTCAACAAGGCAGGAGACAACAACCTTTGCTTTCTCAAAAGCAAACTGCTTCCAGACATCTGGATCTTCCATATCCGCATAGAGTGGGACGATATTTGATCCCTCTTTTTTGCGGAAGAACTCAGTGATCTCTGGATCGAGATCCATCATCAGCACCTTCTCGCCTTTCTCTGCGTAGTGTCCTGCGATCTCAGCAGCCAATTCATTGTAGGAGAGAACCACTACATGATTCTCAAGTGCAAAATCTCCTTCCAGTTCATAGTTGGAGCTTCGCTTGTCAATGAAGCGCAATGAGCCGCGCAGCATGTTGTAAAGAGTGCCCAGGTAGAGATGACTGATCGCCGCAAAGAACATTGAGAACAAGACAGTCAAAGTGACTAGTGCGAAGACGTAATCACTGAACAAGCCAGTTTCACGACAGATCAATGCGATGATCAAGGAGAATTCCGAGCAGTGGTTGATTGTACCACCCAGTAAAAATGCGGGACGTCCCTTAAGGCGTGTGGCCCAGCCGGTGAGCAACATGGCAACTGGTTTGAGGACCAATACGATGACTGCAAGCACAATTGCCAAGCCAAAGGCGCTGCCCATTGCTCCGGATTCCAGTGTGACCATACGGAAGCCCAAGGTGAGGAAGAAGAGAATTACTCCAAAGGTTTTCAGTGGATTGACCTTATCCTCAATTTCCAGCTTCTGCGGAATGATTCCGAGGAAGACACCAGCGAAGAACGCACCACCTTCCTGGGAGAAGCCCATCGTATCACACACAGCCGCTACCCCCATGCAGTAGCCCAGCGCGGTGACAAACATCAGTTCTGGTGACTCACTGAGAAATTTGAAAACTTTCTCTAGAACGTAGCGAGATAGCGAAGACAAGACTGCCATCAGAACCAGCATCTTGATGAACGCCATCCCCATGCCTGTAATACCCCCAGCATCGCGCATCTGGCCTTCCAGCAGGACAATCGCAACTACAGCGACCAAGTCCTGCAGTAGCATGATTCCGCCAGCCAACTGACCGTGCAGTGATCCTTCCGAGCCAGAATAGCTCAGAGCGCTCTGGGCCACTAGAGTTGAGGAGAGGGAGAGACAAATGGCAACGAAGAAGAGGCCTTCGGTACCAATGCCGTCAATAATGCCAGCTGCTAGTAGAAGCATGACAATCATTACAACCACCAGCTGGCCAATACCGTTGTAGAGGACTAGTTTGCTGCGGTTCGTGATCTCTCGCAGGTTGACACTCATTCCCGCCATGAAGAGTAGCAGGACGATGCCAATTTCAGCGAAGCCTTCAATCAGAGGGCCGTTAGCAATTGCCATGGCCGCTTCACTACCAGCTACCAAACCGCCCACAGCACCAGCTACTACGAAAGCAAGTAGAATGGGCTGGTTGAAGCGAGTCAGCACCATCGAAATCAGCATTGCGCTACCAAGCAGCAAGCCGAGGGACATGATCAAGGCTCCACCACCTGCCGCATAGGCAGGCGTGGCCATCACGAAGAGTGTGATGAAGAGCACTCCCAGGGAAGTGCGTAGTTTTTGACAAAGATTCATAGTCATTCTCTCTGCTAGAGGGGTAGAAGAAATCAGACCAAACTGAAAATGCCGCCCATGCCTTCTTGGATCTGCTTGGTTTGTTCAAAATGCTCTTTTCCAACTTCTCGGAAGGCATCTTTTGGATCCTTTTCCATTTCCTGAGCAAACAGATCCCGGAAGCTTTTAGAAGCCAGGTATTCAGTTTGGATAGCGTAACGTACACCTGCTTCATACAACTCAAGTGCTTCTTCATGTGAGCTGGTCGCTGCCAGGAAGGGCACATGGTCGCTTTTCTCATGCAGGTAATGGCAAATGCCGATCTCGGCTTCTTGCCCCTCGTCCAGACAGGAAATGACAATGCGAGCTTTTTCGAAGGCGAAGTGCTCCCAAACATCAGGATCCTGCATGTCTGCGTACTTGGCAATGATGTTGGAGTTGGAGTGGTTCTTCTTGAAGTAGTCCGTGATGTCTGGATCAAGATCCAACAGCAGAACCTTCTGATTATTTTGACTGTAGAAGTCAGCAATCTCCATCGAGAGTTCATTGAAGGAGAGAATGACAACATGGTCTTCCATCTCCAATTCTTCGTGTTCCTCCTCTTCTTCCATGCTGCGCTTATCCATAAAGAGCAAGCGACTGCGAGCGGCTTGATACATTGGGTCCAGGAACTGGTGCCCAAGTGAGGAGAGGAAGAAGGTCAGCAACACTACCAGTGTGACAATGATGAACAATTCATCGTTGAAAATACCGAACTGACGACAAAGGACAGCAAGCATCAAGGAGAATTCAGAGCTTTGATTGATAATAGCTCCAATCATGAAGGCTGCTCTTCCCTTCATCTTAGCCATGTAGCCCAAGAAGAGCATTAGTGGCACGGTTAAGATTACTAGGTATAGGGTCAGGACAACACCTGTGGAGAGCCCACCAACGATAGCTGCACCGTCAAGGAAAGGCAGGTCAAAGCCAAGGGCGATGAAGAAGAGAATCACTCCGAAAGCTTTCAGAGGTTCTACCTTATCCTCAATCTCGTGGCGGTAGGGTAGTGCTGCCAGCGTGGCACCAGCAAAGAAGGCGCCGATTCCGGAGGAGAAGCTGACAACCTCACAAAGTCCGCCGACACCCATTCCGTAACCGAGGGCTCCAATGAAAAGTAGCTCAGAAGAGCGTGCCAAGTACTTGAACATTGCGTTGAGGACGTACTTGGTGAAGAAGTACAGAATGACAATTAGGATCGCCATCTTTAAGAAAATCATGGCAACTTCAAGGCCCAGAGAACCCCCACCTTCACGGTTTGGATCTAGGCTCAGCAGAATTGCCAGGGCAACAACCGCAACAACATCTTGAAGCACCATCAAACCCAGGGCGATCTGTCCGTGCAGGGTTTCCATCTGCCCCGTTTTCTTCAACGTACCAATTACTAGAATGGTCGAAGAGAGAGTTAAACAGAGAGCAAAATAGATGAGAGTGGCAAACCAACCATCACCGAAGGTGTCCGCACCAATGCCAATGTAAGCGACTCCAAGTCCCATACTGACAACCAGCAGAAGAATAATCTGGCCCGCACCGTTGATTAGTACCAACTGCCAACGCTTGATCATGCCCTTGATGTCAACCTCCATTCCGGCCATGAAGAGCAGCAGGATGATTCCAATATCGATGAAGGCGCTCATCAGTTCCTTGGAGATCAATTCATCTCCAGCACCAATGGACTTGGCGTAAAATCCGCCGATGGCACCTACGCCGATGAAGGCGAGTAGGCTTGACTGCTTGACATAGCTCAGCAGAATGGCGAGTACGGTTGCTCCCAAGAGCATCATTCCCAGAGGTACTACCAGGCTGCCCGGCCCGGAGCTTTCTCCACTGCCAGCAGCCCATGTGATTGCCGGTAGGGCAATCATCACAAGGGCGGCCAAGGTCCGCGTGAATCCTCTTTCCAGCATGCGAATCTCCAGCGAAAGGTTGAGGGTTTGCAAAATTCTACAACGGGCCACACTATACTTATAAGTTTCAGGTCCATTCAAGTTTTCTTACAGATAAATCGATAATTTTTTCTGACAACATTCTGGCGATGACAAACAATAAGATGGAAACATCCCAAAATATCCTCAATTCAGCACGTGGTTTCCTCAGAATTGAGCAGGATGGACTGAGAGCTCTGGAAGCCCAGTTGGATGAGCATTTTGTTACAGCAGTGGAGTGGTTGCTGGCCTGTCGAGGGAAGGTCGTCGTCACCGGTATGGGCAAAAGTGGACATATTGGAAGGAAGTTGTCAGCGACCTTGTCTAGTACAGGAACTCCTTCTCTGTTCTTACACCCCGGGGAGGGAGTTCATGGAGATCTGGGGGTAGTTGCTCGTCAAGATGTGGTAATTCTGCTAAGCAACAGCGGCACAACCGAGGAGATGCTTCAGCTACTTCCCTCCTTGCGATCGATTGGTTGTCAAACAGTTTCAATCACTCGTGATCCGAGCTCACCACTGGCAATGCAGGCGGCTTTGCATATCAGCTGTCAGGTACCGAAAGAGGCTTGTCCCTTGTCCCTGGCCCCAACTACCAGCACAACGGCGCTGCTCGCCCTAGGAGATGCCCTTGCACTATGCGTAATGGAGCGGAGACGATTCACCCCAGAACAATTCGCGCTCTATCATCCACAGGGTGCGTTGGGTCGTCGTCTACTGACTCGAGTCGAGGACGTCATGCTTCCCAAGGATCGTCTACCTTTGGTGGCTCCAGATCTCTCCTTGCGCCAGGGAGTGGTTGAATTGGCTCACAAGCGTTTGGGGTTGTTGATCATTGTTGATGAAGACCAAAACTTGCTGGGAGTCTTCAGCAACGGAGACCTCTCGCGATTGCTGGAAGATCCAACACATGATCCAAATGTAGATTGGCCTCGCCCTGTTGCTGACTGGATGCGCACAGATCCTCTGACAGTTGCCCAGGATAGCATGGCCTTGGCCGCCAAGGAGTTGATGCAGGAAAACTCAGTTTTGACGCTAGTGGTTACCGATTCGGATAACCGTGTTTGTGGGGCTGTGCAACTCTACGATATTCTCCGTGCGGGCATCTGATTTTCCTGCTTTCGATTAGACAGATTGGGGAGCTTACTGTTAGCATGAAGTTCTAAATTTTTTCTAGCCTACCAATCCGTCTTCACAAAGGAGTCTGTTATGTCCCAAGCCGTGGTAGCGATTGCCGGTGCCACCGGCTTCGTCGGAACCGCAATCCGCAATAGTCTACTTGAACAGTTCACTGTTCGAGGATTGACCCGATCCGCCTACAAACTCTCTCATCCTGATCCAAATGATCCCGTGCAGTGGGTTCATTGTAATGCCTATTCGGCTTCTTCTGTCGAGCAGGCCCTGCAGGGCACGGATTACCTGATCTACTTGATTCACTCGATGGTCCCCTCCTCTCGGCTGACCCAGGCATCCTTTCAGGACTTGGATTTGCTCTTGGCAGACAACTTTGCTCAGGGAGCCAAAGCTGCTGGACTGAAACAAATCCTCTATGTGGGGGGGTTGATGCCAGATGATGAGCGTGAAGAGGCATCAAAGCATCTTTCCAGTCGCTATGAAGTCGAGCAGGTTCTACAGGCTTCCGGAGTGCCGGTCACCACACTGCGCTGTGGAGTGATCGTTGGGCCAGGAGGTTCTTCTTTAAGAATTCTGATCAATCTTGTGCGCAGATTACCCATAATGGGATTGCCAACCTGGACCTGGTCTCAAACCCAGCCAGTTGCGATTCAGGATGTGTTGAAGGCAGTTAAACTTTGTTTGGGGGAACCAGGAGAGTACTCAGGGTCTTTTGATATCGGCGGCCCTGACTTGATGACCTACAAGGATATGATGCAGATCACTGCGGAAGAAATGGGGAAAAATCGTTGGATGTTTCCATTCCCCTTTGTGACTTTGGGAATCTCCAAGCGTTGGGTTTCCACTATCAGCAACAGTTCACAGGCGCTGGTCAGTCCACTGATCGACAGTTTGCGTCATGATCTGAGAGCCAAGTCGAACCTGTTACAGGATCAACTCGTCAGTTCTGCAGTAACTTTTCGGGAATCGGTAGCGGCTTCAATGGACGAGCATGGCTTTCCACTACAAAATCCACGTCAGGAATTGAAGCGAGAGGATCAGCAGAGGATCCGTGAGCAGCGTCGAGTACGCTCCGTTCAACGACTGCCGTTACCTCCAGGCAGAGATGCCCGTTGGGCTTTGGAAGAATATGTACGCTGGCTGCCTCAATTTCTTAAGCCGTTTCTGCGCTGTGATGTCTTGGAGGACGGGAGGGTGCTCTTCTGTTTGCGGTTTCTCTCAACTCCACTGCTGGATTTGCGCTTGCGTCAAGGTGGTGATGAGCATCGTAAGGTGCTTGACATCATCGGCGGATTGCTTGCTGATACCCAAGAAAGTCAGGAAGGACGTCTAGAGTTTAGAGAGGTGTTTGATGGAAAGTATGTGATTGCCGCGATTCACGACTTTTGCCCAAGCCTGCCATGGTACATCTACAACACAACACAAGCGGTCGCACATCTGTTCGTGATGAACGCTTTCGGACGGCATCTGGCGAGAATGTGTGAGGCTTCAGCAGTTACTGTCACCAACGTTGAGCCATCTGCAAAGTGAGGACCTGTCTTTTTTCAGACAGGAGTTGTTTCTTGTTCCTGCAAGGCTGAAAGAACTGCTTGCCCCATCACGGTATCTGCCAGGGATCGAGTCAAATCTCCAAGCCGGTCCATTTCGGATTTAAGTACCTGAGGATCTTGTCCTTCCATCCGCTGACGTACAACCTCCATTTGCTGGCGAATTGCGGTGCAGTCTTTCTGAGCCAGTGCTTTTTCCGCAATAGTCCAGTGCATCTCAATCCCCTGTAGAACCCGCTCTGCAGTTTGGCGAAATTCGATCAACTGACGTGCAGTAAAGTCCTCAATCGCATGCTCATAAGATGCTTCTAGCAAGTCATCGATCTCCTGCTGGGTGAGTCCATGGAAAGGAATCACTTCAATAGAGGCATCAGTCTGGCTACGTTTTTCCAGAGCGGAAACAGTTAGGATTCCGTTGGCGTCTACCCGGAAAGTGACTTCAACCAAAGGTAACCCCGCTTTCATTGCAGGAATGCCCCTCAATTTGAAGCGCCCGAGGCAACGGCAATCACGAACTAGCTCTCGTTCACCTTGGTAAATGTTGATCTCAATAGCAGTCTGGTTGTCAACGTGGGTCGTGTAGAGTTCCTTGGCCTCCGTTGGCACGGTCGTGTTCGCCGTGATCAATTTGCTGAAGGTCCCTCCAACCGTTTCGATGCCCAACGCCAGAGGGATCACATCCAGCAGTAGGAAGTCTCTTCTGCCGCCTGCGAGTAAGTGCCCCTGGATGCCTGCTCCCAGCGCAACCACCTTGTAGGGGTCAATTGCCACTTGTGGGGCTCGGCCAAAAAACTGTTGTACTTGCCGACGTACTTCTGGGACCACCGTGGAACCACCAACCAAAACCACCTCATCCAGATCTTCGATTTTCCATCCTGCCTGATCCAAAGCTTGCTGACAGCGTTGTAGTGTTCGTTGGATCACTGGTGCCAAGAGTGGTTGAAGTTCGGTCGTTGTGAATGAACCCTGATGAGACCAGGATTGATCTTCAATTGAAATAGTATACTCTATTTCATTACTCTGGCTCAGGCCGATTTTGATTGTCTCCGCAGTTTGTCGTAAAACCTGACGAGCTAAGGGGGACCGAAGCTCTGCGTCAGTAAATTCCTGCTGAATCCGAAGCGTAAGTTCACCAACGATAGCTTGGTCGAAATCATCTCCTCCCAGACGAGTATCGCCATTGGTAGCAACCACCTTGAAGATTTTCCCGGTCAACTGGAGCAGTGAGATGTCAAAGGTACCTCCACCCAGATCATAGACGGCAATTTTCCCATCCTTACGCTCATCCAAGCCATAGGCAATCGCTGCCGCAGTGGGTTCATTGAGAATCCGCACAGCTTCCAGTCCGGCAAGGCGGGCTGCATCCCTGGTAGCTTGTCGTTGAACATCGTCGAAGTAGGCTGGAACGGTGATTACCGCTTTCTGTAGAGTCTCGCCAAGGATTGCTTCTGCTCGATACTTGACTGCCTTGAGAATCTCAGCAGAAATTTCCTGTGGTGTGAAAGCCTGTTCGTCTAGGCAGACCAGAACTTGTCCACGTTCACCAGAGCGTAGTTGGTAGGGGAGTTGAGCCTGTTCTTCGGCAGGAATTTCCTCAAGGCTACGCCCCATCAAGCGCTTGATCGAGTGCAGTGTTTGTGTAGGATTTTGTAGACTCCTGATCAACGCCTCTTGGCCCACAAGCCATTTTCCCTCACGCATCGTTAGTACAGAGGGAATGATTGGGGTCTGTCCAGGTTCAGTAATGACCTCCGGTCCTACTTGATCGAAGACGGTTGCGGCAAGACTGTTGGTCGTGCCGAGGTCTATACCGATGATACGTTCTGTCATAGATCCGTTTCTGAGGATGTGGATGAACAGCGCTCCAGCAGTCGTAGTAGGTAACGCTCAGCATTCAGTTGTTGCTGGATTTGTTTGCAGAACGTGGTGTCAGGTGTATTTTCTTTCAGTTCTATCAGTTGCTGTTGATAGTTATGTTGCAGGTCATTCAGGCGCTGTAGAAAATCGGCATGTTTTGTTGCCAGTGCCTGCTGATCTTTGGCCTCCAGCAATTCCTCTAGTTCTTCTTGCAACGCAAACATCTCCTGCAAAAATCCAGTCGGCAGGTCACGCTCATGAGTGGGTGTCTTTGATTTCCAGACCTCCATGAGGTACTGGGCGCGTGCTGTTGAGTCTTGTAAGGTCTGCCATGCCTGATTGAGCCGAGCAGATAAGCCCTCACTGAGTCGGCGCTCGGCAGCCGTTGCTGTCGCAAAGAAATCAGGATGCAACTCGGCAGCAAGCTCGTGGTAACTCTGTTCCAAAGATTTTAAGTCCACATCATAGCGCGGTGGTAAACCGAAAACCGAAAAATAATCAGCCTGTAGACCGCTGGACTGTAGTTGCTGACAGGCACCACACCAGAGCGCACTCTGCAAAGATTTTTGACAGTGAGAACAAAAAGGCATGGAGTGAATCAGGGAAGAAATCTGGTGTGGGTGAGGAGACTCATTAGTGAGTCTCCTTCAGATACAATCAGGCAGAAGCAGTAGATTCTGAGGAGGTCTCTTGTCGCTTTCGATAATCCTGAATAGCGGCCTTGATGGCATCTTCGGCCAGCACAGAGCAGTGGATTTTGACGGGAGGTAGGGAAAGTTCTTCCACGATCTCAGTGTTCTTGATCGCAAGTGCTTCATCCAATGTTTTGCCTTTGACCCATTCAGTAGCCAGGCTGGAACTGGCAATTGCCGAACCACAGCCGAAGGTCTTGAATTTCGCATCGACAATCTTTTCGTTTTCCACCTTGATCTGCAGTTTCATCACATCTCCACACTCAGGCGCCCCGACTAGTCCAGTACCAACCTGGTCATCACTCTTCGTGAAACTACCTACGTTGCGTGGATCATTGTAGTGGTCAATTACTTTTTCACTGTATGCCATCTTGCGTCTCCTTGTTAAGTGGGAAGGCTAGTTCAGAAAATTTATGGGTTCGTTGTCTATTTTGATCAATGTGGTGTCCAGTTGACGGTCGAGAGGTCAATACCTTCCTGAACCATTTCGTAAAGTGGGGACATGTCTCGTAGCCGCTTGACAGCAAAGATCATTTTGTCCGCTGTGTAGTCGATCTCTTCTTCGGTGGTGAAGCGGCCCACTCCAAAGCGAATGGAAGAGTGTGCCAAGTCATCTCCCACACCAAGTGCTCTGAGCACATAGGAAGGCTCAAGGCTAGCGGAGGTACAGGCTGAGCCGGAAGAAACAGCAATGTCGCTGATTCCCATGATCAGGCTCTCGCCTTCAACGTAGCCAAAACTGACGTTGAGATTGTTGGGCAGTCGCTGGGTTGGGTGACCATTGAGCTTGATGTGATCCAGTTCGGCTTGCAGTCGCTGATGCAAACGCTCCCGCAGGGCGGTCTGTCGTTCTGCCTCAGATTCCATTTCATCGCGGCAGAGTTCGAGTGCTTTGGCAAAACCAACAATGCCAGGTACGTTCAGAGTGCCAGAGCGCATCCCACGCTCATGTCCACCACCGAACATGATGGGAGACAAGCGCACTCGTGGTCTCTTGCGGCGAACATAGAGTGCACCTACACCCTTGGGGCCGTACATCTTATGGGCAGTGAAGGAAAGCAGGTCGATATTCATCTGCTCGACGTCTAATGGGATCTTCCCAACGGCCTGAGTAGCATCTGTGTGGAAGAGGACTCCATGCTTTCGAGTGATTTTGCCAATTTCTTCCAGAGGATTGAGCGTGCCGATTTCATTATTGCCAGCCATCAAGGACACCAGAATCGTATCGGGGCGAATCGATTTTTCCAGTTGCTCTAGAGAAATGCAGCCATCATCATCGACATCCAGAAAGGTGACATCGTAACCGCGCTGCTCCAGCGCCTGGCAAGGGTCAATCACGGCCTTGTGTTCAATAGGACTAGTGATGATGTGTCGACCTTTCTCCTTGTAGAAGTCTGCTGCGCCAAGAATAGCCAGATTGTTGGACTCTGTTGCGCCACTGGTAAGAACGATTTCTCGCCCACCACCTCCAATCGTTTCACCAAGTAGATCACGTGCTTTCTCTACTGCTTGCTCAGCTTCCCAACCAAATTGGTGGTTTCGGCTGGCTGCGTTGCCATACGTTTGAGTAAAGTATGGCATCATGGCTTCTACTACACGTGGATCAGTAGGAGCCGTAGCATTGTAATCAAGATAGATGGGGAATTTCATGAGTCCTTCTTATTATCAAACAGGTTGTAATTCATGATGCTGGATCAAGTTTTCCAAGGTGACTGACTCCATAAACTCGTACAAGCGACCATGCAGTGCTTGCAAAGGAGTTTGTGTTGGACAGGTGGCAGAGACTCGACATTCTGAGGGTTCGTGGGCACACTCGACAAAGTTGAAGGGACCATCAATAACCCTAACAATTTCTGCGAGAGAAATTTGGTCGGCTTGACGCTGTAACACATAGCCACCTTGTACTCCACGTGTACTTTCTACCAATTGTGATGCTGCTAATTGCTTCAATATATTGGCAATCATTGGTTGCGGTAGGTGATAGTGAGAAGACACCTCTTGAGCGCTAATCGGTCCAGAGGCCTCGCCTAGGTGGCTTAGCAGAATGATGGCGTAATCTACTTTCTTCGAGAGTCGAAGCATAGGGTATCCGAAAAAATTAGTTTCTTCTAAAATAGCACTGGCCTGGTACGCTTTTCAAGTAGCAATTCGTATTGATCTGGTACGGATTGCTGGAAAAGATCACCTGGCAGCCAAATGTTTCACGTGGAACACTAGGCTAAATGAAGGAAAACCAGCGAGATGTTTCACGTGAAACATCTCCTCAATGTTAAGTATATTTTTTGAACTTAGCGGTTGGAAATCAGGAAGTAGCGATTTTGGCTGCATCAGCGTAGTCGGCAAAATGAGCCCGAAACTGCATTTGATGTAGTTGTTCGTAACGACCACCCAGAGCAAGTAATTCATCGTGAGAGCCCATTTCAATGATCTCGCCTTTCTCCATCACGCAAATACGATGGGCATGTCGGATGGTTGAGAGGCGATGAGCAATCACGATTGTAGTACGATTCTGCATCAGGCGTTCGATAGCCTGCTGGACCTCGATTTCTGATTCAGAGTCTAAAGCTGACGTCGCCTCATCAAGAATTAGGATTGGTGCATCTTTGACTAGGGCCCTAGCTATTGACAGACGTTGCCGTTGCCCTCCCGAAAGCTTGACACCTTTTTCTCCGATCATTGTGTCGTAGCCGTGGGGTTGTTGGAGGATGAACTGGTGAGCGTTGGCAGCCATAGCTGCGTCGATCATCCGATCTTGGGAACACTCCGGGTGACCGTAGGTGATATTGTTGGCAATGCTATCGTTGAATAGAATCGTTTCTTGGGTCACTACTGCGATTTGGGAGCGTAGGCTGTGCAAATCCAGTTCTCGCAGATCATGGCCATCGATACGAATGGCGCCTTCGTCAATATCGTGGAAACGTGGCAATAGATTAACCATCGTCGTTTTACCAGAACCACTGCTGCCAACCAGCGCAACGACTTCACCACGGTCAACGTGCAAATCAATGTTTTGTAGGGTTGGTTCTTCGGCCAGTGGATACTGGAAGCGATCAATTTTCAGATCGATACCGTTTTCGAAGCGCTGCAACTTGACGGCGTTGGGAGGAGAAACAATCTCTGCTTCAGTGTCCATAATTTCAAAAATGCGCTTGATCGAGGCAGCACCCTCCTGGAGTCGCAAATTGAAACCATTTAATTTTTTGATCGGATCATTGAGCATGAAAAAACTGAGAATAAACGAAGTGAAGTCACCTGCCGTGATCTGTCCATGAATAATTAAGTAACCACCGTGCGCCACGATGGTTGCTCCAGCTGCAGCTCCAATCACTTCGATGACGGGTGTGGAATAAGAACTGATCAGAATGGATCGCATTTGGTTGTCATAGAGCCGCTCATTGGCTTCATCAAAGCGCTTGGATTCGTACTTTTCCATCCCGAAGGCCTTGACCACACGAATTCCTGAGATTGTCTCCATCAGCAGAGTACTCAAGTCACTGAAACTCAGTTGTCGATCATTTACAGCCTCGCTGTTGCGCTTGCCAAAGATTTGAATGAAATAGAGCGCAATCGGAATGATGACCAGTGTGGTCAGCGACAATTCCCAACTCCGATAAAGCATCAGGCCCAGCAGCAAAAATATCTGTGGGAAATCACGGAAAGGTCCGGTCACTCCAATATGTAGCGTATTCTGGAAGGTGTTGAGGTCATTGGTGAAGCGCGATATCAGATCACCGGTCTTGGAGCGGGAGTAGAAAGAGAAACTGAGCGTGAGCAGGTGATCGAAGAGATCCTGACGCAATTTGGTCAGTAACTTCTGAATTAGATGGCCTAATCCATAGTTGTTCCCGAAGTGGAAGGCACCCTTGAAGAAAAAAATCAGAATCAGGCCAAAGCCCACCAGAAAAAATTGACTTAGTTCCGGTTTATCTCCGTAAGCAAGGGCGTCAACAATATCCTTGGCGTAGTAGGCAGGCGCTGCGGAGAAGATGTTGTAGCCACCCATGCAGAGAATGCTGAAAATCACCCATCCCTTGAAGGGAGAGATCAGGCGCCACAAACGAAGATAAATGTTTTTGTGTGAGGGGGTCCAGGAACTCATGCAGCTTAATTTAAAGATTTAGGAAATTTCCCAGGTAGTTCCGTCCTTGCTGTCCTGCAGTTCAATTCCTAGCTCCTGGAGTCGTTGGCGAATCAGATCAGCTCGAGCAAAGTCTTTCTGTTGCCGGAAGTCACGACGTAGTTCCAGCAACAGATTGATGGTCTGCTCAAGCAATTCTGGGCTGTGAGTGGTTGACTCAGTCTCTGGGAGCAGTCCCAAGACATCCCCGGCTAATTGTTGGAACAGGTTCAGCGCATCAGCGAACACTTCTGTTGCAGTATTTTCTTGCTGAAGCAGGCGGTGGACTTCATGGATCAATTCGAAGAGTACGGCAAGGGCTTGTGGTGTGGAGAAGTCATCGTCCATTACCTCACAGAATCGCTTGCGGTACTGCTGAAGATGCTGGCTGGGGGCAGAAAAATCTGTGGGGACCTTGCGCTGTAGGGTTCTAACGGTTTGTTGCAGGCGCTGTAGGGAAGTCTCTGCCCCTTGCAGGGCAGAATCACTGAAGTCCAGCACAGAGCCATAGTGTCCAGCAACAATGAAGTAGCGGAGCACCAATGGATCGTATGTTTGAAATGCGTCTTCCAGTGTGATGAAATTTCCTAGAGATTTAGCCATCTTCTGCCCGTTGATCGTCAGAAGGTTGGCATGCAGCCAGTAGCGTGCGTAGTCATGGCCAAGTGCTCTTGCCTGGGCTAGTTCACATTCATGATGGGGGAACTTGAGATCCATGCCTCCACCATGAATGTCAAAGGCGTTGCCCAAGTAGCGCATGCTCATCGCAACACATTCCGTATGCCATCCAGGAAATCCTTCTTGGCCCAGACAGTCTCGCCAGCGCATCAGATGATCAGGTTCCGCATGCTTCCAGAGTGCAAAGTCTCGAGGATCTTTTTTCTCATTACGCACAGCCACTCGAGTACCGCTCAGCATGTCTTCTCCCTTGCGACCGGAGAGAGTGCCATATTCGGAATCCTGAGAAACGTCAAAGTAGATCGATCCGTTCCGTTCGTAGGCTTTCCCCTGAGCGAGCAGCGTTTCGATCAACTGTAGTTGCTCCGGAATATGTCCTGTTGCTCGTGGAGAGATGTCGGGTCGCTTAACCTGCAGACGGTCCATCATCGCAAAGTGTCGACAGGTGTAGTGCTCTACAATTGCCATCGGCTGACGGTTGATTTCCCGGGCTTTTTGCAGCACCTTGTCGGCACCATCGTCTTCATCTCCAACTAGATGACCCACATCCGTGATATTTTGGATGTAGGTTACCGTGTAGCCACAGAACCGTAGGTAGCGTACGATCACATCGAAACTGACATAGGTCTTGGCATGGCCTAGGTGAGGATCACCATAGACTGTGGGACCACAGACGTAGAGACCAACGTGACCTGGCAGCACGGTTTCAAAGTCTTCTTTTTGTCTACTCAGACTGTTGGTGAGGCGAAGGGGCATGGGCTTTTTGCTAAAGTGTGCTGCGGTCGAAAACTAGGTAGTTTACCGCTAAGAACAGAAAGTTGTCAGGTTTTTTCGAAGGTAGGAATGGGTACACGACGACCAGAGGGCTGACTTAGTAAATTGGATCCATTTGGGATAGAAGATCCAACTCCATCCAGATGCCATCGTAAATCACCAAGCTCTGAATTTTTGGGAGGTGTGGCCTTGATGATTGCCGGGCTGGTTTTAGATTGCATTTCCGTATTTTCGCTATCGCTGTTCGCCTACTTCCTGTGGCGGATGGTGATTCGGCAATCTCTCTCACCAACTCTAGCGGGGGAGCTTCGAGAAATTAGATTTATCTGGGCAGGAACTCTTGGGGGAGTGCATCCCGTTCTTGTGTAGCATCGAGGTTAAAATCAGATTTTCTAGGCGTTCATCTGCCTGCAAAATACGCAGGATTGCGCCAAGGTCAGAGTAGCCCAGATGCTTTTGGAGAATTCGTTCGTAGAGTTGCTTGGTCTGTTCTGGTAACTCTTGACCACTTTGTGTCTCTGTGGCGACAATTTCCTGAGCAATCTGTGTCAGCAATTCAGGCTGTTCCTCGATCCGACGTCGGAAGGTGCCAAAAATTTCCTCTTTGAAAACATCAATCAGCAGCAAAGAAACCCGCTCTCCTGAATCGTTCTGATCCAACTCGAAATGCTCAATCAGTCGCTGTCGCAAATGCTCTAGAATTCGTCCCTGCAACAGATTGCAGAGGAGATGTTTTAGCGTTTGTTCGTCGTGTCCGCCGTTCGGGTCGGATCGCTCCAGCATCTGCAGACACTCTGCGAGTCCACGTGTGTAGGGGCTTACCTGGTAAGTTGAAGAAGAATTATCCGGAGGTTGGGCAGCTTCCAGATGGGGTATGTTTTCTTCCCCGTGCATCACCACTATTGGGCTGGGGTCCATTCCCCTCTGGAAAATTTACAAGAGAGGAGAGACATGGTTGTATGCAAAGCTGGTCTTCCGTAGAAGAATCGTTTTGCGCCTTCCACGGACCTTGTGATTGATGTGCAAAACTTATCTTCTCTAACGATCCCCCTCCCAACTTGCAAGACTTACAGAAGAGGTTGTTTTTTCGAGAAGATTAAAGGCAGTGGCTACAGAGCAAGAAGCTGGCATGTGACAGACAGAAATTGTGCGTTGGCTAAGTTGCAAAGCCCAGTAGCAACCGAATTCTGAATACCTTTGAAACGTATACAGGAGGCTGCAAAGCTGGTTCCAAAGAAGGCTGCATAGAAAAGTTACGAAATCTTGACTGATTTTCCGCTTGAAAGCGATTTTGCTTGAGCGCAACCTCACGCAATCAACTGTTTTTTTCATCACCGTCATGAGTTTCATATGGTGTACCTCTTTTTGCTAGCGATCCCAATTGTTGGACTGCTGGTCATCCGAGCATTCTATCGCGATTTTGCAGATCTGGGGGACTGGCTCTGGTTTCAGGACGAGTACGATGCAATCAGCCAGAGCATTGATCAATTTGGCCAGTCGAGTTATTTGTACATTCAGTCCATTCACATCATCGGTGTGGTAGTCTGGTTTGCGGGGCTGTTTTACATCGGAAGATTGTTCGTCTATCACAAGGAAGCTTCCCGTCGCCCAGAGCAGGAACGCAAGATTCTAGAAGAGCAATTTACGATCATGGAACGCCGCCTTTGGTACGCAATTACGTGGCCTGGGCTGTGCATCACGGTGATTTTCGGTACGCTGATGTTGCTCTACATTGGCCTGCCGCCATGGATCCATACCAAGCTGGGCTTGGTGGTTTTGCTGGTTGGTTATCACCTCTACTGTGGACGACTAAGAAGACAACTGGAGGAAGGCACTTGCCGCTGGAACGGACGCCTGCTGCGTATATTCAATGAGGTGCCTGCGCTTTTGCTGGTAGCGATCGTTTTTGTCGTTGTACTCAAAGATCTCTTGTCTTGGACGGTCCTGCTGATAATCTTAGTGTTGTTAGCAATCTCCATCTTGGTGACGATCCGATGGTATGCGCGCTATCGAAAGAGTGTAGCCCTTTGAGATGCTTCAGCGAAATACCGTTGCCCTCTCCCTACCGCAAACCCTAAAACACAATCTGATCATGAATTGGATCGTTCCAATGCGACGCCTGTTAGGAACTCTACTGCTGGCCCTGCTACTCAGCAATTGCAGTGGTCTGTTCGAAAGTGAAGCTGAACGCCAACAGCGTCTGGCCCAACACTTCGAGCAGGGTATGCGCCTATTTGAGCAGAAAGAATACACAGGCGCGGTGGAATCCTTCCGACAAGTTCCTCCAGAGTCTGCGCTGTACAATCGCTCACTGGCCATGATCCGTCGTGTTCCTTACCAACGAGGGCGAGACGCTTACGAAGAGCAACGCTATGCGGATGCCAGTCGTCAGTTTCGTGCAGTTCCAGTTTCAGCAGCTGAGTATGATTCAGCACAGAACTACCTGCGGGAAATTGAGATGATTCGTATCGAGCAGCAATATCGTGACTCCCGTGGAGATCGCAGACGCGAATTGCTCAGCCAGTTGGTGCAGAAGTCTCGTGAGAACTCAGACGCCAAACGTTTGGATGAACTGTTGGAACGTGGTCGCAAAGAAATGATGGGTTCGATGCCAGCTGAGCAACGAGCCTGGCTCGCCTGGTTCCGTGAGACAATGGAAGGAGAAACCTCACGCACCGTCCGCCAGCAGATGCTGGAAGAGATGATGCAGAATTTCGAGCAGTTTGCTGCTGAACCAACCACTCGGGCTGAAGCGATCGAGTTGGTCGCCAATCTCAAGCTCAGCCTACAATGACGTATTCCGGTCGGTTTTCTGCCGACCAGAAACCTACCATCCCGCTTTCCGCTATCTCTGAATTCAACGTGCATATCTCTCTTTTTCTTCGCCGCTTGCTGCTTGCCAGTGGCTGCCTGCTCTCACTGAACACCTCCCTCTGGGCCCAGAGCAACTTCATTCCCCTCGAGAAAGGGGACTACAAAGAACTCGAAGAGCGCCCCACTTATGCCCCAGTTCTTGAAGTCGGTGGTTCCTACCGACTCCGTAATCGATGGATTGATGCGAGCCCAGAGCCAGAAACTCCAACAGGTTTCCCAAATGCCGGTACACTCTCCTTTGAGCAAGATCTGAGGATCTTTCTGCGCTCAACTGCACACCGCGCGGCTTCGATTCAGCTAGAGTTGGCAACAGCCCAGGCTCCTTTCAACAATGCTGACTTGCGTCCACCAGCAGAGCGACCAAACGCTCCTGACTCGCAGGACGTTGATCTGGTTGCCCGCCAGGCCTACCTGGAGTTTCGTGCGAACCCTCGTGATCAGTTACGTGTCGGGAAGCAGGAACTTCGTCTCGGTGATCGTCGTGGCAAGGTCTTCAGCGGATTGTTGACCGGTATCGCCCAGCAATGCACAGCAGGTAGCTTCTGTTATGAAGCCGGTGCTCTGAAGCTGCAGGATGATACAGCAGACTGGCTGTACACCCTCTCCTTGGACTACCCACTTTTTTATGAGCTTGATGCCGCTGGACAGCCTGAGAACGTGATGCGTGTCGAAGTTTTTCGGATCATCTACACAGAGCGGAATATTCCACTTGGACGCAACAACGCTCCAGGGTTTCGACTCAGTAACGGAGACTTGGATCGCTTGCGGGGCACCAGCTTCGCGAATACTAATAGCTGCTCATCAGAGTTGAAACGCCAGGCAGTTGTGGGAGGGCAGGATTGTACCCCAGTCCATTTCGATGCGACCAGCCAGGATTATTATGGGGTACGTTTCACGTGGAACACTCCGAGCTGGCGTTGGTACTCCGACTTGCTTGGTAACCAAGGGAATCGTGCCTACTACAGCTTGGGTGCCAACAACGATTATGGACAGTCGCTGGGAAGTTACGCTGTAGCCGGAGTGGCAACGGAGCATGAACTGTCCTATCTCTGGGATAATCATCAGGTAACAGGCCTGTTTCTCTATGCTAGTGGTGATGAACAACTGGAAGATGGTGGGTCTATCGACAACACGGGTCAGAACTACCAACGAAGCATTCGAGCCTTTCACGAAATCGTTCCGGGCACCTATCGAGGCACAAACTTTTACTTCAACGGTGGCAGTCCAGATTGGCAGAGTGGAACCGGATTGGGCCACACGATCGCTAACACCCAAATGCTTGGTGCTCGCTATCGATTCACTGTCGAGGCCTCGGAGACATTCTATGAGGCTGGACTCTACTACCTGGACCACGTGAATCCGGTGATGACATCATCAGGTGGAAAAGCAACCCACATCGGTATCGAATGGGACAACACCTTCTCCTGGAAGTTGCGTGACTTCGTGACCTGGGACCTGGAGTTGAATTTCTTCCGCCAAGGAAAGGCCTTCCGCTACGATGACTACGAGCCTTCTGCAAGTGGAACAGGTTCTGCCACACACTTCGCCAGCCGAGTCTACTATTCCTTCTGAAGCAAAGCCGACAATGCGAGAAGTCAGCAAACAAAGAAATACACGCGAAACCAAAATCCAACTGACGATCAACCTGGATGGCAGCGGTAAGGTCTCCGTGCGCTCCGGTATCGGTTATCTGGATCACATGCTGGAGCAGTTGGCCTTCCACGGCTTGTTTGATCTGGAGCTTCAGTGTGAGGGAGACCTGGAGGTGGATTGCCACCACACGGTCGAGGACATCTCTCTGACCTTGGGGGCTGCCGTTCTTGAAGCGCTGGGAGACAAGCAGGGGATCGTTCGCTACGGCCAGATGTATGTGCCGATGGATGAGACCTTGGTGCGCACTGTGCTGGACTTGAGTGGTCGGCCGGATTTTGTGTTCCAGGGGGAATTTCGTCAGCCAGCGATCGGTACACTGGATACCCAGATGATCCCACACTTCTTCAAGTCCTTTGCGATTGCCTCGAAGACCACCCTCCACATGGCAATCCTGTACGGAGAGAATGACCACCACAAGTGTGAGGGATTGTTCAAGTCCTTCGCCAGGGCCTTGCGACAAGCCACAGAACTCGATCCAAGACGCGCCGGTGTCACGTCAACGAAGGGCGTGCTGTGAGCCTGAGTGTGATCATCGACTACAAAGTCGGTAATCTGCACAACCTCAAAAACGCCCTGGACTACCTGAAGTTGCCGGTTGCGATCGTGGAAGAGCCGGAAGCGGTCCGTCAAGCAGATCGAATTCTCTTCCCTGGAGTGGGTGCCTTTGGCCCAGCGATGCAGCATCTTCGTGATTCTGGAATGCTGGAGGTGATGGAGGAGAAGGTCCAGTCTGGCACTCCGCTATTGGGGATCTGTGTTGGCGCTCAGTTGTTGATGGAGCTGGGTCAGGAAGATGGTCCGCATCAGGGCCTGGGATGGATCGCTGGAGAAGTCAGCCGCTTTCAGCACCAACTCAAGATTCCACAGATTGGCTGGAACGAGGTCGAGTTCTGCAAGCCCGATCCATTATTCCAGGGATTGCGTGACCGCAGTCACTTCTACTTCGTGCACTCCTACCACCTGCGACCCAATGATCCAGCGGTGGTGCTGGGTGAAACGGAGTACGGCTATCCTTTTGCCTCGGTTGTACGCAAGGATAACGTCTGGGGGGTGCAGTTTCATCCGGAGAAGAGTCAGCAAGCGGGTCTGCAGCTACTGCAAAACTTCTGCACCTTGACTTGAGTGCAGCTTCTCCAGTAGCTTCGACCGAGGTTGCCTGGACAACCAATCTACTCAAGATTACTCACAAGACCGTCCATCTGGGCAGTCTTTTCCACTATAACGGCCAACCCGAAAGGCAGCATGGCATTGGAACGAACTCTCTCGATCATCAAGCCCGATGGCGTCAAGCGTAGCTTGATTGGCCAGATTTTTTCTCGCTTTGAAGCCAACGACCTGCGGATTGTCGCAACCAAGATGCTACACCTCTCCCTGCGTGAAGCCGAAGGTTTCTACGCAGTGCACCGAGGACGCCCCTTCTACGGAGAGTTGACCGAGTTCATGAGTTCAGGGCCGGTCGTGGTCAGTGTGCTGGAAGGTGATAACGCCATCAATCGTCATCGTGACGTGATGGGCGCCACCAACCCGGCTCAGGCCGCAGAGGGAACGATTCGCAAGGACTTCGCCCTGAGCATCGGTGAGAACACGGTCCATGGTTCTGATGCCCCAGAGACAGCAGCAACAGAGATTGCCTACTTCTTTGCGGAAACCGAGATCGTCAACAGCGCTGGTTGATGTCTCTCCGGTGAGATTTTTTTCTGATTCTGATGGAAAAGGACTGGTTTTCTCATCGGGATTTCGCTAGGTTGCCGAATTAAAATTTAAATCTCATCAATCATATCTGTTCCAGAACCCTATGACCGAAACGAAAAAAGCATTCCGTCTCCTCTTTGTTGGAGTAGTGGTCAGCATCGCAGTCGGGGTCTTCTCGATTGCAGTGCTGTTGCCGATTCTGCCCGATATTGACCGAGACCGATATCCAGAGAACCTGCAGCAGCAGGGTAACTGATTCCCCGATTGAATCCCATGGAGGGATGCCGTCGATCTGGGAATTTGAAAAAGATGGAGAGTATCCGCCTGCGCCCGCAGGTTTTTCTTGTGTTCTGATAAAAAGTTTGGCGGTAATTCAGAAAAATGATTTTGTCAGAAGTCAGCTTGTCTGAATACCTCTTGACCTTTCTATTGAATCCAAGATACTTTCCTTCTTTGTGGTCTAATCCCTGTCGTGCGCTTGTGAGGAGCACGGACGAAAGGGATTGGGCGCATTCTGTTCGCGCAGTTCCAGCGAGGTCGCTGCCAGCAGAATCGATCAGGCGGGACGAGCCCGTGGGATGTGGGCAAGCTCGGAAAGATGACAGACGCCTTGGACAGCCCGTCCAAGCGCCAGAATCCTTGGCCCCCCTGCGTTGGTTTCGTCTTTCGACCGATTTTTCTGGTTTTAATTGAAAAGAAAGTGTGTTTGGCACGAACATTGTAGCATGTAGGGTAAGGAGCCCGGAAAACGGAAAGCCACTTTGGCAAGAGGCTGATTTTGCTTCTCCTTTTTCGGCATTCACTTACAGCTGCAAGGCCGGCCCCACGCACCTGTTCTTAAAGATGTCGACGAAAGTTGACTGCTTGTCCCCTGCTGCCAGGCGGGGCGGGCAACCAACCGATTCCTAACTTTGTAAGGAGTAGTATGAAAAAGTTTAAAAGCCTGATGTTGGCCGCACTCGCTTCCGCCGCATTGGCAGCCCCTAGTTTTGCCGAAGGTCATGGTAGCAATTTGGTTATGACCGGTGAGGTCATTGTTGGAATGAAGCAAACATCGAACACTCCGGACAGTGGTGACACGACAACTGTCCAGAGCACCTACATCGGTGATGTGAATGCAAAGTTGTCAAGCCAGGTGACTGAGAATGCAGCCTACGCTGTTGAATTCTTGAAAGACGATGAGGGTGCAGGGAAGGTCAGCTTCGAGATGACCGGAACCGCCACATCTGGGGATAATTCGATTAAAGCTTTTGCAGACCTGTCAGACATCACTGGCGTAATGGACTACGGAGACGTGTACATCCAAGGTGGTAACAAGACTTTAACGGTCAAGGTCGGGCAATTTGGCAATTCGGAAAACTACAAAGGTGGTATGGAGAACTTTACTGCCACCGTTGATAATGCTCCGACAGTGGCTACAAACCCTGCTTTGAACAAGGGCAGCGAGTTCACCGACGAACACCTCGTGATCAGTGGCTTCCGTGGAATCCAGGGTAATCTTGATGCAGGTTCTGTGAGCTTCGAACTCGCAATTCCTTGGATGAATGCCTCTGAGGGTGATTATGCACTATCTTCGAAAACAGAACTTATGCACAGCAATGTGTTGGTACACCAACCTCTGTCTACACGGCTACAGCGACTGGAGTAGTGACAGGTGAGACTCAGTCATGTGCTACTACTACAAATGCAGTAAGTGCAACAACTGGTGCAGTTCTGGCCCCAACTTATGCCAAAGTAGCCACCAACATCACTGGCGCACGCCCGGTGATCAAATTTTCAGCAGGCGCAGTAAACCTGATGGCAA
>VMBT01000166.1_pt1 | contig 44213 bp, 50 predicted proteins | sample 4404301 | NCBI WGS metagenome assembly VMBT01 (sample SAMN12238535, study PRJNA552566) | marine metagenome | isolation source: Coastal seawater | place: USA: coastal Georgia, Sapelo Island | collected 2008-08/2009-08 | reverse complement strand
TTTCATAATTTTATTTTTTTAAGTTAACCAACCTCCAGACCTTTCGGCCTGGAACGCATAGGGCTTAATGTCTCTTTATACTCGCCCTAACGAGTTTATTCACCTGTTATATAGTCCACTGCTTTAGCTGACTGCACAAGGGCTGAAACGACTGCTTTCTCGTTTGCTTCCTCCACTGCTTTACACCAACCATTTATGTAGGCTTGTGAATTGCTTTCGTTGTCTTTCGGTTCCAGACCGGCAAGACCTGTGAGCATCATCGCCCCACTTTCTGCGATTAGTTCCTCAAACGCATAATCTGACTTACTTTTATTAAAAACTTGAGTAGTCATGACTCCCTTTCTTCCGACTCTTTTCTCGTGTCCTGTTGCGTGTACTAATTCATGAAACAGGGTTTTATAATAATCATCATCAGAAATAAATAAATCTTGGTTTGGCATCTGGACCTCATCAAGTTGAGGAATGTAGCACGCACCATATAATTGAGAATTGCTGATTTTCGGAATGTCTTTAAATCCTTTTAGAATATTCTCTGCTTCCTCAATTGGTTTTATCTCTCTTGGGTTCGTGTCTGGTGTTGTCTTTGCTTCTATTCCCTCGCATTGCTGAACGTTGAAAACTCTGTAATATTTAAGATTTACAAAATCTTTTAAGTTCTCCGGACTTGCCCCCCTTTCGATTGCTTCGGTTCTGGATTTGTATGATTTTTTGGTCTTGATGTCATAGGTTCCAATATGCCAAAAATAAACCTCTGTCGATTTCTCACCCTTTTTGACTTTGCCCCCTCTTTTGGAACAGTCATTGAATGTCAGCCATTCGTTGGCATTGTACCCTTTTTCTCTCATCTCAAAATTTAAGATAAATTGATTAAATCCCCTGTATTTCCTCCCTGAGTTATTATTAATAGGGGCATTGTTTCCCCCTGCTTTCCATGGTCTAAACCAATTCAACCCCTCCTTTTGGAGTCCCTCAAGGAGTGTCGCTTTTACTTTGTTTGCTACTTTTTCATTCATAATTTTTTTTAATTTAAGTTAAACAACCTCCCCCCAATTGGGAGGAACGCACCGAGCTTAATGCTCTATTTATTCTCGCTCGGTCGAGTCAAAATCGAATTTTCTAACGATTTTAATTTCTTTTTTTGGTCCTGTACTCGTTAGCTTTGTTATTAAATAACCTCTGGAGGTGTAGCTTCTTTGTGCTGACTCAGACCCTCCGAGCCTCCTGAACCATTTGAGGGTGTTTTCGTTTGTGATGTTCTCGTATTGCTTTACTGATATTTCTCTTGTTTCTCTTGTTACCGGAATATATGTCGTTTTCGTGTCTGGGTTTTTCCTGTATTTCGTTTGTGTCATTAAAATTGTGTCCATAGTTTATAAATTAAGTTTTAATTGTTTTCTTTTATTATACTCTTTCGCAAGTAAAATTCTGAATTGTAAATTTTCAGATGTTGAAGGGCTAAGACTTACTAGCAAATCCCTTCTTTCAATTTCCTCAGTTGTCATGGTCTGGATTAATCTTGCCCATGTTTTGAGGGTGTTGTTTTTAAGTGTTTTTGTGTTCATATTTCGTACAAATTTTTATCAAATATAGTATAATTTATTTTTAAAATGCAAACGTTTTTTGAAAAATGTTAATAACTTTTTTTGTACCTCTGTAAATAGTTGAATGTCAATTGTTTATAAAGGTTGTTTTTTTGTCTTTTGTTTAGTGTTTTGTTTTTGGTTGGGGGTGTTACATATTCCCCCTCTTTGTTACATATATAACAAAACGTAAAACGTATAACAGAGGGAGGTCTGGAGGGGATGCCGGTTGCGTGGGGTCTGGGGGTCCAGAACTCACAGAAAAAAGCCAAAAAATCCAGAAAAAAGATTTGATTTTTGACCCCCCACCATCGAAAAAAAAATGAGTTTTATTTTTGAGTGTGTGTGTGTATATGTATATATAACCCAATCACTCCAGGTATCTAAAATAATTTGTATCTTTACAGAAAAGAATTAGTTATGGTACACGGTAATATGAAGCCTTCAGAAATGGGGTACACAATGAAAGACGGGAGACTTATCAATAATGCTCCCGAGCCAATCTCTGGTATTTCAAAAGCGGCAATGCTAAGAAAACAAATGAAGAGTAGAACAATTACACAAGACATTGCAGATGGCATTGAGCTAGCTGAGCAAAGAAAAAGTATTAGAGACGTACTAAAAGGATTATAATATACTTCCCTTTATTTGGTAGTGTTTGGTGGAGAGGACCTCGAGGGGTCCTCTTTTTTTTGTTTAAATGTTGACTTTGTGTTACTCTGTGTTGACTTTGTGTTGACTTTGTGTTGACTTTAAAATTATAACTAACTGGTTTTCAATGAATTATAAAAAAAGTGTTGAAAATGTTAAGTTTGAAGCCTCGTATGTAAGAAAAAGTTACACGCAATAATAATATATATATATAGAATAGGGGAGGTGTAAATCAACATTATTGTATATGTTTAAATAATTTTATACTTTTGCAAAGTAAATCTAATTTAAATTCAATGAACCAAAGCTACACTCCTAAAGAACTACACTTTTCACAGAAAGGAAGAAATCAATTGATAGATGGTATAAGTAAAATTGCTAACGCAGTTAAAAGTACATTAGGTCCAAGAGGTAACACTGTCTTAATAGAATCGCAAGAGCATACTCATGGGATTACTGTAACTAAGGATGGTGTTACTGTAGCTAAATCTATTTCACTTATTGACCCTGTAGAGAATTTAGCGGTGAGGATGATGAAAGAAGCTGCAGACAAGACTGCGACATTAGCAGGTGATGGAACTACAACTGCGATTGTATTGACAGAGGCTTTAGTAAAGAACGGTACTTGTAGTTTGGGTGAGGATGTAAATAGAACAGAAGTTCTAAGATGTTTAGTGGATGAGACCAAGTGGGTGGTTAATGAGTTGAAGAAGAAGAGTCAGTCTGTAGACGAAAGTAAATTAAGAGACGTAGCGATTATCTCAGCCAACAACGACACAGAGATAGGACAGATAATTGCGGATGTATACGAAAGTGTAGGTGAAGAGGGGATTGTTACAGTTGAGAAGTCACAAACAAGTGAGACGTATTTTGAAACCACTAATGGAATCAAAGTAGACAGGGGCTACTTGTCTCCGTTATTTATCAATGACCAAAAGAAAGATGAGTGTGTGTTAGAGGATGTACATATATTGGTGTCCGATGCTGAGATAAATAATATACTACAAATAGAGAACATATTGAAACCTATCATTGCTGAGAATAAAAAATTATTAATCATTGCGCCATGCTCGACAAATGTGACCAATACACTTGCAGCAAACGTAATGAAAAGGAATTTAAAGATATGTGCTATCACACCTCCATCGTTTGGATACAAGCAGCATGAGCTGATGCAAGACATTGCATTGTCTGTAGGAGCAACATATTTCAGTGAGAAGACAGGGGATGACTTGAGCATTATCAACTTTGATGATTTGGGTCATGCGGCTAAGGTGATAGTTGGTCGAGACTCAACGGTCATCCTTAAAAATGATGACAAGGTAAATGCAGATGAGATTAAAAAAAGAGTTGAAGAGCTGTGGGATGCTCATAGCAATGCCACTAAAAAAGCAGATAAGGAGTTTATTGAGTCTAGGATTGCATCTTTGACGGGTGGAATCGGAGTAATATATGTAGGTGGTAATACAGACCTGGAACAAAAAGAGCTGTATGATAGAGTGGATGATGCGGTCTGTGCAGTAAAGTCTGCAGTAGAAGAAGGAATATTACCAGGAAGTGGACTTGCTTTATATAGAATGGCAGAGGAGTTTGAGAAGAAGTTGATGTTTAGTAAGATTAAAAATAAAAATTTGAAAATTGCTTACGCAATTTTAGGAAAATCTTTGAAATCACCCCTGACTCAGATATTAGAAAACGCAGGAAAGAAAGTTGAAGATGTTTATAAAGACATAAAAGGTTGGAAGAAGGGTTATGATTTAAAAAATGAAAAGTACGGAAACCTTATCAAGATGGGAGTTATAGACCCAATGAAAGTAACAAAGAGTGCATTACAGAACGCAGTGAGTGTTGCTGTAACCATTCTTTCTACTAATGCAATAATCACAATGGCACGTTCTTATGAAAGCGATAGGTAAAAATATAGTAGTAAAAATAATTGACGAAGAGATAGAAACAAAGTCTGGACTGTTACTTTCTCAAGAAGACGCAAAAGGATTGCGTTATCAAAAAGCTCAAGTATTAGAACCAGGCAGTGATGTTACAGTTATAAACAAAGATGACATTATTTATTTTGACAAGAGACAATCATACACAATGGTGATTAATAAACAAACAGTGACTATTACTCAAGAGAGAGATGTCGTTGTTGTTTTATAGACTCGTTCATTTCAATAATCATATTCCTGTAAACTTTATCTGAGTACGACACATTCTTTGCAAACATTTTGTTTTGTGAAGGGCTGGTCGGTATTTCTTCTCCACTTAATTTTTTATAAATAGAGTTTAACATTCTTTTACATTTAAAAGATAGTTGATACAAGGCTTTGTGTTTACCAACTCTTTTTCTAAATACTTCTATCCATCCTTGCTGTCTTAGTTTTTCAAATCGTTGTTTATCCCAGCTTAGTATTTCATCGAACTCATGAAACTTGTCTTTAGAAAAATAAGATTCTGATTTTAAAAACAAAAGAATGTCTAAGTCTGATTGAGTGAGATTGTATTTGATTTTGATATACTGACGGATAACTCGCCAATATTTTAAGTAGTCATTATGCATAAATTAAATTTTGTAATTTTGTAACAAAGTTAAACAAATGGCAAAAAAAGGTAGAACAAAGAAAAGTAATAAAATTTGTCCAGAAGGAATAGCTTGGGCAAAAAGAACTTTTGATAGATACCCTTCAGCTTATGCGAACATGGCGGCAAGCAAATATTGCAAAGACCCCAACTACGCAAAAAAAAGTAAGAAATGAGTAAGTTAAAAAAAGGAAACCGACCTAGAATAAGAAACGGTAAAAAAAGTTTAGGGATGCAAAGTGTAATTTATGGGATAGATAATAATCCAGGAATTACGGCTGCAGACCCAAAAGCAAAGTTTATAGCAAAAAATAAAAAATAAAATTATGCCTACAGTAATTACATCAGACGGACAAAAAAAAGTTTTTCCTTACAACGCAATAGGAAAAGCTCAAGCAGACTCTTTTGCAAAAATGCATGGAGGAAAAGTTAAAATGAATCCTGGATACGGGATGGAAAAGAAAACAAAATCATCTGGATATTAATGGGTGAGTTAAAAAAATGGAGAGATGAGAAGTGGGTGCGTATAGGAACGGATGGTTCTATACTAGGTCCATGTGGAACGAGTGAAGACAAGAAGAATCCAGATAGATGTTTGCCTTTAAATAAAGCTAAGAGCTTGAGTAAGGCAGAACGAGCAGCAACTGCTAAAAAGAAAAAACGCTATGGTAGAAGAAGACAGTTTGTTTCTAATACTAGAGCAGCAAGAGTAAACAGATAAGATATGCCAGTACCATCAGGAACAAAATTTCATGGAGTAGCTCCAGCAGTAGAGACAGAGAATAAAGGCTCTTCATTATTAAATAGTGGCAGAGATGCATATACTATTGAGGAGATTGGAGCTGCAGGAACATCAGATGTTTATAGTTTAAACTCTAGCACAGATGGTTCTAATGTTGATTTAAATTTAGATGCAGTATCAGGTCTTGATACTACTGTAAAGTTTACGGCTGGTCAACATATAACCATTACGCAAACTGCAGGTAATAATATTACCATAAATGGTGGTGGTGGACCTGGAGGAATAACTATATTAGAGCCAGAGTTTGTTACAGCAACTCCTGGAGGTTCTTATGTTATCAACACAACTAAAGATATAATTGATGTTTCATGGTCAGGAGGAGCAGGAGATTTTACTTTGACTCTTCCGTCAGCAGCAGCTATACCTTATAGAAAAATAAGAATTGTAAATGACGACACTGTTACTGCAGCAGAGAGAGTAAATGTAACAGCTATTGTAGGAGAGACAATAGACGGAGGCGCAGATTATACAATAAACAAAGCATATAATGGAATTGCAGTTTGGTCTGATGGAACACAGTGGATTGTAATTCAAGCAAAAGCATAATAATGGCAAAAATTTCTACATATCAAATTGCAACTCCTGTATTGGGTGATATAATATTAGGAAGTGACGTAAATAACAATAATGCAACTAAAAACTTTACAGTTCAATCTATTTTAGAATTAATAAGTGGACCAGGAGGAACAGGTGTTCTTTCTTTAAATTCCTTAACAGGAATACTAACTTTAAAGGCTGGAAACAATATTAGCATTACTTCTAATGGAACAGATGAATTAACAATCACCAATACTCAAGCGGGAGGTAACTTTATTGAGGATGTTATTCTTGATGGAACAGAAGCTATTTTAGCAGTGACAATAACGGTTCCAGATGGAGCTGTAACCCTACAAGATAATTTTGCTTATCAAAGTAACGTTTTTGAGGTAACTTTTCCGAACTCATTAACATCAACAAGTAGTTTTTCTTTTTTTAATAATATTCTTAGAAATGTTGATTTAAATCAAGTGATTACAGTAGGTAGTTCCTCTTTTGAATTTAATAGATATTTAGAAACAATAGATTTTGGAAATGTGGTTACTTTGCAGGATAATGCTTTTAGGTCGTGTGGGACTTTGGGTCCTGGAATAGATTTAGTTTTTCCTTCATCATTAACAACTTTAGGAGTAAGAGTCTTTCAAAGTTCAAAAATAAATTCAGTTACTTTTGATGCAGCCAATTCAATTACTGATTTACCACAAGAGACTTTCGATAATGCAACAGGATTCACTTCCATAACACTTCCTTCTAATTTATTAACTATTGGTCGAGAATGTTTTACAGCAACTAACTTATCATCAATTACAATTCCAAGTAGTGTAACAACTATAGGACGACAAGCTTTTGAGGATGTAACATCGTTAACTTCATTAACTTTAAATAACGGTTTGATTACTATAGAGCTACAAGCATTTGATAATACAGGAATATCAACAGTAACTATTCCAAGCACGGTAACCACTATGGGTAACGCAGCTTTTCAGCAAAGCTCAAATTTAACTTCAGCTATTATTGATAGTGTAGTTATAGGAAATACTGCATTTCAAAACAGTCCTTTATTATCAAGTGTAACATTAAGCAATAATTTATTGAGTATAGGAAATAGTGCGTTTTTATCAACAGCTCTAACATCAATAACAATCCCAAACACGGTAACCACTTTAGGAACTAGCTCATTTCAAGATACTTCTTTAAGCTCAATTGTTTTTGATGCTGTAAGTTCAGTTACAGATATACCACAAAATTGTTTTGCATTATCTTGGGAAAATAATAGAACAGTAACTTCTGTTACTTTACCTGAAGCAGTACAAACTTTTGGACAAGAATCGTTTTATTCTGCAGGAATTGAAACATTGGCTATACCAAATACTACTACGTCTATAGACACAGGTGCTTTTAGTGGACAAAGATTCACAACATTTGCAGGAACAGACCCTGCATTAGACTGGACAGACGCAATAAGAAGAGGCTTAACGACATTGACTTTTGACGCTGTTCCTGTTATAACTAACATAGGAGTTAATGCATTTAAATATAATGCACTTACTTCTGTTACAATCCCAGCTTCTGTTACCACTATTGGCGCAGATGCTTTTGAATACAATGATTTAACATCTATTATTTTACCTTCAACGGTAACGAGTGTTGGAATAGATGCGTTTTCAAATAATCCAAATTTAGTAGATGTAACAATTAATAGTCCTGATGCCAATGCATCTCAGGCGTTTGATAATATTGCACCAACAATAACAACAGCAACGATAGGTTCAGGAGCAACTGCACAATCTGGATTATTTACAGGAAGTACAGCGATTACAACTTTAAACATAGGAAGTGGTGCAACAACAAATAATAGTTCATTTGACAATCTTACTATTTCAAATTTAAATATAGATGGAACGGCTATTGTTAATGGTTACAGTTTTAATAATTCTATAATTACTTTAGCCACAGTAGGAAATGGATTTACCTTTTTAACGGATTCATTCAGAAATTCAAGTGGTTCAATTGGAACTATTAACATTGGTGATAATGCAACTTTTCAAAATAGGTCTTTTTATGATACTGATATTACAACTGCTATAACAGTTGGTAATAATGCTCTTATAGAAGCAGCAACAAGTACAGGTAATTCACCTTTTTATAATTGTAATATTGCAAGTTTTTCATTTGGTACTAATCTTGAAATACAAAGTTTTGCTTTTTATATTGCAACTTTAACAGGAAATATGGTTATTGATTCAAGCTGGACAATAGCTTCAGATGCTTTTGACAATATGACTTTAGTAGGAGATTTTGATGTTCCAAACAATTTTGTATTACCTGATGATGTTTTTAAAAATGGTAGTATTAGTGGAGATTTGATTTTAGGCACTAATGTAACCGTCAATAGTGATGGATTTGAAAGTACAGATATTGCAGGTACAGTAAACATTCCTTCATCAACAGTGTTTGTTGGTGTAGAGCATTTTAGAAGCTCTGTGATTGGAACAATGATTTTACCGAATGCTTTTGTATTTCCTAATAATTTTACTGCAAATGCAACTATTACAAATTTAACTATTGGTGATAACACTACAGTAACAAGTAATGGATTATCAAATGTACAAGTTACAAACTGTACTATTGGAAGTGATAATGTAATTGAAAGTTTAAACACTTCTGCTGAATTTAATAATTTAACAATTTCAGGACTTAGAAATAACTTTAATACACAGGCTTTTGGCTCAAATGAAATTACAACACTTACAATGGCAGCACCTCCAGGACCAGGAGATTTACATACTTTTGGAAATGCTGTTTTTCAAACAAATAATATCAGTGCATTTCCAGCATATTTTCAATCAGCTTTTGTTACCACTTTACCAACACAAATTTTTGAAACTAATAATTTTTCAGGAAATATAACTATTCCGTCTAATTTAACGATTTTTGAAACATCTTGTTTAAAGGATAATTCAATTACTGGAATTACAAATGCAGCACCAGGATATGCAATTGCTTTAGGAAGCAGCGTTTTTCGGGGTAATAATTTTACAGCAATCCCTGATTTTTTACAAGGAATTGCATCAGGAATTATACCTACTGCAACTTTTCAAGAAAATGATTTTGTGTCTATAACTCTTGATGCAGTAACAAATGCATGGGTAAGAGGATTTGGTTCAAGTTGTTTTAAAGATAATTCATCTTTAACTACTTTAAGTTTTGATGCGGGTGCAACCACACACGTTTCAAGCTTTATTGGAAGTTCGTGTTTTCAAAACTGTAATATATCCTCCGTAACGTTTTTAGCTACAGGTGTGGGTTCATGGAATATTGATACTATTAATGGAAGTTATACTTTTGATAATAATAATTTATCCGCTTTACCCACAGGTTTATATGGAACAGGTAGTGTTGTAGGAGCAGACCATATTAGAACAGGAACGTTTAGAAGCAATAATTTTTCAGGAGCTTTATTTATTCCTGATGGAGTAACTCAAATTGATGATTTTGCATTTACAAATAATGCAATCACATCAGCATCCGTTAAAACTGGAACTACCATAGCTGCAAATGCATTTGACCCTGGAGTAACAATAACAATAAGACCTTAATAAAAAAAATAATAAAAATGGCAAAGATTTCAACATATACCTCAACAACACCCAATGGAACAGACTTGTTAATTGGTACTGATGTAAATAATAATAATATAACTAAAAACTTTACAGTTCAATCGTTATTGAATTTAAATTCTATAACAGCAGATATTACAGTAACATCCGCAGAACTTTTAACCATAAGCACACAAGGTGATACTTTTGAGTTAATTGCTGCACCTGGACCAAACAAACTTATAGTTGTAGATAGTTTAGAAGGTGTTTTAAATTTTAATTCTACTCCTTATGATTATGCTAGAGATTTATACATTAATCTTAACGCACCATCGTCTTTAGATGGAGTATATGTAAAAATTAGAAATGCTATTTTTAATGAATCTCAAACTACTTATTTTTCTGTTACAAGAACTGAATTTTATGAGATAAAAGTAACTGACCCTAATTTACCTTTAATGTTAAGTGCATTAGAAACTTTTAGTGGGGTTACGCAAGGAGATTCATCTATTGATTTTAAGATACATTACAGAATTGTAGAATTTTAATTATGGCAAATAAAAGTAAAATGAAATGTAATGTCGTGATGAGAAGCGACAGAGCTGGAAAAAAGAAGATGGTAAAAGCTTGTGAGGGTGGAAGAGAAAAATTAATTCATTTTGGAGCAAAAGGATATGGTCATAATTATTCTAAAGCTGCAAGAAAATCTTTTAGAGCAAGACATAAATGTGGTACAGCAAAATCTAAGCTAACAGCTCGATACTGGGCTTGCAAACATTTATGGGCTGGACCAGGCGGTTCTAAGAAGTCAAGTCCAAAAAATAGAGTCGGAAAATATTAGTATATTTGCATTATGGCAAAGAAAAAATTAGCTCCGATTGAACTTAAAAAAAGCAATCAAGGCAAGTTTACTGCATGGGCTAAAAAAAATATGCCAGGAAAAAGTGTATGTTCGGCTGCTTCTGCAGTAATGAAAAACACAAAGAAGTATAACTCGAGTGTTGTAAAGATGGCAAATTTTGCTAAAAACTTTGGATGCTCAAAATAATTTAAAAAAATGAAACAAGGATACAATTCAAGATTAGACGAATCTCTAGGAATGAAGCATGGTAAAAAATCTCAATCTTATAAAGCAAGAAGAGATGAAAGTAAAGCTATGAGTAAGAAAGATTATGGACACGCTTATGGTGGAGACCATTCTATGAAATATGAAAAACATTATCCAAAAAGTGTTCACGGACATTTAGCTAAGCTTATTAAAAAATAAATGGGAAAGTTATTAATTAAATTAGGACAGTGGATATCCACTCTGTGGTGTAAACTAACCTGCTTATGGAACGCTTTATTAGTAAAGCTAACCATTAACGTAGATAATTGTCCTAATAAATTATGTTCGTGTAAAAAATAATTAACAAATAAAAAAATCGAAAAATGGCAATAATTCCAAATCAATGCAAGTTTCATGTAGTATCTGAGAGTGTCGATACTACAGATAAAGGCTCGGCACAATTTCAGTCGCAAAGAGCTTCAGTAAGTATGCAGGATATTATAGACACAATAGGTCCTGATTCTACTGGTCCTTTTGAGTATGGCTCAGGAGGAGACACTTCGATTGTTCCTAAACAGGGAACAAATACCGCAACACAATCATTTAGTGCTGTTATCGGTGGACTTAATAACGATGTAACTCGACTTAGAAGTCAAATTTTTGGTGGTGAAAGCAACACTCTTAGTGCTCTTGGTAATGAAAACACAATTGTTGGTGGGCGTTCAAATCAAGTAATAGGTGGTGCGGGTGGAGTTAATAATGGTGGTCACATAGTTTCTGGAGGATTTAATAACGGTATTGACTTGACCACTACACAAAATCAAGCTCCTCATACGGTTGTAGGTGGTAAAAATAATCAAATTACTTTGACAGGTTTAACAGGATATAGTCAATATAGTTATTATGGAAGTCAAATTTTTGGTGGTGCTTATAACACTATAACTCATGATTATGGAGCTACAATGAACAGTAGTATTGTTGGTACAGTTTGTGGACAAATTACAAAAACCATTACTGATGGCTTGTACATGGGTCACAACTCATTGTTTGGGGCATATGATTCTTCTATTGCAGACTCTGATTATTCTACTGTAATTGCAAGTAGAAGTTCTTCTATTACAAGAGGTGAAAATAATGTGATTTTAGGTTCAGAATTTTCTTCAACTGCAAGTGGTGCTCCTACCTACTCCAACACTGTGAGTTTTATTATAGGAGGTGCTTCTAATGTAATTAATTCTTACACTGCCTATTCAGGTATGATTGGAGGTGTTTTAAATACAATGTACGCACCAATAAACAGAGGTGTTATGATAGGAGGTTATTTTAATGACATGAACGTTTATAGTAGTGACTCTGCAATAATAGGAGGAGAAAATAATGCTATGGCTAATGACAGGTCTGTTATTGTAGGAGGAGCATCGATTACTACAGATAGAGATAATACTTTGTTCTGTGAAAATCTTTCTATTAAAGGCATTCCAACTTCTTCTGCTGGTTTACCATCAGGTTCAGTTTGGAGTAATTCAGGAGTTTTAAATATTGTTCCATAAATAAATAAAAAAAATGAGTAATTTAACAAGACAAATCGATAAAATAAATAACAAAGTTGGATGGGTTAAAGAAGATGGTTCTTTTAATGAAATAGATATTACAGAATGTTCTTCAGCACAACCTTTAATTGACAAATTACATTCTTTGTTGCCTGAAAAAAAACAGCAACCTGTAGAAAGTTTAAAAGTTGTTATGATTAATGGAAGCAAAGCAATTTGGATTTCTAAAGAAAAAAAACACTGGGATGCTAAAGATGCTGTCAAAGAAGAAATAGATGCTTTAAATCAAGAATTAAGTTCTAATTAACAAATAAATAAATAAAAAAATGGCAATAATTCCAAATCAATGTAAATTTCATGTAGTATCTGAGAGTGTCGATACTACAGATAAAGGCTCGGCACAATTTCAGTCGCAAAGAGCTTCAGTAAGTATGCAAGACATCATAGACACTATTCCTGGTGGTCCAACTATTTTTACAAGAGGTGCTGATTCTGGTGGAGGAGGTACTCTTTCAGTTGTAGCGTATAATCAAGGAGCAACTCAATGTAATATTGTTCAAGGTAATTACTCAACTATATCAGGCGGTAGAGCTAATCAAGAGCAGTTAATAGTAGGAGATGCTACTAATCTTTACTATAATACTATTTCAGGAGGAGAGTTTAACCAAATACAAAGTTGGAACACTTCTTACAATTATGGTGGTACTATAGGTGGAGGTACACAGAATAAAATTTGTAACCCAGCATACAGAGTTAGTTACGCTACTATAGCTGGAGGTAACAACAATAGAGTTAAAGATTCGTATTATAGTACTGTAGTTGGAGGTTCTAGTAATACTGTAGCTGACCAATCTCATAAATCTACAGTAACAGGAGGATATATAAATTCTATTTATAATTATAGTGTATATTCAAGTATTGGAGGTGGAACATTTAATTACATTAGTGCAGGAGGTGGTCATGCATCAATTCCAGGTGGTACATATAATAGAGTTACAAATTATAAATCTCATATTCTTGGAAACAATATTACTTCAGATAGAGACTGTACAACATTTGTAAATAATTTATCTATAAAATCAATTCCAGTTTCTTCTGCTGGTTTACCAGCAGGTTCTGTTTGGAATAATGGTGGTGTGTTAAATATTGTATAATTTTTAAATTAATAAATCATGTCACAACAAATAGAAAAACTTTACGCTAAAAGAAAAGCAAGATTAGAAAAGAAATTTGAAAACGACTCTACAAAGCTATCTGATAGAATATCTAAGTTAGATAAGTGGAAGCAATCAAATTTAGACTAGTATTTTAAAAATTAAAGCATATTGTATTATTTTGTATATTTGAAAAAATTTAATTTAATACAATATGCAGAAGATTTTTTATAACTCTTCTTTACCAAGAAGCGGTTCTACATTACTTCAAAATATTTTAGCACAAAATCCTGACTTTTACTGTTCGCCTACAAGTGGTGTTTCAGAGCTTATGCTTGCAAGTATACAGCAATTTAATAATTCTCAAACTTTTAAAGCACAAGACCATAATAAAATGTCACCGCATTTATTATCGTTTGTAAATGGAGGTTTATGGACTTATTATTCTTCTTTAACAGATAAAAAATATATTGTAGATAAGTCTCGAGCTTGGGCTGGGAAAATGAGATTATTAAAAAAGCTTGACCCAGACGCAAAAGTGGTTTCTATGATTAGAGACCCAAGAGCTATATTTGCATCCTTAGAAAAAAAACAAAGACAAAATCCTGAAAGAGAAAACTATGTAACTAACCATGCTCAATTAAAAGGAACTACTATGTCAAAAAGGATTAATGAGTGGGCTGTAACTCCTCCTATTGGACCTGCATTAGAAAATTTAAAAGACTTAATTCAGACAAGTTATATATCAAATATTTTATTTATTAAGTATGAAGATTTAGTTTTAAATCCAGAAGTTGAAATAAAAAAAATATATGATTATTTTGAAATTCCTTTTTATGACAACCATGACTTTGTAAATATAACTCAACATACTCATGAGTTTGATTCTATTCACGGAATATACGGAGACCATACTTTAAGGTCTGAACTAAAAGCTTTGCCAGATGATTACTTACAAGTTTTAGGAGAGCATATTTGTAATGAATTAGTTTCAGGTTTTAAATGGTTTTACGAACACTTTAATTATTCATCATGATATACTGGTTTACAGGACAACCATCTCATGGAAAAACAGTGTTAGCTAACTTGTTAAAAAAAGTAAAACCAAATGCTTTTAGAATTGATGGAGATGAAATGAGAGAGTTATTTAGCAACAAAGATTATTCAATAAATGGCAGGGTAGTAAATGTGGGTACAGCTCAAAAAATAGCACACTATTTACACAATCAAGGACATGACGTTATTGTTTCTTTAGTTTCTCCTTACATTGACCAAAGAGAAGAATTTAAGTCTTTATTAAAAAAAGATATTGTAGAAATATACGTTCATACTAACGAACCTCGAGAACGAGACCATTTTAAATCAGAAGCTTATGTAGCTCCTAAAAGCAATTACATAGATATAGATACAACCACAGATTCTCCAGAAGAATCTTTAAATAAAATACTTCATGCAATATAGTTTATATATAGGAAGATGGCAGCCTTTTCATGACGGTCATCAATGGTTAATAGACCAAAGTTTAGATAAAGGTAAAAATGTATGCATCGCTATTAGAGATGTAGAGCTTAATGACAATCAGCCTTTTACCGCAGAATCTATAAAAGAAAATTTAGAAAAACGTTTTACTGAACATATTAAAACAGGTAAAATAAAAGTAATTATCATTCCTGATATCGAGTCTGTTAATTATGGCAGAGGTGTGGGATATGATATTATAGAACATATTCCTCCAACTAATATAAAAGAAATATCTGCTACTAAAATTAGAGAGCAAATGAGAAAAGATGGTAAGCTATAAAAGACATATTGCTAAAAGTATAAGTTGGAGAATAGTAGGCACATTAGATACAATTGTTTTGTCAGGATTAATAACGGGAAGTTGGACTATAGGATTGACTATAGGTGGCGTTGAAGTAATCAGTAAAATGATTTTGTATTTTTTGCATGAAAGAATGTGGTATAAATATTTTAAATACGGTGTAAAATGAATATAATTTTTAAAATTGACGGTGGTTTAGGTAAATCTATTATGGCAACAGCCATAATAAAAGTAATTAAAAAAGAATATCCTGATTCAAAATTAATTGTAATTACTGCTTATCCTGATGTTTTTGTAAACAATCCTTATGTTTATAAGTGTTTAAAACAAAATCAAACTTTTGAGATATATAAAAAATATATAAAGGATAAAGATGCTAAAATTTTTGTAGCTAATCCTTACGGAGCAAGCGACTTTATTCTTTCTCAAGAACATTTAATAAAAACATGGTGTAACATTTATGGGCTAGAATATGATGGTGAGATGCCTGAATTATTTTTGTCTAATGCAGAAAAAAATTATTACCAAAATATTTATAAAACTGACAAGCCAATTTTTGCTTTGCAAACTCATGGAGGTGGAGACAATCAAGAATTAAAATATAATTGGGCAAGAGATTTACCTGCTCCTTTAATTTTAGATGTTATTGAAAAATTTAAAGATGAATACACAATTTGTCATATAAAAGGGAAAAAACAATTTAGTTTCCCAAACACAAAGCCGTGTACCGAATCTTATAGAGGTATAGCAGTGTTGTTAATGTTATCCAAAAAGAGATTGTTTTTAGATAGTTTTTGTCACCATATGGCAGCCGCTTTAAATTTACCTTCTGTAGTATGTTGGGTTACAACCAAGCCTAAAGTATTTGGATATAATATTCATGAAAATATTATAGCAAATGATTTTAATATTGAGCCTGAATATGCTCACAGTAATTTTCAGCCATTCAATTTAGTTGAAGATTTAAAAGTTCTTCCATATGAAAAGTTAACTGAGATATTCGATTCAGAAACTGTTATAAAAAATATTGTATCTTTGTAATTATTATTCCAGTATGAACTTTAGAAGAAAATCAAGAGGTTTTGGAGACACGGTTGAAAAGGTTGCTAAGTTTGTTGGAGCTGACAAGGTAGCAAAAAAGTATGAAAAAGTAACAGGAAAACCGTGTGGGTGTTCAGAAAGAAGGGATAAGTTAAATAGAATTATACCTTATAAACAATAACAATAATGGCATATCAAAAATTACAAGCCAATAGAGCAGCTTTAGTCACACCAAGTGACACAGTAAATATTCCTAACATAGCTGATTCATCTATTCCCAATAATGGATGTACATTATATGTAGGAACAGGAGGAGATTTAAGAGTATTAACTGCAGGCGGAGATGATGTTGTGTTTACAGCAATTCCAGATGGAGCTTTTATACCTATAAATGTGGTTAGAGTTTTTTCTACAAACACTGCAGCAAGCAATATTATAGCACTTTGGTAATATGTTTATTTCAGTAGCAAATGCAATAGGGTCATCTTCAAGAGTAGGAGCAGGTGGTGAAAAAAATGACCCATTGACAGATGCTACATTTCAGCAAGCGGTTAACGATATATTAGCACAAGAACCTGTAACTGGAGATTATAATCTGGTTCCTTATGGCAGGATTCAAAATTGGGATGTTAGTCAAGTAACTGACATGAGTAATGCTTTTCAAGGTCAAACTGTATTTAATGGAGATATTTCAGCTTGGGACACCAGTTCTGTAACTGATATGAGTTATATGTTTGAAAATGCAAGAGCATTTAATCAGCCCATTGGTTCTTGGGATGTGAGTAATGTTACTACTTTGCGTAATACTTTTAGAAGTAGTTCTGCAGGAGCAGGTAGAAATGCATTTAATCAACCATTAAATACTTGGAACACTAGCAGTGTTACTAATATGCAAAGAGTTTTTGAGCAATGTGATTATAATCAGCCATTAAATAACTGGGATACTAGCAGTGTTACACAGATGCAAGCAATGTTTAGGAACAATGTTAATTTTAACCAAGACATAAGCTCTTGGAATGTAAGTAGCGTTACAGGCTCTCAAGGTTTTGGTTTTATGTTTCAAGGAACAACTAGCTTTAATACCTCAATAGATGCATGGGATGTTAGTAGTGGTACTGATTTTACATCTATGTTTAGAAGTTCTGGATATAATCAACCATTAAATAGTTGGAATATGTCTAATGCTACATCAATAGGCGGAATGTTCAATTTAAATAGAGTATTTAATCAAAATTTAAATTCATGGGATGTATCTAATGTTACAAATTTTCCAGAGGTTTTTAGGGGTTGCTATCTATTTAATGGAGATATTTCAGCTTGGAATACTTCAAGTGGTACTAATATGTTTAGAATGTTTGATGATGCACGAGTTTTTAATCAAAACATAAGTTCTTGGGATGTAAGTAGTGTTACTAATATGAGGGAAATGTTTGAAAATGCATATCTATTTAATCAGCCGATTGGCTCTTGGAATACCAGCAGTTGTACAAGTATGCATGATATGTTCAGAAGATTCTCTGGCGGTGCTATGGCTTTTGACCAGAGTCTAGCAGGATTTGATGTAAGCAATGTTGTTGATTTTGGTGAGTTTATGAGAGCACCATCTAAATTATCTACAGCAAATTATGATGCCACTTTAATAGCTTGGGCTGCTCAGACGATTCAACCAGTTGCTGCTAATCTAATTGATTTTGGTGACTCTCAATATACGCTAGGAGGTGCAGCAGAAGCAGCAAGAACTACATTAGCGGCTACATGGACTGACTTCAGAGACGGAGGCGGTGTTTAATAATTTCCTAAAAAATAATGTTGTAAATTTGCATATATAAATTACAATTTAATTATGGCAAAAGCAGTTAGTTTTGCTTACATACATAAACCTAAAAAAAGAAGACCAGGCGTTCACGCTAAAACCAAAACTAGTAAATGTAAGGGCAGTGTAAATTATAAAAAAATTTATATTGGTCAAGGCAGATAGTGGAAGATTTAAAATTATATATTATTAATTCAACAGCATTTTTAATATCACTTAGTGATATAGAAGTAATACTAAAGATTATTCTTTTAGTTTGTACTATTGTTTATACAATAAAACGTATACAAAACGAGCGAACTAAGTAAAAAAATAATAGGCTAGTTACAAATTAATATGGCAAACTTATCCGAAAATTCAACAGTATCATTAGATATAAAAGCAGTAATTGGAGCAGTCATTGGTATTGTTTCAATAGCTGGTGTTTGGTTTACATTAACTGCTGAAATTGCACAATTACAATTAGATGTAATGAGGATGCAGGATGCTGTAGCATTAAATGAAGAGTTTAGAATTAAATGGCCTCGAGGAGAAATGGGAGCATTGCCTGATGATGCAAAACAAGATTTAAAAATTTTATATTTACAAGAAGATGTAGAGCAACTAAAATATGTTGTTAAAGCTCTTGAGATAGATAATGCTAAAAAATAAAATTAAATCATGATAAGTAAACATATATCAGAAAAGGAAGCTGTAAAATCAATCACAGCTTTAAGATTAGGAATTGATAATACTCCTGATGGTGATTCACTAAACAATATGAAAGTATTGGCAGAGAAAGTATTTGAGCCATTAAGAGAGTGGGTTGGAGGACCTATAAAAATTAATTCATTTTATCGAAGCACAGCTTTGAATGAAGCCATTGGTGGAAGTGGTCGGTCACAACATTGTCAGGGCAGAGCAGTTGACCTGGATGATGTGTATGGTCACAAAACGAACAAAGAAATGTTTGATTGGATTAAAGAAAATCTTTCATTCGACCAAATGATATGGGAGTTCGGCACGTCTGACAATCCCGATTGGGTTCATGTATCGTATGTGAACGAAGAGAAAAATAGAAACAGAATATTAAAAGCTGTTAGAGACGATGGTAAAACTAAATATATAGATATAACAAACGCATGAGTAAACCAAAGAAAAAATTTAAAGAGTCCACCGTTGGCAAACTATTGTTTGGAGCGGCATCAATGATAAATCCTACACTGGGAGCAGTATTAAATGGAGTATCTTCTCCACAAGAAGCGTTAGCTGAAATAACAAAATCAGATATTCCAAATGAAGAAAAAATCAAACTACAACAACTTATCTATGAACAGCAGAATAAAGAAATGGAAGAAATTTCTAATAGATGGAAAGCCGATGCTGCCTCAGATTCGTGGCTATCTAAAAACGTTCGCCCTTTGGTATTGGTATGGTGTATTGTTGTATTTAGCTTTGCGGGGATTTTGGATTCTGTTGAGTCTATTCCTTTCTATATAGGAGAAAGATGGAATGATACATTTGAAAAAGTGATGATGGCTGTAGTGTTAGCATACTTTGGTGGTAGAACTACTGAAAAAGCAAGTAGCATTATTAAAGGCAAATAAGTCAAAAATAATTTATAATTTTGTGTTAATTTAAATTTAATAAAATGGCACAAGAAAAAACTACAAAGCTAGAAAAAGAAGAGCTTAATATTTTACAAAAACTTTCCACAGACCTTCAAAAATTAAAAAACAATATAGCTGAATTAGATATTCAGAAATATGATAATTTAAATAAAGTAAACACTTTAAAGTCTATGTTTTTAGAGGAGGAAAAAAAATTAATAGAAAAATATGGAGCTGAAGCTAGAATTAATTTACAAACTGGCGAAGTAACTCAAAAGACTGATTAATGGACATAAGGAAAATATCTATTGGTCCAGATTACAAGTCAGGAGCAATGCATTATATTGTTGGTCAAAAAGTATTAAATGATTCTCACATTATTCATTTAATAAAATATGATACTGACAAAAAATCTTTTAAGATATATATTCAAGAAAAAGACGTTATTATTTTATGGAAAGAATTTACTTCTACAGTTCCTGTTTCTATTGAATATAATATAAACTTTTAATGAAATCTCCTTTTCAGTTTATTGTTAAACCCGTCATGGGTAAAAGGTATAACAACACTAAAGATATTGGAGGAATAGATTTTATTGTTAGTACTTCTCAAGAAGACCATAAGTTTTCTAACAGATATGCTGAGGTGGTTTCAACACCAATTAATTATTCAGGTCCAATAAAAACAGGTGATACTTTGCTTGTTCATCACAATGTGTTTAAGTTTTTTTATGACATGAAAGGGAGAGAAAAAAGTGGTAAAAGTTTTTTTAAAGATGATTTATTCTTTTTAGATAACGACCAGTTTTTTATGTACAAACATAATGATGAATGGTTTGCGCATGACAGATATTGTTTTGTAAAACCTGTTTCAACTGAAGAGTCATATATATTTAAACCTTTTTCAGAAGAACCATTAATTGGTGTAATGAAATATCCAAATAAATATCTTAAATTAAAAGGAGTAAATTCAGGAGATAAAATATCTTTTAAACCAGAGAGTGAATATGAATTTGATGTTGATGGAGAAAAACTATATAGAATGTATGACCATCAAATAACTTTAGTGCTATGACAAGTAAAGAAATAAAAGAACAAATAATTGATGCAGGTCAAAGAGCTGTTCATCAACTTATAAAAGTTGCTAAAGAAGATATTATAAAACCAGACCCTGAAGATGAGCTTGCAGCAGATAGATTAAAAAATGCTGCAGCTACTAAAAAGCTTTGCATATTTGATGCATTTGAAATATTAAATAGAATTGAGCAAGAAAGAGAAGCACTAAATACAAGCGATGTAAAAAGTAAAGTAGATACAAAACAAGGGTTTGCAGAAAGAAGGTCAAAATAGCATATATAAAGTATTAAAAGATTTTATTCCAAAATCTGTAGTTACTAAAAAAAACAGAAACAAAAGCTGGTTGTATGGTTATAATAATCAATATGATATTATTATTATTTCTAAAACAGGACAAATAGGAGACATTTATCATGTAAGTGGTTTAAACATTGCTCTTCCAAAATCTCCTGAAAATTCTTTTCAAAGGCATGATAAAAAAGAAAAACAATTTTGGCAAAGACATGAACTTCCTAAATCATTATCAAGAATACAATCTATTTTTCAATGGAATGAAATGCCTGCTGAATTTAAAAATCAGTGGGTAGACTACATAGAGTCTGAGTTTGATAAAAGAGAACAAGGTTATTGGTTTAAAAATAATGGCATACCTACATATATTACGGGGGCGCACTATATGTATTTACAATGGACAAGTATTGATGTTGGCTATCCAGATTTTAGAGAAGCCAATAGAATATTTTTTATTTTTTGGGAAGCTTGTAAAGCAGACAAAAGAAGTTTTGGAATGATATATTTAAAGATAAGACGTTCTGGATTTTCTTTTATGGGTTCTTCTGAGTGTGTAAATACTGGTACTCTTGCAAGAGATTCAAGAGTTGGAATATTGTCCAAGACAGGTTCAGATGCTAAAAAAATGTTTACAGATAAAGTTGTTCCTATATCGAATAGACTTCCTTTCTTTTTTAAACCAATTCAAGATGGTATGGACAAACCTAAAACAGAATTAGCTTACAGAGTTCCAGCGTCTAAGATTACAAAAAAAAATATGTATGATATTGATGAGGATGAAATAGATGGATTAGATACTACAATAGACTGGAAGAACACAGACGATAACTCGTATGATGGTGAAAAGCTTTTGTTACTTGTGCATGATGAGAGTGGTAAATGGATAAAACCTAATAATATATTAAACAACTGGCGTGTAACAAAAACTTGTTTAAGGTTAGGTAGCAAGATTATTGGAAAATGCATGATGGGTTCTACTTCTAATGCATTAGAAAAAGGTGGAGATAATTTTAAAAAATTATATGAAGATTCAAATGCTGTAAACAGAAACTCTAATGGTCAAACCAAAAGCGGATTATATTCACTTTTTATTCCTATGGAATGGAATATGGAAGGGTTTATTGATATTTATGGTATGCCTGTTTTAGAAAATCCAAAAAATTATCTTAAGGGAGTAGATGGAGAGGATATTTATCAAGGTGCTTTAGATTATTGGGAAGGCGAAGTAGACTCTTTGAAAAATGATGCAGATGCATTAAATGAATTTTATAGACAGTTTCCAAGAAGTGAGTCTCATGCTTTTCGTGATGAAAGTAAATCTTCATTGTTTAATTTAACGAAGATATATCAGCAGATAGATTATAATGAATCTATGATAAAAGAACATTATATTACTCGAGGTTCTTTTCACTGGAAAGATGGCATAAAAGATTCTGAAGTGATATGGACTCCAGATGCAAGAGGTAGGTTCTTAGTATCGTGGACACCAAACAAGGGTTTACAAAACAGAGTAATTGTAAAAAATGGGATACGATACCCAGCCAACGAACATATTGGAGCATTTGGATGTGATTCATATGACATATCTGGAACTGTAGGAGGAGGAGGTTCAAATGGAGCTTTGCATGGATTAACTAAGTTTAATATGGATGAAGCTCCAAGTAACGAATTTTTTTTAGAATATATTGCTAGACCACAAACAGCAGAAATATTTTTTGAAGAAGTGCTTATGGCTTGTGTGTTTTATGGTATGCCTATCTTAGTTGAAAACAATAAACCTAGATTGTTATACCATTTTAAAAACAGAGGATATAGAGGATTTAGTATGAACAGACCAGACAAGCAATATAATAAATTATCAAAAACAGAAAAAGAGTTAGGAGGTATACCAAATACAAGTGAAGATGTAAAACAAGCACACGCTGCGGCTGTGGAATCTTACATTGAAAAATATGTGGGAATAGATTTTCAAGGTATATTTAGAGATTCAGAAGACATGGGAAGTATGCCTTTTTTAAGAACACTTGAAGACTGGGCAAAATTTGATATAAGCAAAAGAACTAAGTTTGATGCGACCATTAGCTCTGGATTAGCTATAATGGCTTGTCAAAAGCATTTATATCAGCCTGAAAAAAAAGAATCAAAAATAAAAGTTAACTTTGCAAGGTATACTAATACAGGCAAAATAAGTCAATTAATCAGATGAAAGACGTTAAAATAAACATTTCGTCTGTAGGGTTTCCAAGCCAGTTTGTATCTGATGCTGAAAAAGCAACAGATGAATTTGGTTTACAAATTGGTCAGGCTATACAGTATGAGTGGTTTAAGAAAGATGGAAATCAATGCAGATATTATAATCAATGGAGGGATTTTCACAGGCTAAGATTATATGCGAGAGGTGAACAATCAATAAAAAAATATAAAGATGAATTAGCTATAGATGGTGATTTATCTTATTTAAATTTAGACTGGACACCCGTTCCAGTAATTCCAAAATTTGTAGACATTGTAGTTAATGGAATGTCTGATAGACTTTTCAAAGTTCAAGCTTATGCACAGGATGCTTTATCACAATCTAAAAGAAGTAAATATCAAGATTTGGTAAAAGGAGAAATGCTTGCAAAACCTACATTACAAATTATTCAAGAAAAAACTGGTATTAACCCATTTGTTTTATCATCAGAAGATTTACCTTCAAGTGATGAAGAGCTGTCTTTATATATGCAATTAAATTATAAACCAGCGATAGAGATAGCTGAAGAAGAAGCTATCAATACTATTTTTGAAGAGAATCATTATATTGATTTGAGAAAAAGATTTGATTATGATTTAACTGTTTTAGGATTGGCTGTTGCTAAACATGAGTTCCTTCCAGGCTCAGGTGTAGAGGTGTCATATGTAGACCCAGCAAATGTGGTTTACAGTTATACTGAAGACCCTCATTTTAAAGATTGTTTTTATTGGGGTGAAATTAAAACTCTGCCTATAACAGAGCTTATGAAGATAGACCCTACTCTTACTCGTCAAGATTTAGAAGAAATAAGTAAATACAGTCAAAGCTGGTATGATTATTACAATACAGCACAGTTTTATGAGAATGATATTTTTTATAGAGACACTTGTACTTTAATGTATTTTAATTATAAGACCACTAAAAAGATGGTTTATAAAAAGAAAATACTAGAAACAGGTGGCACTAAAGTAATTGAAAAAGATGACCAATTCAATCCTCCAGTAGAAATGATGGAAGAGGGCAGGTTTGAAAAGATTGAAAAAACAATAGACGTTTGGTATGAAGGAGTAATGGTGATGGGAACTAACATCATTTTAAAATGGCAACTATCAAAGAATATGGTTAGACCTAAGTCATCTTCTCAACACGCTTTACCTAATTATGTAGCTGTAGCACCAAGAATGTATAAAGGAGTTATTGAATCTTTAACAAGAAGAATGATTCCATTTGCAGACTTGATTCAAATGACACATTTAAAACTACAACAAGTAATTGCTAGAGTAGTTCCTGATGGTGTATACATAGATGCAGATGGATTAAATGAAGTAGATTTAGGTACAGGAAATGCATATAACCCTGAAGATGCTTTAAGATTATATTTTCAAACAGGTTCGGTTATAGGTAGGTCTTATACACAAGATGGAGATTTTAACAACGCAAGAGTTCCAATACAACAACTAACTTCAAACTCAGGAGCTTCTAAAACGCAAATGCTAATTGCAAATTACAATCATTATTTAAACATGATTCGTACAGTCACAGGTTTGAATGAAGCAAGAGATGCTTCTACCCCAGACCCTGACGCTTTAGTTGGTTTGCAAAAATTAGCAGCTTTAAATTCTAATACAGCTACTCGACATATATTAGACGGAAGTTTATATATATTTAGAAGTTTATCTGAAGCTTTAACTTATAGAGTAGCTGATATATTAGAATATTCAGACTTCAAAGATGACTTTGTAAATAAAATTGGAAAATATAATGTAAGTATATTAAATGATATTTCTGATTTATATATTTATGACTTTGGAATATTTATAGAAGTAAGCCCAGATGAAGAACAAAAAGCTCAACTAGAGCAAAATATTCAAATGGCTTTATCTAAACAAGATATTAATTTAGAAGATGCAATAGATATTCGTGAAGTAAAAAACTTGAAACTTGCTAATCAGCTTTTAAAATTAAAAAGAAGACAAAAGCAAGATAAAGAGAAACAACAAGAAATGCAGAAACAAGCTATGGTGGCTCAACAACAATTAAAATCCCAAGAGATAGCAGCCCAATTGGCTTTACAAAAACAGCAAGCAGAACTTCAAGGTAAGATGCAACTAAAACAAGCAGAGATTGCATTTGAAATCGAAAAGCAAAAAAATGAAGCTATGCTTAAAAGCCAGTTAATGCAACAAGAGTTTGAGTATAATCAGCAACTAAGAGATATATCTGAGAAAGCTTTATCAGACAGAGAAAAGTCAAGAGAAAAAGCTAAGTCAAATAGAATCAGTCAACAAAACTCTGAACAATCACAACTTATCACACAGAGAAAAAATAATTTACCACCACAAAGGTTTGAATCTAATGAAGACTCGTTAGACGGGTTTGATTTAGCTGAATTTGAACCAAAATAGGTGAAAAAATTAAACGATAATTATTATTAACTTTGTAAAAAATTAAATCAAATGGAATTAAAAGTAAGAGCCTTAGATGGCGTAGAAGAAAAATCTGTTCAAGAAGTTGAGCAGGAACTGCTTGATAAAGCAGAAGGAACACCACAGGAGGAAGCTCCAGTGGAAGAAGTAAAAGAGCCAGTGGCTGAGAAAGTTGAAGAAACTACTGAGCTAGAAGCTCCAGCTCAATCCTCAGAGCTAAACGAGGAAGACGTTCTTTCATATATTAAAAATAGGTACGATAAGCAGATAGATTCTGTTGAGCAATTGTTTGAAACAAAAGAAACCAATCAAGAGTTGCCAGAAGATATTGCTGCTTATTTAGAGTATAAAGAAAAAACAGGTCGTGGAATTAATGATTATGTTAAATTAAACAGAGACTTTAATTCTATGAATGAAGAGCAGCTACTTAAAGAATATTTTTTAACTACTGAAGAAGGAATAGATGAAGATGATTTAGATATATTCCTTAGTGAATTTGATTACGATGAGGAAGTAGATGAAGAAAAAGAAGTTAAAAAAATTAAGTTAGCTAAAAAGAAGGCTATTGCTAAAGCCAAAAAGTTTTTCAATGAACAAAAAGAAATGTACAAAGAGCCACTTGAGTCAAGTACGGCAGGAGTTTCTAAAGAGGACAAAGAATCGCTGGAGGCATATAAACAATACATAGAACAGGCAAAGACTTATGAAGAAGAAACTAACAGAAAAAGAGATTGGTTTTTAAAAAAGACTGACGAGGTTTTCACTGATTTCAAAGGTTTTGATTTCAAATTAAAAGAAGACAAAATTGTTAGCTACTTACCTTCAAGCGTTGAAGAAGTAAAAAAATCTAATTCTGATGTAAATAATTTTTTACAAAAGTATATGAATAAAGATGGTTTACTTGAAGATGCTAAAGGTTTTCATAGGGCTTTATCCATTGCACAAAATCCTGAAAGATTTGCAAAGTTTTTTTACGAGCAAGGACTTTCAGATGCAACTGAAGATGTAACTCGTAAAATTAAAAATATAAATATGAGCGAGAGAAAAACACCAGAGGTTGTAAAAAAAGATGGAGTGCAAGTTCGAGCTGTAAACCCAAGCTCAGGCAAAGGTTTACGAATTAAAAGTATAAAACGAAATTAAAAGATTAAAAAATTAAAATTATGGCAGGTTCAGTTCAAGCAACTCCAGGATATGATTTGCAACCATCCTCACAACAGGTACCGTTGAGCACAAATTATATCAACAATTTTGACTTCTTAAATCAGTATCTACCTGATACTTATGAAAAGGAGTTTGAAAGATACGGAAACAGAACAATTAGTTCGTTTCTAAGATTAGTAGGTGCAGAGCTTCCTTCAAATTCTGACTTAGTAAAATGGGCAGAGCAAGGAAGACTACACACTAAATATGTAGACGTAGGTACAGCAGCATTAGCTGGTGATGACGCAGCTACGTTTCAAGTAAATGACGCAGGTGTTCCAGCTTTTACAGCAACTAACGGTATTGCACTTAGAAAAGGGCAAACAGTTGTTGTTGTACAAAATGGCGGCACAGGTGTAAACAAAGGTATCGTTACGGCTGTAGATGTTACAACAAATCAATTTGATGTAGCTTTCTATGAAGCAGGTGGTTTAGTAACTGCAGGTACTGGTTTAGGTAACGCTGATGTTACAGTATTTATTTATGGTTCTGAATTTAAAAAAGGAACTGTAGGTATGGATGGTTCATTAGAAGCTGATGACATCTTTTTTGAAAATTCTCCAATTATCATTAAAGATAAATATTCAGTAAGTGGTTCTGATATGGCTCAAATCGGTTGGGTTGAAGTAACTACAGAAAATGGTGCTACAGGATACTTATGGTATTTAAAATCAGAGCATGAAACAAGATTAAGATTTGACGATTATCTTGAAACTTCAATGATTGAGGCAGTTCCAGCAGAAGCAGGTGGTGGTGTTGTAAACCCACTATTAAACCCTGACTTTGGTAACAAAGGTTCTGAAGGTATTTTCTACGTTGTAGAGAACAGAGGTAACGTATGGGCGGGTGGAAACCCAGCAGCTCTTGCAGACTTTGATTCAATTATTTCAAGACTTGACAAGCAAGGTGCTATTGAAGAAAATGTAATTTTCTTAAACAGAGACTTTGGTTTTGATATTGATGATATGCTTGCTGCACAAAACTCTTACGGTGCAGGTGGTTCATCTTATGGTCTTTTTGATAATGACCAAGAAATGGCTTTAAATCTTGGATTTACAGGATTTAGAAGAGGATATGATTTCTACAAGTCAGATTGGAAATATTTAAATGACCCAACAATGAGAGGTGGTTTACCAGTAGGTGCAGGTTCTGGTTCAGTAAATGGACTATTAGTACCAGCAGGTTCTACTTCAGTATATGACCAAATTCTTGGTAAAAATGCTAAAAGACCTTTCCTTCATGTAAGGTATAGAGCATCAGAAACTGAAGACAGAAGATACAAAACATGGATTACAGGTTCAGCAGGTGGGGCTATGACTAGCGATTTAGACGCTATGGAAGTTCACTTCTTATCTGAAAGATGTGTATGTACTATGGGTGCAAACAACTTCTTCATTTTTGAAGACTAATATTTAATAAAAGGATGAGTGTCTTTAAAGACACTCTCCTTTTTTTTAACTTAAATTTAAATTAAATCAAATGAAAAAAACACAATTCGTAGACAAGGTCTACAAACTTAAAAAAGAAGCAGCACCACTTTCATATATGCTGCCTACAAGAAACACACAGAGATTCCCACTTTTATGGTTCGATGAAGAAAAAGGAGTTAACAGACCTTTAAGGTATGCTAAAAACCAAAGGTCACCATTTGAAGACGAACAAGATGGAAATGCGATTGTTGAACCAATTATTTTTGAAGATGGTTTTTTAACTGTTCCTAGAAGTAATCAGGTTTTACAAAAGTTCTTGCATTATCATCCATATAATGGTAAATCTTTTATTGAAGTAAACAAAGAGAAGGAAGCTCAAGTAGATATTAATGCGTTGAATAATGAAGTAGATGCATTGATTGAAGCAAAAGCTTTAACTATAGAACAATCAGAAACAGTATACAGAGTTTTATTTGGTCAAGACCCTACTAGAATTTCTAGTGCTGAATTAAAAAGAGATTTATTAATTTATGCAAGAAGAAATCCTGGAAACTTTTTAGCGGCTGTTAGCGACCCTATGTTAAAACTTCAAGCTCAAGTTCAAAGTTTCTTTGACAATAAACTTTTAAGCTACAGAAATAGCAAGAGAGATGTATACTTTAATACAGATACAAATAAGAAAAAATTAACGACAATACCTTATGGTGAAGACCCAATAGATATTCTATGTGGTTTTTTCCAATCTGATGAAGGTATAGAGGTTTTAAAGTTTTTAGAAAAAAAACTTGACTCTTAATAATTAATTTTTATATTTACTATGTAATAAGAATTTTGTTATTTACATAATTTACAGGTTAAACTGAAAGGGGTTCTATTTTAGAGCCTCTTTTTTTTTTGACTATCTTTGTATAAATATTTTTACAATGATAAACTCAGTTAGAAATACAGTTTTATCTATCCTTAATAAAAATAACTATGGATATTTATCTCCTCAAGATTTTAACTTGTTTGCTAAACAAGCACAGTTAGATATTTTTGAAGATTATTTTTATGCATATAATTATCAGCTTAATAAAGAAAATGCAAGGCAATCAGGCACAGGATATGCGGATATAACAAAAGGAATAGAAGAGGAATTAAATATATTTTCAGTAACAAATTTTTTAACACACGATTCAGCTAATAAATTTTTTACACCTAGTAGTTTAACTACTGATGATGAATATTATTTGTTGAATAAAGTTTTATGTTATACTAGATTATTAGCAAGTGGAACAAATACGGGTGTTGTAGTAAGTACCTTACAAGATGGTGGAGCAAACTTTACAAGTGCTGGTGTTCAGATTGGAGATATTGTAGCTAATACAACAACTAACAAAACGGCAATTGTAACAAGTGTAGCTGCTACCGTACTAGGATTATCTGCAGATATATTTACAGCAACCCCAGAAGATTATGCAATATATGACGATGCAATTGTAAATGAAGCAGAAAAAGTAACTCATAGTAAAATTACAATGCTCAATAACTCAATGTTAACGGCACCAAGTGAGTTGTTTCCTGCATACACGCAAGAATCTGGATTATTAACTGTATTTCCTGCAACCATAAATAATATGGGGGCTGTACAGTGTCAATATATAAGATACCCAAAAGACCCAAAATGGACATTCATTTCATTATCTGGTGGAGAACCAGTATTTGACCAATCTCAAATAGATTATCAAGACTTTGAATTACCACTAAATGATGAACCAGCATTGGTTATAAAAATATTACAATTTGCAGGAATGTCAATTAGAGAAATACAAGCAGTGCAATTTGCACAAGCTCAAGAACAATTAGATATACAACAAGAAAGATAATAAATTATGGCATATATAAGTCAATATCAATATTATGAAAACGGAGGTAACTCTCCCGAAAATGCGAACTGGGGTTCTTATCAATATGTTAGTTTATATGATATAGTTAACAACTTTATGTTGATGTATACTGGTAATCATAGTTTAGTTAATAATGAAGAAAGATTTAAAATATTATTTCATGCAAAAAGAGCTATACAAGAATTAAATTATGATGCTTTCAAAGAAATTAAAATATTAGAACTTCAAGTATCAGATAGTTTACGTTTTGTTTTACCTCCAGACTATGTTAACTGGGTAAGAGTTTCTTTATATGAAAATGGTGTACTGAGACCACTAACTGAAAATATACAAACAAATTATTCAGATGCTTATTTGCAAGACAACAATTATAGAATTTTATTCGATGAAGATGGAAATGTACTAAAACCTGAAAATTCAAATATAGATTTTGAAAGAATAGCAGGAACTAAAAAAAGTATTTATCTAAATCAAAATAGTCCTTTTAATGAACTAGAAGGATATTATTGTGATGGATATTGGTATTTTGATTATACAATCGGTTCTCGGTTTGGTTTAAATACTGAGACTGCTAACTTTAATCCTACTTTTAAAATTGATAATAAAGGAGGAGTAATTAACTTTAGTTCAGATATGGCTGATAAATATTGTATATTAGAATATGTATCGGATGGTATGGAAGGTGGAGATGCTAGTAAGATTACAGTAAATAAATTATTTGAAGAATATGTCTATGCTGCAATTGAATATGCTTTATTAAATTCTAAACTTGGTGTTCAAGAGTATATTGTAGCTAGAGCAAGAAAAAGAAAACAAGCTTTGCTAAGAAATGCTAAAATAAGAATAAGTAATATTCATCCTGGAAGATTATTAATGAATCTAAGAGGACAAGCAAAATGGATAAAATAACATGGCAAACACTCAAAGAAATTTTATTTTAGGGCGTATGAACAAAAGCGTTGATGAACGCTTAGTTCCTAATGGAGAATACATAGATGGTTTGAACGTAAGATTAGGTTCAACTGAAGAAAGTGAAATAGGTTCTGTAGAGAACTCTAAAGGAAATGAAAAAATAACTCAATTAGAATATAGCGGAACTCCATTAAGTTCAAGTGCAAAATGTATAGGAACATATGAAGATGGAGCAAATGAAACTATTTATTGGTTTGTTCATGACTCTGCATTTGGATTAGGTGCTACAGGAAAATTAGACCTTATTGTTTCCTTTAAAGCAGACACCAGTGTTTTAACTTACCATGTAATAAGTATTGATGATGGAGGTGGTGCGAATACAGTTTTAAATTTTAATCCTTCTTATTTAATAAATAGTGTAAACCTGGTAGATGATTTATTATTTTTTACAGACAATATAAACGCACCAAGATTCATAAACATAAATAAAAACTATCCAAACCCAGTTGCTAATGTTGACCAGGTAACGGCAGAAAGTTTATTGGTTGTTAAAAAGCCACCTGTAAATTCACCTGGAGTTCAAACAACTACTACTAATTCACAAGAAAATTTATTAGAGGATAGGTTTTTATGTTTTGCATACAGATATAAATATGAAGACAACGAATACTCTGCAACGTCACAATTTAGTGCACCTGCATTTATTCCAAAGAATTTTAATTTCACAACTGAATCATATCTGAATGATGGGTTTGAAAACATAGGAAACCAAGCTGACATTACTTTTAATTCAGGAGGACCCTTAGTAAAAGAAGTAGAATTATTGTACAAGGATATGAATACCACTACAATAAAATCTATTGAAAAATTAAATAAACTAGAGCTAGGTTATGCAGACAATACTGATTATGTATATAATTTTTCTGTAAACAAGATATTTACATTATTACCTGAATCAGAAATATTAAGATTATATGATAATGTGCCATTAAAAGCTAAGGCACAAACCATAATGGGGAACAGATTAGTTTATGGAAATTATGTTGAAGGGTATGATTTAATCGATTCAAACAATCAGCCTGTTAAATTTGAATATGACACAAGCTTAATTACAAATGATGTTGGTGAAGAAAGCCTTACAGATTCTACAGCAAACGGAGATTATAGTTATGATATAGTTATTACTATAAATAATTCTATTGTTGAGTTTGATTTAGCTGGGCTAGATTTAGTTCAAGGCGCATCTTTGAATTTTACATTTAGATTTCAACATTCGCAATTTACAGGAGGAGCATCACCAACGGATAAAACTCCTTTAACACTATTGGAGTTTAATTATATCTTACCACAAGATTTTGCATCAGTATATGATTTAGCAACAAGTGTAGATTTCCAAGAAAAGATTGGTACAGCAACAAATATTTTACCTGTATATGACCCAGTAAATCCAACTTCATGTTCGGGTACTACATTAACAGATGAATTTAATTGTATTATCCCTGCAACACTTGACACTTATAACAAGTATGAAAGTGGTATCACAGCAGGTGCAGAACCTTTAAGCATTATAACTTCTCCAGCCAGTACAGTAATTGGTATTCAGTTAGTGGCTGTTAGGTTTGTAGATGATTTAGTTACGCCTACAATTAATGTATATGAATATTATGAGATAACTTTTGCGGAGGGTGGATATTCCAAAATAGCAAACTCTACAAGTTTACATAGTGATAGAGATTATGAAATAGGTATAGTTTATATGGATGAATTTAACAGGTCATCAACAGCTTTGGTTAGTGAAAACAATTCAATCCATGTTCCTTGTGAAAATTCTATAACACAAAACATTGCAAGAGTTACGATACCTACACAACAAATTGCTCCATACTGGGCAACAAGATATAAGTTTGTATTAAAACCAAGTAGAGAGGATTATGAAACTATATTTAGTAATATATTTTTCTTTTCGCAAAGTGAAGGTGCTACATATTTTTTATTAGAAGGTGAGAATCAAAGGAAAGTAGAAATAGGAGATAGATATAAAGTAAAAGCTGATACTGAAGGACCAGTATTAAGATGTGCTTTTGCTACAGTTTTAGATAAACAAACATTAAACGCTGATTCACCAGAGTTTGACCCTGCTCCAACTGACGGAAGTGGTAATCCAATTACTGTTCCTTCGGGAGTATATATGAAAATGAGGGCAAATGATTTTTCTGCGGAAAGAGATGACAATCAATCTTTAACATTACAAGCAAATGTAACACAACCAAGAGGAGATGATTTTGTAATACTAGAAAATTTATTAACTAGACAATTTAATACTACAACTTCTCAATATGATGAAATCTCAATACCTGCTGGGTCAATAATACAAGTTAATTTAGACTTTAATAGACCTGGTAGAAACGGACCTTTTGCTTGTCCTGAATTAAGATACAAGGTGACTGAGTTAAGATTAACAGCTTCTCAAGATTATCCAAGTTTTAAAGATTGGTTTGAAGGAGACAATATTATTTCTGCAATAAATTCTGCGGGTGTTGAAGAGTTAGAAAGTACTTGTACTCCAGGAGGACTAGATAGTATATATGAGCCAACTCCAGCAAGTTCATCTACAGATATTTTTACAGCTATCTGTGAAATGTATTATAGATTTTATACTGTAGGACCTACAGATGAACAGTATTTATTAATATCAGGAACAAGGTCTTGTGAAGGTTCCAGAACTTTTCCAAAAAACAGAGCAAGTATTAATGCTAGTTTTTCTATTGAAAGAGCAAATCAATTATGTGTATTTGAAACAATACCAAAAACAGAATCATTAGATACTTGGTACGAGTCTTCTGTATCATATGGCATTGATGCAAATGGTAATCATGAAGGTAATATTCAGAATCAAGACATAGGTTTAGGACAAAGTGGTATAGTAGATACTGCATTTTTTAATTGCTATTCTTATGGTAATGGTGTAGAGAGTTATAAAATTAGAGATTCAATTCTTGGAGACCCTGTAAAATTAGGAAATAGAGTTACGGCTGTATCTAATGTAGATTATAAAGAAGCTCATAGGTTTGCTGATTTAACGTATAGTGGAGTATTTAATGATGAAACAAATGTTAACAAACTAAATGAATTTAATTTAGGATTAGCAAACTTTAAACCTCTTGAAGATAGCTTTGGACAAATACAGGTTATAGACGGAAGAGAAACTGATATACTTACTTTACAAGAAGATAAAATATCTTATGTATTAGCAGGTAAAAACTTATTATCTGATGCTGCGGCTGGTGGTGCAATTACTTCTATACCAGAAGTATTAGGAACTCAAATAGCTAGACTAGAAAAATATGGTATTAGTTTTAATCCAGAGAGTTATGTTAAATGGGGATATGATAAATACTTTACAGATTCTAAAAGAGGCGCTGTTATTCAGCTAAGAGGAGGTTCGTTTAAAAATGAAGAACTAAGTGTTATATCGGCTAATGGTTTAAGGTCTTGGTTTAGAGACTTATTTATTGAGTCATTTAATACTCAAAAATTAGGAGGATATGACCCATATATGAATGAATACGTTTTAAGTTCAAACAATACTGAAATACCTGTAATTACAGAACCTATTTCTTGTGGTATTACGAAAACATATTTGATACGAGCAGGAGTAACTACAGAGTTTAATGTGGATTTAGGACCGTATGTAGGCGTAGCAACAGTCAACTATAATATCGTAAGCGTTGATGGAACAATAAATATTACAAACAATTATAATGGAGCTCCATTTACTTCAGGAGATGTAAATGTATCAGGCTCATATAATTTTAGTAAAGATTCAGTTTCTGTTGAAACTTCTGATTTTGACGTTACTACATCTGTAGGAACAGCTACTGTAGAAATAACAGTTGAATGTCCAGATGCAACTGAGATTACAATATTCCAAATTTGTGTATCAAATAATGGAGAGGGTGGTCAATTTATTCACAATCAATATAGATGGGTAGATGGAGCTTTTGTTTCTCCATTACATTCAAATCAAATACAACTAGCTACAGGAACAGATAATCCTTTGGTGTCTCAATATGATTCTGTTACAGGCGGACAAGGGGCAGGAGTAATACCTGCAAATGGAGCAACCGTAAGTATTATATCTAACTTAATACCACCTGTAGATGATTTTGTCTTTGATAATACAATAGATGAGTTTAGATATTTAAGAACAAATACTTTATATAATAATACACCAACAGAGATTGCTAATTTATTAGCAGCTTCTGCAGTGGCAGGACCAATTACAGGAGGACCAAATGCTTATCAAGGTGATTTTACAATGCCTGCAGGAACTGACCAGTATTTATATTTAATTTATGATTATAGAAATGGTATTGCAATTACGTTGTGTTACGATGCATTAACAGCTTTAGATTCATGTTGTGTTTGTGGTACATCAGGTACTTATTATATTGATGGAAATTCTTTAGCTTCAGCTACAGCAATATACACAGATATTCAATTGACTACAAAAGCTGCAGATGGATTCTACAGTTCAGGTGGAAACGTAAGAGAGCAAAGCTCTGGATTGTTATTACCACAGCAACCATGTCCTTCATGTGGAAGTGGATTAACTTCTTTTAATTCATCAACAATGGATGTGTTTAGTGGAACTTGTCCAATAGATGGAAGTATAAATCCATTAACTGAAATTTATTATCATGATGGTGCAGGTGCAACTCCAACGGCAGGAGACACTTGTTACTCAGACTCAGGAGGTACTACTCCGTTAGCTGCGGGTTACTACACAATTGGTGGTACATCAGGAGTTGGAAACAGAGAATATATAAAAATTGGAGCTGGTGGTGTAGTAGACGCTGGGTATCCTACAACTTGTTAGACTATGGCAGAATATACATTATCATACAGTGAGTCAGTAAAAGGTTTTCCATCTTTTTATTCGTACATACCAGAATACATGATTGGTATGAATCAATATTTTTATTCATTTAAAGGTGGTAATTTATGGAGACATAACACAAATGAAACCAGAAATAATTATTATGGGGTTCAATATAATTCTAAAATAATTAGTGTGTTTAATGAAGCTCCTTTACAAAATAAACTTTTTAAAACATTGAATTTAGAAAGTGATGATGCGTGGACAGCTAATTTACAAACAGACATACAACTAACTGGTTTTATTGATAGTGCTTGGTTTGAGAAAAAAGAAGCTTCTTGGTTTGCATTTATTAGAAACAATGGACCAACAGGTGCGAATACTATAGAATCAGAATGGGAGTTAAGGTCTTTAAATGGTATAGCAAGAAGTACAAGTGTAGGTGGTGCACCCAATGCTTATCAAATAGATTTTGCATTAACTACAAACATAGGAAGCATAGTTAGTATAGGTGACTTTTTATATTATAGTGTTCCTCCATACACAACGCCTGTGTTTGCTGGAGTCATTACAAATATAATTGTGGATTTGCCAAACAGTATAAATCAGATAGTAATTGATTCTACTGCAGAGCCTGGTACTACAAATCCCATACCAATCAATGATGCTTTTATCTTATATATTAAAAACCCAATAGCTGAATCTCACGGAGTTTTAGGTCACTTCTGTATATTTGAATTAGAAAACACTTCAACTACTCCTACAGAACTATTTGCTGTAGAGGCAGATGCTATGAAAAGTTATCCTTAAAATTTAGTATCTTTGCGTTATAATGTCATTAAGTATTAGACCACTTAGAGACACCGATTATAATGAAATTTTAATCAAATGGTGGAAAGACTGGGGATGGAAAGCTCCACAAAGAGATTTCTTACCTCATGATGGTACAGGAGGAATGATAGTATATGATGATGAAATACCTGTTTGTGCAGGCTTTGTTTATGTAACAAACTCTGCAGTATCTTGGGTAGAATTTATTATATCTAATAAAGAATATACAAAAAAACCTGATAGAAGAATGGCTATAGGATATTTAATCGAAACACTAACTAATGTTGCAAAGAAATCAGGAAGTAAATATTGTTATGCTTTATTAGAAAATAAAAGTTTAATAAATATATACGAACAAATCGGTTATGTTCAAGGAAGCAAAAACGCAACTGAAATGATAAAAACAATTTAATTATGCCAATAGGAACAACATTAACTACGTTAACATCTTTAGCAGCTACAGGAATGTCTTTTGCACAGGCAGCAAAACAAAGAGACTTGCAAAAAAAAGCAGAATTACAAGCTGAAGAATCTATGAAAAAAGCTAGAAGAGCTTTAGAAAAAAATTATTTTGAAGGTATAGCAATACCAAAGGAATCTTATGATATTTCTAAAGAGATATTAAAAAGCACAGGTCAATTAGGAATTGAAACTGCTAAAGAAGCTGACCCGAGACAATTAGCTGCAACTGTGGCTAGAGTACAACAACAAGGATTAGCTGCAGGACAAGCATTAGGAGCTCAGTTAGAAAAACAAATGTTTGATTTAGATGTTAAGCAAGCTGTATCTGCAGGTCAGGCTAGAGATAAAGGGGTTATATTAGACGTAGGAGAAGTACAAGGAGCTCAAAAAGCTGCTGCTGTGGCAGAAGCAAGAGCTGCAAAAGCTATGCAACAAGGTTTTGAAGGACTTACTGCAGTTGGCAAAGACATATTTGGAATGATTCCTGAATATGGCAAAGGAGAAGCAGGGAGAAAATTATCGAGAGCAGAAAGACAAGCGGGTGGTTTTGAACCTTTCAAAGCTGCAGCAATTGAAGCTGGTGTACAAGGCATTACTGACGACACATCAAGGCTGCAATTATTGTCAATTTTAAAAGACCAGGACTTAGAAGAATTAAATCTTTTAACTCCTTTTAGCGAAACTAAATTTGGACAGTCAAACGTAGGACAAGCTTTAAGTGACATAGGAGGATTTTTTGCGGGTATTCCTGGAACAGTCGCTGGTTTGTTTCAAAAAAAAGATTAAAGAATGACTTATTATAAATATGCTGAACGTAGCGTAGATTCACAAATAAACTGGGCAAAGGTCGGAAAGGACATGACCGATATGCTCAAAACTCAAATTGAATTAAGAGAACAAAAGAAAGCTGCATTAGACAAAACAGCGCAAGATATTGGTCAAAAGCTTACAAATGCTCCAATGGGAGAATCTGATTTAGCCAATGATTTTACACAAAGTTTTGTAGATGATGCAAAGGCATTTTTGTTAATGCTTGATGATTTATTAAAAAGTGGTTTAATCTCATCTAAAGAATATTTAACAGCTACCAACAATTTAAATATTGGAACAGACAACTTGTATAATTTAACTAAAGAGTATCAAGACCAATATACTAAAGCAATGAAAAGAAGAGAGGAAGGAGACTCTCAATATTTAGAGATTGCTGACCTTGCAAGTGTAGAAGGATATGCTAAATTAGGGAATCACAAAGCGTATATAAATCCAACTACTGGAGCATTAGCTGTTGGAGAAATGGTTCCTGGAGAAGATGGAGTTATGCAAATGAATAGCCCTATTTCTTTATCAGAGTTGAGAAACAGAATTATTTCTGAGTATGATGTATATGATATAAATGGCAGTGTCAATAAATTGGTTAACTCTTTGGGAGCTAAAGTTAAATTTAAAGAGTTAGAAACTCAATATGGCACAACCATATATGGTACAGAAGAAAACTTGACTTCTTATCCAAAATATACAGAATGGTTAGATACAGCAGTACAAGGTTTGACAAGTGTAGATACACAAAAAACTTCTATACTTACCGAGAACTTAGGTATGGCTTCAAACGGAAAGATGTATAATTATGTTGAAAAAACACCAGAGGGGAAATTTAGAAACATACAAACAGGAGAGATTTCTGACAAGCAAGAAGAGCATATGATTGCTTTTGAAATAAATAAAAATACAGGTGGAAGAGATTTTTTATTTACTGAAGACCAAGAAATAGCTATAGACACATTTGTAAGAGATGAAATTAGAGCACAGATTCCATTTAGACAAGAGTACAAAGTTAAAATCGAACCGCCTAAACCAAGTCCTTCTGAATTAAAACTACAAAGAGAACTGGATGAAACTGAAACTAATGTACAAAGATTAGCAGATTTATATTTTGGTGACGCTGGAGATATATCTGTAGCTGAAGTTCATTTTAGAGATGTTATAGAAGATGAAACATTTGGTGCTCCATCAAAAGTTCAAAAAACTGCAACAGGAATTAAGCTAGACTTTATAGTTTCTGAAGAAGACGGTAAGGAAGGTGTAATTACTAAAACCATTCCTTTTGGAGAAACCTTTGAAGATTTTGTAATTCAAGCTGGACCTTTATTATTAGGCGAAACTAATGTTGAAGATAAGGTAACTATTTCAGATTTTATTCCTAAAGATGATTCAGGAGTATCTTTACCATTTAGTACAATAACAGGAACGGGAGCATCTGAAGGAATAGGTATTCCAAGAAATACGTTTGTTCCAAATGATGAAAATGAAACAGAAGAGAATATTAAACTACTGTTTTCTCAAACTCCAGGAATGTCAGGATATAAGGTTGAACAAGTAAATGTGGGAAGAGATATGGTAGCAATAATTGACCCAAGTGGAAATGAGATAGATAGGTTAGACCTAGATGCAGCGTTTAGTGCAAATGATTATATTGACAGACTACAAAAAATAATAGATGCAGCTCAAGCTGCTGGTCCAATAAATTATGCAGAAAAATAATTATGGATGAACAAGTAATACAAGACTTATTTAATAGAGCTGTTTCTCAAGGATACACTAAAACTTTAGAAGAGTTCAAAGTATTGTTGAATACTGACGATGAAGTTATTCAGGATAATTATCAATATGTCACATCACAAGGCTATAATAAGTCTTTAGATGATTTTAAAGTTTTGATAGGGTCTGAAAAAAAAAAAGATATTGCGCAAGCAGAAGAATTTTTACAAAAGACTTCTTCCGAAGAGCCTTCAATCGTTACACCTCCTACTTACGAGGTTGATGAACAAGGTGAGATTATTATTCCAGAAGTTTTAGAAGAAGAAGTAAAAAAAGAAAAACCTTCTGACCTTTTATCTACAGAACAAAAGAAAAAAATACTGCAAGACAATGCATTAGATGTAGATGTTTTTCTACAACAAGCAAGAGCAGGTGAAGATATACAAAGATTTTCTAAATCCCCTATAAAGTCAGAATTTAAAAACGCAGCACAAGTAATTGATATGTCTACTACTGATGAAGATGCCATAGACATATTGTATAATACTTACATAACTAACAGAGTAATGGCTCCTCAAAATATTGCATTAGGAGAAGACAAGCTTATTAAAAAAGAAAGAGAAACAATTGAAGTAGACCCAGAGTATCAGACAGAAGTAGATAGAAATATTTTAAATGAACTAAATATTAATATTGAAGATTATAACAAATGGGAAAAAGAAACACAGAGACCTGAAGGCAAAGTGTTTCAGTTTCTTAAAAAGTTAGATACTAAAGAAGGACAACAATATGAAAAAGAAAAGAAAGATTTTGAAAAAGTATCTTTCTATAAAACAGATATTATTGAATCTTTAGGCAAAGATATAGAGCAGATTGATGCTAAAATATTATCAGGAAACTTTAATGAAGAAGATGTAAAAAAACTTCAAGAACTTAAAACTCACTTAGGAAATAAATATATAAAAGAAGTGTCTTCTTTAAAAAAGTTAGATAAGATGTTTCCTGTAATGGCAAAGTATTCGTCAGAGAGAGATTTAAAAAGAAGAAAAAAAATATATGAATCAGGTAAAAAAGGAGGTTTAGATTATGGTGTAACAGAAGTAAGCGAGTCATTAAAAAGAATCCCTGAAGTTATTACTGACTTTGCAATGAATACGGTAGCTCTACTTCCATCTTTAGCTGACCAATTAGCAGTTGCTGTAGGAGCTGATAAAAAGGGGTTGTTTGCTGGGTTAACAGAAATGGCTTTGGATGCATCTGAAAGGACAAAACAGATTATAGATGTAGGACAAAGACAAGGTTTGGCTCAAGGTAAAACAATTTTTTATCAAGGGGAAGAATATTTTGTTACATATTCAAAAGGAAAACCTGAGTCCGTGTTAGATGCTAAGACTGGTGTTAGAATGGATGGCATCATATCCGATGACAAAATAAAAGCTATATCAGATAAATCAACATCAATCCCAAATGTAGAAGATAAACATTTTACAGGGGCTTTTGTTTCTAACACAGTTCAAACCATAGCAAATCTTATGGCATTAATTAGAACAGGTAAAAATTTTGGGCAAAAACTTGGAGTATCAGGAAGTGTAGGTATGGGATTATCATCTTACGCAAGTCGAGATGAATCTGAAGGTAAAGCAATGAGGGCGGGAAATGCAATCGCCGCATTAGATGGTGTCTTCTCAGGACTTGCAGGAAGTAACCAAAAATTACTTACTTCATTAAATACAATAAAACAACAAGTTATAAATGTAGTAAAGCAAGATGGTAAAACTTTTACAAAAAAACAACTTAGCAATAAATTCAAAGACCTTTTTAATGAAAATTTAAAAGAGGTTTTTGTTGAAGAATTACCTGTGTTGTTTTCTGAAAAAGGAATTAACTCTGTGGTTAATTGGGCTGTTGATACAACCGTAAGAAATTCAGACATAACAAGTGCTGAAATAAAAGAAGTAATAGCTATGACCGTTGCAGCCACTTCAGGTGTTGGTAGTAAAAACCTTATAACTAAAAACGACAGACAAGACGCTGTAAGATATTTAGCAAATACCACAAAAGATTTAGATGGTCTTGTAAATAAATTAGTTTCAGACGGAGACATAACTTTAGAGGAAGGACAAGATTTAAGAGGTGAGGTTTATGAAATGCAGGTTGCTGAGTTGCAAACTCAAAATGAAATAACGAATACAGAGTTTTTGGTTCCAGCTTCTGATTTACTTTTAGAAAGAAAAAAACTAACAGATAAAAAGAAAGATGTAGAAGGTCCGTTCAAAGAAACAGTAGATGAACAAATACAAAACATTGATGTTCAGCTTCAAGAAATAATAAATCAAGACAAGAAAAAAACTGAAGAAATATTACAAGAAGACCAACCACAGAAAGAGCCTGAAGTTGTGACTCCTGAAGTAGAAGTAGAAGCAGAAGTTGTAACGCCTGAAGTTGCAGTAGATGAGACGGTAGATAGTAAAGGAAGAAAAAGAAGTTTTTATAAAACAACTGAAACTCAAGAGGTAGAACCAGGAGAAAATGTGGTCAAAACTAAATTTACTCAACAAATTGAAGGAAGAGAAGGCAGAAGACAAGGAGGCGTTAAGCCAGAAATAGCTTTTGAAGGCAAATATGAAATAGACTTAGAAGAGTCTGGTTTAGATGGAATAGGTGATATAGAAGTTGTTAGTGTAAGTGAAATGACAATTCCTCAAAAAGCCGATAGCCGTTTTAATAAAACAGCTAAAGTTAAAATAAGAGATGAATCAGGATTCGTTCAAGAATTTGATGTCGTATTAAAAGATAAAAAAGAAGTTAAAGTAGAAGAAGAAGTAAAAGCAGAAACAGAGGTAGAAGTTACACCTGAAACAAAAACAGAGGTAGAGATAAGAAGAAGAGCTCCAAGTGTAAATAAAATATTAGGTAGAAAAAGAAAGAAGGTTACAGTTGATGAAGCTGCCGCCCTTAAAGACCAAATAAGACTAGAAGCTAGAGCTGCAAGAGAAGCTAAACAAGACCTTAAACAAAAAAGAAAAGGCTTGATGGATAGAATAAAACAGTTTGAAGGAGCTGGTGTTATTACAACAAAACAAACAAAAGCCATAACCAATGTTCTTAACAAGGTTAATTTAGACAACCCTTCATCTGTAAACAAAGCAATGGATTATGTTGAAAAGGTTATTCAAAACGCAGACAACATTCAAAAAATAAAAGACGCTAATAAAATCAGAAGTAAAATTAATACAGTTTCTAAAAGAGCAGGGCTGGGAGCAGAGTTATTAAAATCTGCAGAACAATTCCTAGACATCAATCCAACTCAAGTTGCTGACATAGACACATACATTGAACAAGCTACCCAAGTTTTGCAAGGAATCAGACCGAGTAGAATTGTCAAAGGTAAACCAAAAGTTTCTCCTGCATTTGATATTAAAAAAATTAATGAATACAGTACAGAAATAATAGAGCAACAAAGCCTAAAAAATAAAGAAGCAAACGAACAAATCTTTTCTGAAATAACAGGTTTAGACCCAAATGATTTTACTTTTGAAGAGATGCAAGCTATTTTGCGTGATGAAGAATTAACTCAAGAAGCAAAAGATAAGAGAATAGAAACAAAGGAAAAAAATATTAGAGATGGTCTAAAAAAAGCCACTAGTACTTATTCTTCTGTGGTTAATTCAATTATTACTAAAGGTGTAGACCCGTTTACAGGAGATAAAATAGAGCTTACTTCTGAAGAAAAACAATTAGTTAAAGACTTTTTAAATGTAGACACTAATAATCTGAATACTAAAGAATCATTACAATACATAGATTCTTTGACAGACTTTGCAATAAATCAAAGTACAGGTGGAATGGGAGCTTTTGTTGAAAGACAAAAAGGAGATGTAAAAGCAAACCAGTTTAAAAAAACTGGAGATAAAGCTAAACCTTTGGGTAATATTGAGAGTGCTTACTTTGATACATTTGCAACAGTCAACAATCTTTTTGATAGAATATTTAAAAGCCAGAGAATAGGGGCAAAGTTTATGAAAGCACTTGGGTTAACAGATTACATTAACGGTGCTGCTAAAGCCACTACTGAATCTAATAATCTTGTTGATAATTATTTTGAAAAATTTTATGAGAATAACAAGCCTAATGACTTGGCTTTTAATAATGTTAAAAATATTACTGAAAGAGGTCTCGGTGCATTTATGTCCAGAAGCGTAGAAGGAGACCCTAAGACAGAATTTGATAGAAGAAAAAAACTTATTGAAGAAATAGAAATAGACTCAGATAAAGTATTAATCGCT
>VMBT01000165.1_pt1 | contig 44246 bp, 47 predicted proteins | sample 4404301 | NCBI WGS metagenome assembly VMBT01 (sample SAMN12238535, study PRJNA552566) | marine metagenome | isolation source: Coastal seawater | place: USA: coastal Georgia, Sapelo Island | collected 2008-08/2009-08 | reverse complement strand
GCGCTGGCCCATCTGAGAGCTGCTGTCATGTCCACTCTGGCAGATAAAGCAGCGGGTCTGAATACAGGAAAACATGGTAATGATTCTGTCGCGTATAAAAATGATCTGGTTCAAGCTTTCTCCAACGAAGCTTCCGCGACAGGCGAAAGGTCCGCCGCACCCAAAGCTCCGCCGCTCCAACTCGTGGCAGAACAGCGGGTAGATTTGGACATACCCCTAAAAACCCGCGCGACAGCACCTGCAGAGATCTTTGAGAGTTTTTCTGACTACGCAGAGGCAGTTGGGGCGCATTCGCTCGAACAAAAACTCGAAGCAGCCGCGAGTTTCCTTCAAAATGTTAAAGGCATGGAAAAATTCTCACGCCCCCAACTGATGGGAACCGTCAGACAGGAAAATCCAGATGAATTTTCCCGTGAACGCGGGCTGCAAACCTTTGGACAGCTCTTGCGCAGTGGAAAAATTGTTCGCGTTGAAGAGGGATATTTCGAAATGTCCGACGATATTGGATACACCATAAATGAGAAAAAGGCTGGATAAGCCTGATCAAGTCGACTTCGCAAAATTCAGCGGATGGCTCATAAAAACCCAGCTTGTGCTGAACCACTGGCAGGAGGTTTGACGATCTCTCCTTTCGGCTGACATGCCCCTTTTAGGGATTATCTTGGTCAGGGTCATTTTGGCCGACACCGCGAAAAACATATTTAAACGGCAAGGCCCATAAAATTCCCAGCGCAATATAAATGAATAACTCCAATAAGATTGATGGGCGTTCAAAAAGCGACAAAATACTGATGCTTGCCACGATATAAACCGGAAGCCCTATCAAAAGAATGACCAAAGACCAACGTCTGCGTGCCTTGTAACTAAGCGCCATTTCTCTGCCTCACTTATGTTTCTTGAAACCGGTCAATCTGCAAAGGGATCTTTCACAAGAATTGTGTCTTCCCGCTCCGGAGAAGTAGAGACAAGCGCCACAGGGCATTCGATCAATTCTTCGATGCGGCGGACATATTTTACCGCATTGGCCGGAAGGGCTGCCCAGCTGCGCGCGCCTTCCGTACTTTCCGACCAGCCGTCCATCTCTTCGTAAATTGGGACACAGCGCGCTTGTTGATCTGCGGCAAAGGGCAAATAATCAAGCTTTTCGCCGTCCAACTCATAGCCGACACAGATTTTAAGCGTTTCAAACCCATCCAGAACGTCCAATTTCGTCAACGCAATCCCATTGACACCGGAGGTCGCACAGGTTTGCCGCACGAGGGCCGCGTCAAACCAGCCACAGCGCCGTTTGCGCCCTGTCACCACACCAAATTCATGGCCCCGTTCACCCAATCTCTGCCCTATTTCGTCTTGAAGTTCCGTTGGAAAGGGACCTTCACCAACGCGCGTCGTGTAAGCCTTTACAATGGCAAGCACAAAATCAATGGCCCCGGGTCCAAGGCCGGATCCTGTCGCGGCCTGACCCGCAATCACATTGGATGAGGTCACAAAGGGATAGGTGCCAAAATCGATGTCCAAAAGGCTTCCTTGTGCACCTTCAAAAAGAATACGACTTCCGGATTTGCGTTTTTCTGCCAGCACTTTCCAGACGGGTGCTGCGAATTGTAAAACCGATGGCGCGATGTCTTTGAGCTTTTGCAAAAGTGCGTCTCGATCCACTTCGGCCAGCCCCAATCCCTTGCGCAGCGTATTGTGATGGGCCAGAAGCCGATCAACACGGGTTTCAAGCGTTTGCGCATCGGCGAGATCGGCGACCCGAATGGCCCGACGGCCCACTTTGTCTTCATAGGCAGGGCCGATACCACGGCCGGTTGTGCCGATTTTTGCCACCGAATTCTGGCTTTCACGGGTGTGATCCAATTCAGAATGCACCGGCAAAATGAGCGGTGTGTTTTCGGCGATCATCAAATTTTCGGAGGAAATCGTCACCCCCTGATCCCGGAGTTTTGCAATCTCTGTTTCCAGATGCCAAGGATCAAGAACCACCCCATTGCCAATCACCGACAGCTTTCCGCCACGTACAATGCCGGATGGCAAAAGGGACAATTTATATACCTTTTTATCTATGACCAATGTGTGACCGGCATTGTGTCCGCCTTGAAAGCGTACGATGACATCAGCGCGTTCGCTGAGCCAATCCACCAATTTGCCTTTTCCTTCGTCACCCCACTGGGCGCCTACGACGACGACATTTGCCATTTCGGCCCTTTCACTTCGCTCAAACCCGCGTTGATATAGCGAAGACTTCTCCAAGAGGGAAGTTTGAAAGTGAGAAGTTTTTAGGTTTTTTAGTCAATTGAGACAGGTGAGCCATGGGGCGTGGAAAGATAGGCCTCTGTCCATGCTTCTTTCAGCACGCGCATTTCATCCGTTTGTGCCAGCCCGCGCCCTGATAAAAAGCCTTCCAGCGCGTCAAGCCACGCCAGAAAATAGTCTTCCCCCCCGTTTAACGAGCGCGCTACTCCATGGATTTTCAACGTTGCACCAAATTTCTCTGCCCATTCCGGCCAAGAAAAATACCCCTGTTCATTCAGCGAGACGGTTAGAGCAAAAAGCTGTGCATGCCATGGCTGTTCAAAAACTGGGTCTGGGGGCGATGACGTCATAAGGGCGCCAAGTAACTTTGCCAAAGATCTAACATGACCAGATCCTTGGGGCCGTCGGGATGTTTCCAGAGTTCATTGGCTTTGAAGGCAACAGTGTAGAGCGGTTCAGGCGCTTCTCCGGCTTGGTGGGCATTTGTATCCGGAAAAACGTGATTTCCGTGTATTGCAACAATCCGGCCTGTTTTTCCGGCGGCATATATCGGCAATCGCGTGTGCCCACCTGGAACAGTGGTGTTTCCTGCAGAATGTGTTTTTACCAAATCCCCAACGGCAAATAATGCCTTTGGCCCAACGTCTCGCTCAGTTGGTCCGCCTTTGGACAATCGCGCCGGAACATCCTCTGCCTTTATCACTCGGGCCAAAAGCGCTTCAGTGGCAGGACTGATGCTGCCGGTCTCAAGCTCATCCCTTGATACGACCCCTTTTTCCACCAGCAAATTTGCCAATCCAGCGAGCCATTTTTCATAATAAGAAAAGCGCATATAATCGGTAGGGCTAAGGCTTTCGCGCATGTGGCGGCCTTCGTCCAGCGTCCATTGCCCAAGAAACCCAGAGGCAAGTGTAAGGGCTAGAGCGCGCCCATGCCATTCTTCTTTGAAAACAGGTTCCTGCCCAAAATCAGGTGTTACCGCCCCATCACCAAAGCGCCCCCCCATATCATGGATTCTGCTCATTGGGGCACCTCTACCAGTGCTGTTCCAATCATACTGTCGCGGCTGACAATGCTGGCAAGCGCATCTTCTGACCAGCCTTCGGTACCTAAGGGTCGTTGCGGTATCACCAAATACCGGATCTCAGCGGTAGAGTCCCAGACCCGCACCTCTTTGCCCTTGTTCAACTGAACACCGAATTCTTCCAGAACTTTGCGTGGCTCGCGTACAGCGCGGGAGCGATACGCATCCGATTTATACCAACTTGGAGGAATGCCCAGCAACGGCCAAGGATAACAACTGCACAACGTACAGACCACCAGATTATGAACTGCCTCTGTGTTTTGAACGGCAACAAGATGTTCCCCCTGACGCCCGTAAAACCCTAATTCCAGCGCTGTTGCCGTGGCATCAGACATCAATTTTGCCATAAAATCTGGATCAGACCATGCTTTGGCCACAAGGCGCGCGCCATTCTGAGGTCCAATCTTGTTTTCATAGGTATCAATGATCGCGTCCAGCGTTTTTGGATCGATCAAACCTTTTTGAACCAGAAGCGTTTCGAGCGCCTTTACACGCAACGCTGGATCAGATGGTAATACGCTGTGAGCGTGATCATGGTCGAGACTATCATGGGGCATAAAATGTACCTTTACACACAGAGAAAATAACTTGCCTCTCGCCGCTACAGGAAATTCGTCCGCATTGGCTCTTGCCCCTGCGGAGAAACTCTCTTATCTAACGGTGCATCTAATTTACCGCGGGGTCAAATGGAAAACGTCGTCTTAACGGTTCATCTTTTGCTTGCACTAGGGCTTATTGGTGTTGTTCTTCTTCAGCGTTCTGAAGGGGGCGGTCTTGGGCTTGGCGGCGGTGGTGGCGGCGGCATCATGTCAGGAAGAAGTGCTGCCTCGGCATTATCAAAGGTAACTTGGATATTGGCTGTGGCGTTTATTATCACCTCTTTGGGTCTCACCGTGCTCGCGGCACGGAACTCAGCCGGCAGTTCGGTTGTGGACCGCATTGGCATCCCTGACACAGCGGAAGAGAACCTGCTGGCGCCTCTTGGCGATTCAGAATCTCTGTTGCCACCCACTGAGAACAGCGATTCTCCCCTCGTTCCTAGTGCGGACTAGCCCACTATCGATTGCGGATATACTAAAGGACACAACAAAATCTTGCGTTTATGTTGCAAAATTATTGCGAATCCTTTATTTGTTAAATCCCGTGAAGTTGTGAAATTTTGAACCACAATAAACTGTAATGAGGGCGATTTCGCTCGCTTCGTGGGAGTTCCGCAGACATTGGCTAGATTTATATTCATCACCGGCGGCGTTGTGTCTTCTTTGGGAAAGGGACTGGCTTCAGCCGCCCTTGGCGCTTTGTTACAGGCGCGGGGATATTCTGTAAGGCTGCGAAAGCTTGACCCCTACCTCAACGTTGATCCGGGCACAATGAGCCCGTTTGAACACGGAGAGGTCTTTGTCACAGATGACGGTGCGGAAACCGATCTTGATCTGGGGCATTATGAACGTTTCACCGGCGTGGCCGCGCGCCAGACAGATTCGATTTCATCAGGTCGCATTTATTCAACTGTGCTCGAAAAAGAACGTCGTGGTGATTATTTGGGCAAAACCATCCAAGTGATCCCTCATGTAACTAACGAGATTAAAGATTTTATCGCGATCGGAGAGGATGAAGTTGATTTTATGCTCTGTGAAATCGGGGGAACTGTCGGGGACATAGAGGGGCTACCGTTCTTTGAAGCCATACGTCAATTTTCCCAAGACAAACCAAGAGGCCAATGTATATTTGTGCACTTGACCCTGCTGCCCTACATCAAAGCCAGCGGAGAATTAAAAACAAAACCGACACAACATAGCGTCAAAGAATTGCGATCTATCGGTCTAGCACCCGATATCCTTGTCTGTCGTTCAGAGGGCCCAATTCCGCTCAAAGAGCGCGAAAAACTGGCGCTGTTTTGTAATGTGCGGGCCGAGAGCGTGATCGCGGCACAAGACCTTAAATCCATATACGAGGCCCCCCTTGCCTATCACAAAGAAGGACTGGATCAGGCTGTTTTGGACGCGTTTCAAATTTCCCCCGCGCCCAAACCTGATCTGAGCCGCTGGGAAGATGTGGCCGATCGAATTTACAACCCAGAAGGTCAAGTCAACGTCGCGATCGTCGGTAAATATACCCAACTCGAAGATGCCTATAAATCCATCGCAGAGGCGCTCACCCATGGCGGTATGGCCAACCGTGTGCGTGTCAATGTGGAATGGGTGGACGCGGAAATTTTCGAACGCGAAGACGTGGCGCCTCATTTACAAGGATTTCACGCAATCCTTGTCCCCGGAGGGTTTGGAGAGCGCGGCACAGAAGGAAAAATAAAGGCTGCAACATTTGCCCGCGAACATAATATCCCTTATTTCGGGATATGTCTGGGCATGCAAATGGCCGTCATTGAGGCGGCGCGCAATATGTTGGGGATGAAAGACGCGGGTTCTGAGGAATTTGACCATGAGTCGGGCAAACGCCGCTTTGAACCGGTGGTCTACCATCTGAAGGAATGGGTGCAAGGCAATCACAAAGTGTCTCGTGATGTGGGTGACGACAAAGGTGGCACGATGCGTCTTGGCGCTTACGATGCGACGCTTTTGGAAGGCTCCAAAGTCTTTGACGTGTACGGGACATGCGCCATTGATGAACGGCACCGTCATCGCTATGAAGTGGATATAAAGTATAAAGAAAAACTGGAAAATGCCGGTTTGACATTTTCAGGCATGTCTCCGGATGGTCGCCTGCCCGAAATCGTAGAACTTAACAATCATCCTTGGTATATCGGCGTACAATTCCATCCAGAACTTAAGTCCAAACCTTTTGAACCACATCCGTTGTTCAAGGATTTTATTCGCGCCGCCAAAGACGTCTCGCGTCTCGTGTAAGATAACTTTGATCCTGTGCGTCCTGCGTAAAACACTGCACAGAGCTAAATTATAGGAGAATAACATGCCTAAAGCCTATTGGGTGGCCCATGTGGACGTTAATGATCCGGCAGCCTACGAAAACTACAAAGCCGCCAATGCTGTCGCATTTGCCAAATATGGCGCCAAATTTATCGTGCGCGGAGGCAAACAGGAGATCCGCGAAGGACAGAGCCGCGCACGCACCGTCGTTCTGGAGTTTCAGGATTACGACACAGCCATGGCCTGTTACAACAGCCCCGAATATCAGAAAGCACTGGCGATCCGCAAAGATATCTCCACTGGGGATCTGGTGATTGTGGAAGGAATGTGAGCCGAACGATGTTTGCCAATTTATTAAAAACACTTCTAGGACCTCAGGCGGAAGAGCTCGCACCCAGCGACGCCCGCGTTGCGATTGCCGCACTGCTGGTACGGGTGGCGCGCTCCGACAATGATTACGCTGCTGCAGAAATTGCAAAAATTGATCGGGTTCTGTCAGCCCGTTTTGGGATTGATCCGCATGAAGCTCAGGATTTGCGAGCTGAGGGGGAAATTCTTGAAAAGGAGGCTCCTGACACCGTTCGCTTCACCCGTGCGATTAAGGATGCCGTTCCATATGTGGATCGGGTGGGCGTGATTGAGGCACTCTGGCAAATCGCGCTGGCCGATGGGGAACGCGACGCAGAAGAAGATGCATTGTTGCGCCTTGTCGCGAATTTATTGGGAGTTTCAGATGTGGAAAGCGCAGCCGCCAGAAAACGCGTGAGCGGCACGTGATCGCAACCCTTCCCATGTATGACCGCGCAGAAACAGCGGCTCATAATAATAAATTTTGGTCAGCGATTAAAAAGGCCCTTGGCTTTGGGCCTGATCGGCTGTCGCGCACAGAGGATCTTTGGTCGCTGTGGCAAAACGAGGATCTCGTTTTCGCTCAAACCTGCGGCTTGCCCTACCGTAAATACCTTTTCGACAAAGTTCACTACGTTGCCACACCCGATTATGGGCTTCATGGATGCCCGCCGGGATATTATAATAGCCTGTTTATTTCATACGAAGATCAGGAATTGAGCAAAGCTGCTCAGGGTACATTCGCGTTTAATGAAACGCTCTCACAATCGGGTTGGGCAGGCCCCATGTGTCATCTGGACACATTAAATCTAAGCCCAAAGGCTGTCGTGAAAACGGGAAGCCACGTCAATTCGGCGCGTGCTGTGGCAGAAAAACAGGCCGACTTTGCCGCGATTGATGCGCAGAGCTGGCGCATGATCCAAACACATGATCCATTTGCAAAATCGCTCTTGGTTATCGGCGAAACCGCACCCGTTCCGGGCTTGCCGTTTATCTGTGGAAAGAAATTTGATCCTGATGCCGTCTGTGCCGCAATCGAAACTGCGATTCTCAATCTTGAGGAGAAGACCAGAGAAGCGCTTTCTTTGAAAGGTGTAATCCGGATTGATCCCCAAAGATATTTAGAGATGCCCACTCCCAGACGAGGGTTTGAATAGACGCGATTTCGACGTGATTTTGCAAAATTTGATCAAATTTTGCAGTTTGCACATTGCCTTGGTGGATTTATAAGACCTAAACTCTCGATATCTTATAACTGAAGAGTCCCACGTGCCCGACACAGACCCCGTAATTTCGATCGAAGACCTGCACAAGTCCTACGGCGCGCTTGATGTGCTCAATGGTGTGAGCCTGAGTGCAAAACGGGGCGAAGTCGTATCTCTTATCGGCTCTTCGGGATCGGGGAAATCGACTCTCTTGCGCTGCGCCAATCTTCTGGAATCGCCGCAACAGGGCGAAATCCTGTTCAAAGGCGAACCCGTCCGATGGACGGGAACTGGTACAGCACGCCGTCCGGCGGATGCGGCACAGGTCTTGCGCATTCGCACCAATCTTTCGATGGTGTTTCAGCAGTTTAACCTCTGGTCCCATATGACCATCCTGCAAAATGTAATGGAAGCGCCTGTCAGTGTGCTAGGGCATCCAAAAGAAGATACGAAACGCGCGGCGCTGGCCTATCTTGAAAAGGTCGGCATTGCAGAAAAGGCTGATGCCTATCCCGCGCATCTTTCCGGTGGACAACAACAACGCGCCGCAATTGCGCGCGCGCTGTGCATGGAACCGGAAGCGCTTTTATTTGATGAACCCACTTCTGCGCTTGACCCGGAACTGGAACAAGAGGTGGTGCAGGTCATCAAAAGCCTTGCCAAAGAGGGGCGAACCATGCTGATAGTCACCCATGACATGCGCCTTGCATGGGATGTGTCAGACCATGTGGTCTTTTTGCACCAAGGTTTGATTGAGGAAGAAGGCGCACCAGACGAGGTATTTGGGCATCCAAAATCTGAACGGTTACAACAATTCCTGAAATCCACGCTGGCCGCATGAACCGGCCGGCATTTCCAACCCAAGGGAGTAAACTGATGAAAAAACTCTTACTGACTACTACGGCACTCGTCCTGACAGCAAGTCTTGGCTTTGCTGACGTCATTCGCATGGGAACAGAGGGCGCTTACCCTCCGTACAACTTTATTAATGATAAAGGCGAAGTTGACGGATTTGAACGCGAGCTTGGAGATGAGCTTTGCAAACGCGCAGGGCTGACCTGTGAATGGGTTACAAATGACTGGGATACGATCATTCCAAACCTTGTCTCTGGAAACTACGACACAATCATTGCCGGTATGTCCATCACGGCAGAACGCGATGAAGTTATCGATTTCACAAGCAGCTACACACAGCCTGATCCCTCAGCCTATCTTGCATTGTCGGCTGATGTGGATCTTGCAGGAGGTGTAATTGCGGCGCAGTCCAACACCATCCAAGCAGCACATATAGCCTCTACCGGTGCAACTCTGGTGGAATTCCCGACCCCCGAGGAAACCATCTCGGCTGTACGCAACGGCGAAGCGGATGCAGTTTTGGCAGATAAAACATATCTTGCACCGATTGCCGCAGAAAACGCCGATCTGGTCTTTGCGGGCGGCGATATTATGCTGGGTGGCGGTGTCGGCATGGGCATCCGCGAAAGCGATACAGAGCTGAAAGCCAAGTTTTCAGCAGCCATTGACGCAATGAAGGCAGATGGATCGCTGAATGCACTGATCGTAAAATGGGAAATTGGTGCAACATTTTAAATAACGAAGCCGGGCAGTGCAAAGCTGTGCCCTGCCCGGTATTTTTCTTGTAAGAGCATAAGAGGTCGCTCATTTTTTCTTTCTGTTCAGAGCCAGAAACGCTTGGTAGCTTTCAATGGTTGCTGTGTTATCTGACCACAATAAAACACTCAGAGCTTTATAAATCTGTTTTTGTTGTGTTGCTGTTGTTGGCAATTACTGCGCCGGTCTCTTTGATATTCGGATTTGGCGGTGCGATGGCCGCACGGTCTCGCATCTGGGTGATCAATGGACTGGGCCGGTTCTACATCGCCATCGTACGCGGTGTGCCCGACATTGCATTTTTCATGTTTTTTGTGATTGCTTTGGATCAGCTTCTGGAATGGGTCCGCCACCACGCTTTTTGCCCAGATTGGAGCGATGCAATCTGGCAGGGCAATGATTTTGTCGTCTGTGCAGAGGCCAAATTGCCGCTGAGTTCCGCGCCACAATGGGTGCATGATTCTTATAGTTTTGCCTTGGCGGTATTGACGTTTTCAATTGTTTTTGGAGCCTTTGCATCAAATGTTCTTTTTGGCGCGATGCGCGCCGTGCCCGTGGCGCAGATCGAAACTGGCGAAGCTTACGGGATGACGCGCCGACAAACCTTTTGGCGGATTATTGTGCCGCAAATGTGGGTCTATGCTTTACCAGGACTAAGTAATCTTTGGATGATCCTTATAAAAGCAACGCCACTTCTGTTTCTTTTGGGGATCGAAGATATCGTCTACTGGGCACGTGAACTGGGGGGATCAAAAACATCTAAATTTACCTCCTACCCCCACGGAGACTGGCGGATCTGGTATTTTTTGGGGCTTTTGGTCTTTTACCTAGCTTTTACTCGGATCTCGGAAATTTTTCTCGACCGGCTCATGGCGCGCCTCACATTCGGTCAGGCCATGGCCGGTGGAGAAGCGCAGCGCAGGGGTGACGCATGAGCTGCTGGGACATCATTGCAGATTACGGGTTGCGGTCGATCGGAATAGGTGAGCGGCTGCTGCCACGTAAGGATTTTACGCTTTGCCACCAAGTGACTCTTATTGGTTCTGGCATGATATGGAACATCTATTTTGGCACTTTGGCGCTTTTAGGTGGTTTCTTTTTCTCTATGGCTCTGGCTTTGGGCAAAGCATCAAGCCATTCTCTTCTGTCGCGATTGTCAAATTGGTTCATTTTTATTTTTCGCGGTTCCCCGCTCTTCATCCAGTTTTTCTTTGCCTATTTCGCCTTTGTAAGTCTGAAAGGCACGTTCACCATCTTTACCCCACTTTCCTCTGCATGGCTTGGGGCGTTGTTCGTTTTGTTTTGCAATACTGCCGCCTATGCGGGAGAGATCTTTTACGGCGCACTCAAAGCGATCCCAAGAGGCGATATCGAAGCCGCAGATGCCTATGGGCTATCGGGGTGGGCACGGTTTCGCAAAATCACATGGCCCACCATGTTGCGCCTTGGATGGCCTGCCTACACGAATGAAGCGATATTTCTGTTTCACGCTACAACGCTCGTTTATTTTTCGGCATTTCCCACGTGGCAGCAACGCGGGGACGCGCTTTATTACGCGCGCTACTTTGCCGATAAAACCTTTAATCCTTTTGTGCCTTACCCAATTTTGGCCGGATACTTTATCATACTCACGTTGATCGTGATTTGGATTTTTGGCTTTATGAACCGAAGATTGAACAGTCACCTGCCCCAAGATCAGCGCACAGGGTTAAAGTTGCGCTTTAACTTTATTCGTTAGCTTTGAGCCCGGGATTTCAAAAGATGCAAAGACGAAAATCAAAAGCACCTCGGAATAAAAACGGTCAATGTTGTGTGGTTTCCCAATGCCTCATGAGGATCAAATGAAAATAGGAATATTACAAGCCGGACACGCGCCAGATGTGATGATTTCGAAGACCGGAGATTATGGCGAGCTGTTCCAACAATTCCTCGCAGGAGAGGGCTTTGACTTTACCGTCTATAGCGTGGTGGATATGGAATTTCCCGCCTCAGCCGAAGCGGCCGAAGGATGGCTCATCACCGGATCGCGCCATGGAGCCTATGAAGCACATGATTTCATTCCCCCCCTAGAAACACTCATAAGGGATATTCATGCGCGACGCCTTCCGTTGGCAGGGATTTGTTTCGGGCATCAAATTATTGCCCAAGCGCTTGGTGGAAAGGTGGAAAAATATGACGGTGGCTGGTCTGTAGGACATACAGAATATACGTTTGAAGGTCAGACCACGACGCTTAACGCCTGGCATCAAGATCAGGTGACACTCCCCCCTGCCGATGCTGTGGCAACCGGGTCCAGCCCGTTTTGCAAATTTGCGTTTTTAGAATACGGCGACCATATATTTAGCGTTCAGGCCCATCCTGAATTTAACAGTGATTTTGTGGAGGGGCTGATTGATTTTCGCGGTAAAGGCGTTGTGCCAGACCCGCTTTTGAAAGAAGCCCGAAGCAAACTCCCGCTCAGCAACGACAGCGACCGTATTCGACAAAAAATTGTGACCCTTTTTCAATCTGCAATGGTGAATGTATGACCCAATGGCCCGAAATTTATGAAAAGCTCCCTCAACGCGCAAAAGATTATCTTGAGGGGCGTAAGCTTGACGAAGTTGAATGTATTATTGCCGATATTCCTGGAATTGCCCGTGGCAAAGCGGTTCCTGCAGCGAAATTTGCAAAACAAACTTCATTTTATCTACCGGATTCCATTTTCTTTCAGTCCATCACTGGGGATTGGAGTGCGGCAGACGAAGAAGACGAATTCATCGAACGCGACATGATCCTTATTCCCGATTACACGACGGCCACAGCCGCGCCATGGACCGCCGCATCTGATTGGACGTTGCAGGTGATCCATGATGCCTACGACCGCAAAGGCAACCCCATTCCTTACGCACCACGCAACGTGCTGAAAAAGATTGTAAATCTCTTCCACGAAATGGGGTTAAAGCCGATTGTCGCCCCTGAAATGGAATTTTTCCTAGTGGGGCGAAATGTTGACCCATCTCAACCAATTGAAGCGATGATCGGTCGCTCAGGCCGGCCAGCAGCGGCCCGTCAGGCATACTCCATGACCGCCATTGATGAATTTGGCGCAGTGATTGATGACATTTATGATTTCGCCGAAGCCCAAGGTTTTGAAATTGATGGGATCACGCACGAAGGTGGTGCGGGGCAGCTTGAGATCAACTTGCGCCATGGCGATCCGGTCAAGCTTGCAGATGAGGTATTTTACTTCAAACGACTGATCCGTGAGGCGGCATTAAGGCACAATTGTTTTGCAACCTTCATGGCGAAACCCATTGAAAACGAACCGGGTAGCGCCATGCATATCCACCATTCGCTCATTGACATGGAAACCGGAAAGAACGCGTTTTCCGGCCCTCAGGGTGGGGAAACCGAACTGTTCTTTAACTTTATCGGTGGGCTTCAGAAATATATTCCCTCTGCGATTGCTCTGCTGGCGCCTTATGTGAATTCATACCGGCGATATGTGAAAGAATATTCCGCTCCGATCAACCTGTCTTGGGCGCGCGACAATAGAACTGCAGGCATCCGCGTACCAATTTCTGGCCCAGAAGCAAAGCGGGTGGAAAACCGGTTGGCCGGGATGGACTGCAACCCCTATATCGGGATCGCTGCATCGCTGGCCTGCGGGTATCTGGGCATAAAAGAGGAACTGCGCCCTTCCAAACGCCAAAAAGGCGAACCGGATGAGGATGAAAATCAAATCCCGCGTATTATGGGGGATGCCTTGGATTTGTTTGATGAGGCAGACAAGCTACACGCACTTTTGGGGGAAGATTTTTCACGGGTCTATTCGACGATCAAACGCTCTGAATACGACGAGTTTTTGCAAGTCATTTCTCCTTGGGAACGCGAGCACCTTTTGACAAACGTGTGACCAGATGAATCTTCTTTATGCGAACGATGAAAAGGGAGCCTACCCTGCCAGTTGGTATGCTGCGACCTGTGAGTTTTTGGCGCCCTGTCCTGCCGTTGAAGGCGAAAAGACAGCTGATGTTTGTGTGATCGGAGCCGGATTCACGGGGCTGTCGGCGGCGTTGCATCTGGCAAAAACGGGACTTAGCGTCATCGTGCTTGACGCGCAGCGCATAGGCTTTGGGGCTTCTGGGCGCAATGGAGGACAGTTGGGCAGCGGTCAACGCATAGACCAGCGTGATTTGCTTCAGATGTTTGGTGAAGACAGCGCAAGGCGCCTTTGGGAATTGGGCGAAGAAAGCAAAGCCACAGTGGTTTCCCTTATAAGGGAACATAAAATTGACTGCGCTTTAAAACCCGGAATTGCGCATTTTGGATTTCATGACAAAGATATGCACGACATTCATGATGAGGCAGAGTTTCTTGCCAAATCCTACGGTTATTCGCAATACCATCCACTAAGCGAAGAGGAGGGTCAAACCCTCTGCCCCTCCCCCGTCTATAAAGGGGGGGGCATTGACAGGGGCGGTTACCATCTGCATCCTCTTCGCCTTGTCCTTGGGCTTGCAAAGGCCGCACAAGCAGCTGGGGTAAAGATTTATGAAAATAGTGAGGTCACGGCAGTAGATGAGGGTGCCAAAACCCGCGTTAAAACAGCCAAAGGGACCGTCATTTGCGAAAGAACCATACTGGCCTGTAACGGATATTTGGGCAAATTAAATGCCTCTGTTGCGGGACGGGTGATGCCGATCAATAATTTTATCGTGGCAACCGAACCTCTTGGAGATGAGGGCATGCGCGTATTGCGCGAGGATATTGCCGTGTCAGATACCAAATTCGTGGTGAATTATTTCCGCAAGTCCGAAGATGGTAGATTGCTTTTCGGGGGTGGCGAAAATTACAGTTACGCATTTCCCAAAGACATTGCCGCTACTGTACGCAAACCCATGCTCGAGATATTTCCCCACCTCAAAGACGTCCGTATCGACTATGCTTGGGGGGGTACTCTGGCCATTACCATGCGCCGTTTACCCTTTTTCAAAAAACTGGGCCCGTCCGTCTACAGCGCTTCGGGGTATTCGGGGCATGGCGTTGGCATGGCCATTTTGGCAGGCAAGCTCATCAGCCAAGCTATTCATGGCGACAGCAAGGGATTTGACACATTCGCCAAACTCCCGACTATGCCGTTTCCGGGCGGGCCAAGGATGCGTTTCCCGCTGCTGGTTTTGGCGATGACGTGGTATAGTTTACGCGACCGTCTCGGGATCTGATCGGATTATCTTTCCAGCTTATTGAGTTGCTCTTGCAAAGCAGACAGTTGTGATTTGATTTCAGACAAATCATCTTTGGGCGTGACTGTTTCTGGTGTTTTGCTCTCTGTCGAAGTCGTACTGGGTTTTGCACCAAAGCCGCTGGTCATCGCTTTGAAAAACGCCTCTTGTTGGGCAGTGATCGCATCAAACCCGGGTATCTTGGCCATCGGGTTTATAGATTCCATATTTTGCATAAGCTGGGTTTGTCCCGCACGCATCATGTCAAAGGACATCGACAGGAATTCCGGTACAATGCTGGTCGCTTGTGTTGTATAAGAACGCACCAGATCCGTTAGAACGTTAACTGGAAGGACATTGTCCCCGCGACTTTCGTGATCTGCAATGATCTGTAAAAGATACTGACGTGTGAGGTCATCACCTGATTTCAAGTCAATAATCTGAACATCGCGGCCCTCACGGATGAACCCTGCTATATCTTCGAGCGTGACGTAATCACTCGTTTCAGTATTATAGAGACGACGGCTTGCATATCGTTTGACAAGCAATGGCTTTTGTTCTGACGACACGGTTTCCTCCATGATATGCAGCACTGCAGCATAGTTTACGCTGTTGCGGCGAAAAAGAAAAGAGTGCGCCAAAGCGCACTCTTTCCCAGCAATCAATTCAGTAATTTGGGAGGAAAACTACTTGGAGGCTGCTTTTTTTGCTACATTGGTGACTTCGCTCGCGGCTTTTTTAACAGCAGCGCTTGCTTCTTCTGTCGCCTCTTTACCAGCTGCCATGAACAGCTCAACTGCGTCCATTTGAGCTTTCTTTGCAACTTCTGCATAAGCCGCGATATTTTCGGCTGCCACTTCTGCTTGCGCAGATGCAAAATCTGTCACTGCTTTTGCATAATCTGCTGGTTCTGCTTTCGCTTTTGCGATGTCGCCCATTTTGGACAATGTATCTGTTGTCCATTTATTTGCGATTTCTGCGTTTTTGCTGACAGCTGTCAAAGCAACTGTTGCAAATTTTTCATTCAGGCTTGCGCCATTTTTAAACGCGGTTTCAAAGGTCGTTGTATCCATTGGGAATGCACCCATGAAATCTTTGAACATTGCGGTCATATCGGTTGTTGATGCCATTTTGAGTGTCCTTAACTGTGCTACAGGTAGCGGAATTCAATTTCTGGATTGTATATAGATGCTGCATCGCAGCATTGCAAGTGTTTTTCTGCGCTGCAGCAAATTATTTATTCTGGGCGTTTGAACGCACTCGAACATATGTCCCGGGAGCATCTGAGATTGGTTTGAAAGCATCACTGCCGACAGGACCCGCCGGCTTTTTAGGACCCGCGTGGCTGGCAAGCCAAGTGCCCCAGTCTTCCCACCAGCTGCCGGGCACAAATGTCGCCTGTTGCAACCATTCTTCCGGAGACAGCGTCAGATCAGCATTGGTGTAATGCCCATATTTCTTTTTATTTGGCGGATTAACAATGCCTGCGATATGCCCTGATTGAGACATGATAAAGCGTTTAGAGCGGCTTCCCATTTTCTGAACGCCTCGGAAACTGTCCTTCCAAGGCGCTATATGGTCCGTTTCGCATCCAATGGCGCACAGCGGCACGTCAACGTCGCCAAGGCGCACGATGGTATCAAAGATCGGAAATCCTTCATTTGCGAACCGATCACTTTGACACAAACCGCGCAAATATTGTACGGCCATGGCGCCAGGTAAATTCGTGCCATCCCCATTCCAATATAATAGATCGAACGCGGGCGGCGTGTTGCCAAGCATGTAACTCTCAATCGCAGGTCTATAAATCAGATCGTTAGAGCGTAAAAAGCTGAAAGTGCGCGCCATAACATAGCTCTTAAGGATGCCTTTCTTTTCCACTTCCTGCTCGATGCCATCAATAAAATCATTTTGGAGGAAGGGAAGGAAATCGCCCTGCTGGGAAAAATCCGTAAGAGTCGTGAAAAATGTAGCTGCCGAAACTGGATTTTCTTCACGCTGCTTCAAAAGGGCAAGCGTCAAGGCAAGCGTTGTGCCGCCAATACAGTATCCCACCGCGTTCACCTTTTCAGATCCGGCAATGGCGCGGGCAGTTTCAAACGCCGTCAGATAGCCGTGCGCTATGTAATCTTCGAGTGCGATTTTGTCGTAGCTTTCATCTGGGTTCACCCATGAGACAACAAAAACATTAAATCCCTGATCAACCGCCCATTTGATGAAACTGTTTTGTTCTTTCAGATCCAAAATATAGAATTTGTTGATCCATGGTGGAAAGATGATGAGAGGTATATCATACACTTCTTTTGTGCTGGGCGCATATTGGATGAGTTCATGCATGTGGTTTCGAAACACCACTTTTCCAGGTGTGGTGGCAATATTTTCCCCCAAAGAAAATGCATCTTCATCAGCGAGGCGTACGATCAATTCGCCTTCGTTTGCCTCCATGTCCGAGATCAGGTTTTCCAACCCGTCAATCAAGGATTGACCTTGAGTTTCCACAGCCTTTTCAAGGGCTTCTGGATTGGTGCCCAAAAAATTGGTCGGCGCCATCATATCAATGACCTGATCCGTAAAATACCGCAGCCGGCGGGTCTGAGTATCATCAAGACCATCCAGTTGGTTGATCGCATCCCGCATTGCTTTGGAGTTTAGCAAATATTGGTCTTTTACAAAGGTGAAATACGGATTTGTGCTCCACAAAGGGTGGATGAACCGTCTATCTTTGACGGGTTCCGCTGCCTCAGTTTTTCCACCTTGAGCGGTCAGGTTTGTCTGCAGGTCAATAAATTCTTTGACAGATTCCCCCCAATAAGACACCTGTTGTGCCATAAATTTCGCGGGATCATTGGCATAAGCCTGCCAGAATGCCCCTGCCGCTTTGACGTAAAGATCACTGCCCGGTGCATTGATGGCGGTGTTCACTTCTTTCTTCTCGCTGATTGCCGCGATGAAACGGGCCGAGAGGTCTTCCAACTTGGACAGGTTTTGGGCCAGTTCAGAGGAATTTTCCGAGTTTAATGCGTCACCAGTTGTCATTTGAATATAATCCGAGTATCTTTGCTGCTATGCAGCATAGCAAGCTATCTCGTTAAGTCCAAGCGCATAAATAAAGGCTGAACCGGACATAGCTTCGCCGGAAACTGACGGAGACAAACATGCGCTATATGGCAAGTTATGATTTGATGGAAACATTGCGCAACACCAATCAATGGATGGGTGCGACAGCACAGGCTTTTGCGTCCTACCCCGCATTTTCCATGCTCCCCAATCCGGCTCTGCAATGGACTGCAGCCTGGGGCCAAGTGACAGAGCGGAGCTTTCAGCGAATGGTCATAAAGCCCGACTGGGGGATTGACAGTCTCGCATGCGACGACGGAAGGGATCACCTTGTTGAAGTACACCCCGTGCTGAAGCGCCCCTTTGGAGACCTCATTCATTTCAATGTCATGGGCCGTGCCATTCAAAAGCGGCGGGTTTTGTTGGTTGCGCCAATGTCCGGTCATTATGCAACGCTTTTGCGCTCTACCGTCAAAAGCCTCATCCCAGATTGCGAGGTTTATGTCACAGACTGGCATAATGCGCGGGATATTCCTGTGTCTGCGGGAAAGTTTGATATCGAAGATTACACCCAGTATCTCATCGATTTCATGCGAACCTTGGGGCCTGACCTTCACGTGATTGCAGTCTGCCAGCCTGTGCCCTTGACGCTCGCTGCGACGGCAATTCTCGCAAAAGAAGACCGAGCCGCCCAGCCTAAAACGCTGACGCTCATGGGGGGCCCAGTCGACCCTGACGCCAACCCGACGGATGTCACCGACTTTGGCCACCGTGTCACAATGGGGCAATTGGAACAAACCCTAATCCAGCGAGTCGGTTACAAATATGCGGGCGTGGGGCGCAAGGTGTATCCGGGCCTTCTTCAGCTTTCTTCTTTTATGTCGATGAACGCTGAAAAACACATACGTGCCTTTTCGGATCAAATTATCCATACTGCACAGGGTAAGGCGTCAGACCACGACAAGCACAACAAATTCTATGATGAATATCTCGCCGTCATGGATATGACGGCAGAATTTTACCTGTCCACGGTCGAGCGTCTTTTCAAGAACCGGGAAATTGCGCAAAACAAATTCGTATTTAAAGGCACCCCTGTGGACTTTGCCGATATTACCGATGTGCCAATCAAAATCGTTGAAGGTGGTCAGGATGACATTTCAGCGCCAGGCCAATGCGCTGCAGCCTTGGCACTTTGTAGTGGTTTGGCTGACAGCAAAAAAGCAATCCATGTTGAACCGGACGCTGGTCATTATGGTATTTTTGCCGGAAGCAGTTGGCGAAACAATATTCGCCCGCTGGTCTTGGATTTTATTGACTCAAATAGCTAGCCTGCCCCGTTACTGGGACATAACAGCTCCGGCGCCGTGATCAAAATTGTCGTTTCTTGGTTGAAAAATAATTGTCGAACTGCCCAACACCACAAAAAAGGTGAACAGACTTGAAACCATCATGACTGTAATCTGGTTCACAGAGCGGCCCCTAGCTTTTCGCCCAATATAAAACACGGTTTTTAAAACCAATGCAGCAATTCAAACAGACCAGAATAAGAAAATTAGTATACATATTAAACGTTTGCGCCATTTTTATGGAACAGGATTCCCCGCAATGAAGCAGCGAAAAGCCTATATTCTTGAGCAGGAAGCTACAAAGACATAACCGCTTCATCGATCAGAAAAGAAAGATGAAGCGATTTAGCACAAACGACCGGAGACGTTTACAGCGGCACTAAACCGCTTCCAAAAGACCCTTTTTGCCGGCAAGATCACGCATTTTATTTTGTAATTTTTCAAATGCCCTGACTTCGATCTGGCGCACGCGTTCACGGCTGACACCGTATTCTTCACTTAGCTCTTCGAGCGTTATCACCGCTTCAGAAAGGCGCCGCTTTGTCAGGATGTCCTGTTCGCGTTCATTCAAGACGCTCATCGCCTCTGCAAGAAGCTCTTTGCGCGTTTCAAGCTCATCGCGATATTCATAATCGCCCGCCTGATCAGCATCTGTATCTTCCAGCCAATCCTGCCATTCCATAGAGCTTTCACCATCCGACGAACCCACCATTGCATTCAGCGACGCATCCCCGCCAGAGAGGCGGCGGTTCATCATAACAACTTCTTCCTCCGTCACTCCAAGATCCGTTGCGATTTGCTTTACCTTTTCAGGATGAAGGTCTCCATCCTCCAGAGCGCCAATGCGTGATTTTGCTTTACGAAGATTAAAAAACAGCTTTTTCTGTGCGCTCGTTGTACCCATTTTGACAAGCGACCAGCTACGCAGGATATATTCTTGAATGCTCGCACGGATCCACCACATGGCATAGGTGGCCAAACGAAACCCTTTTTCAGGATCAAAGCGCTTCACTGCCTTCATCAATCCAACATTGGCTTCGGAAATCACTTCGGATTGGGGCAATCCATATCCACGATAGCCCATGGCGATTTTAGCCGCCAGACGCAGGTGAGATGTCACCATTTTATGGGCGGCTTCTGTATCTTGTTCTTCGACCCAGCGCTTTGCCAACATGTATTCTTCTTCAGGCTCAAGCATAGGAAACTTACGGATTTCCTGCATGTATCTGCTTAACCCGCTTTCGGGACTTGGGGCTGGAAGGTTTGCGTAATTACTCATGTCATCCCCTCAATGTTTTGCATGTTAACATTCACCTAGGCATCCGCCAGAGTATTTCAAGTGGTGGCATTAAGATATGATAAATTCTGACCTGTAAAAGCCCTTTTCACGCATTTGTGTTATGCAGATCGTGCATAAGTGACGCCATGTCCTGCGGCATTTCCACCTCAAAACGCATACTCTCATCCGTATTGGGATGCACAAAGCCTAAGACTGCCGCATGCAGGGCCTGACGTGGAAACGCTGCAAGCTTTTCAAAGGTGTCAAAGCCAAAGGCGGTTTTTGCAATCTTTCGCGCCCGTCCATATACGGGATCGCCGATCAATCCATGACCAATATGGGCCATATGTGCGCGTATCTGATGCGTGCGCCCAGTTTCAAGCCAGCACGAAACCAGCGCTACGGCATCTGGGTTTCCAAATCTGCCATCGACCCTTAGGCGCGTCACCGCATGACGGCCCCCTTCAAAAATAACCGCCTGCCGTTGACGGTCGGTTTTATGGCGGGCAAGCTGTGTAGTGATTTTCACAATTGCACCGGCTTCAAAACTGACACCGCGCAGGCCTTTTAACCGCGGTTCGCTGGTATCCGGCACTCCATAGCAAAGCGCCTTGTAAAGACGTTCCACCGAATGATCTGCAAATTGCTTTGCTAACGCATGGTGTGCCTTGTCATTTTTGGCAACCACCAACAAGCCACTGGTGTCTTTATCAATGCGATGCACTATACCCGGGCGTTTTTCACCCCCAATCCCAGAAAGGCTGTCGCGACAATGATACAAAAGCGCATTGACCAGCGTCCCTGAAGGAGATCCGGGTGCCGGATGTACCACCATTCCTGCGGGTTTATTCACGACAATCACATCACTATCCTCGTGGACGACGCATAGAGGTATGTTTTCAGGTATGGTATCGACCTCTTTGGCACTTTCAATTGTGATGCGCACCAAGGCGCCTTCTGGCACCTTTGCTTTGACATTGGTCTCAACTAACCCATCCACGCGCACTTGACCCGCCTCTATCATGCGTGCCAATTGGGTGCGCGACAGATCCGCGGCCTCTGGCGCATCGCGAAAAAGGGCTTTATCAAGGCGATTGGGCGGATTTTGCTCAATTGTGAATTCGACTTGGGATTGTGTCATGTCAGACCCTGATCAAACGGACCTGAACGTACCGCAGCTTACCTTTCTGCGCCGTTTGGTCACTATTCTCACCCTGACCATGATCGGCGGGATTATCACGTTGGTTACGCTGATTTTCCTACGCTTTCAAGATCGACCTGCATCTTTGACCTTGCCAAACAGCATCACACTCCCTCAAGGGAATACTCCGGTGGCCTTTACAAAAGGCGCAGGATGGTACGCAGTCGTCACCAGCAGCAACCAGATTTTGATTTATGATCCGAACGGGGGACTTCTTCAAACCATCGAAGTGGTAACGCCTTAATCCGCAGGGTCATTTTCCTATCACAGCTTCAAATTCGCGCCATTCACCTTTGCTCATACCAGAGTTTTCTTGGGTGACAGTTTCGCCCGCCAACATCCGCCGGATGCAGCTGAGCGCCTTAGAGGATAGTGTCGCCCCCCCCATCCGATAATCTTCAAAGGCGCTGTAGGCAAAAGGCACCCAATCAGACACGATTTTGCACATTTCCTCTGCATAGACCCGGATTTCATATTGTGCATGGCTGTCGGCACGCAGTCGCAAAAAATGAAGCAAATTGTGCAAATCCACTTTCCAGTACCACTGGGTGTAGATATTGGCAGGAAGGTTCATCCGCGCCAATTCGCGAGCAAGCCCCTGTTGGCCCTCATCAGAAATCATTTCTTCGTAGTGATCATAGCAGCGTGACGCATCGTCGCGCAGGTATCTTAGCACACGTTCTGCTTCTTCGCCGCTAAGGGCAGCACCACGACCCTGATTATTGACCACGGATTGGGCCGCCAGAGCGTCTTCTGCAGGGATATAGAATTCACGATCAAGAATTGAGTAACGCGCCGAATATTCGTTAACATTTGCGGTCCGGTGGCGGATCCACTGACGGGCAACGAAAACCGGCAGCTTCACGTGCAATTTTATCTCGCACATTTCAAATGGCGTCGAGTGCCAATGGCGCATCAAATAACGAATCAATCCTTCGTCATTTTGAACAGATTTTGTGCCCTTTCCATAGCTAACCCGCGCCGCCTGACAGATGGCGGCGTCATCGCCCATGTAATCGATCACACGCACGAACCCATGGTCCAACACCGGATAGGCCGTGTAAAGATGGCTCTCCATCCCAGGACTGACAGCACGCAAAGTAGCCTGAGAATGGCGACGCTGCTCTTCAATTTCGGCAGCTTGCTCGGGCGAAAGGGGCATGAGAGAATCCTTTTCAATTATTCTTTTCCACCACTATATCTTGATGCCCAGCGCATGCAAACCGCTACATCCGTATAGAGGAAGTGATGCATCTAGGTTACAGCCGTCCTCAAGGGGGTCACAGCTTCCGGCTTTCACAAAACATCTTTGCCATTTGACATGGCGCAGTGCACGTGGCTTACTTTGAAGCGACCAATCCTAGAGGAAAAATTCTACCATGGCGCTTCGTTATCTTCATACAATGGTTCGGGTCCAAAATCTGGAAACATCCATCGCATTTTACAAACTGCTTGGCCTAAAGGAAACACGCAGGCATGAAAGCGAACAGGGACGATTTACTCTGGTCTTTCTTGCGCCTGAAGGGCAGGAAGACTGTCCTGTCGAACTGACCTATAATTGGGATGGGGATGACGGTTTGCCAAGCGATAGCCGCCACTTTGGTCACCTCGCTTACGAAGTGGATAATATCTATGACACGTGCAAGCACTTATCGGAAAATGGTGTCGTGATTAACCGTCCACCCAGAGATGGGCGCATGGCATTTGTTCGATCTCCAGACAATGTATCAATAGAACTTTTGCAAAAAGGTGGATCGCTTGATCCAGCAGAGCCTTGGCTTTCCATGGGAAATACCGGTCATTGGTGAGCAAAAAACAAAAATGAAGGGATATCTCAGGTGCAAAACTGCCTTCTGGCAGTTCACCGTTCCTACGTGAACGGGTATATTTCAGATGACGCAATCCGCAGTCCTGCGTTCAGCATTAGTAAATGTAGCGGATCTGATCGGTCCAATAACGTTCAACACGTTTCAGCGTCGCGGAAATATGGTCAATGGATGAGCCATCCAAAATTTCCTGCGTGATCAAACCTTCGGCATGCCGAGCAAACAAACGAGCAACAGCCTGCCGAATTTCGCGACCTTTTTGTGTCAGTTTAACCCGCACAGATCGACGATCAATTTCACACCGCTGATGGTGCATATACCCCATATCCACCAGTTTTTTAAGGTTATAACTGACGTTGCTTCCCTGATAATATCCACGCGATTTCAACTCACCCGCGGTCACTTCATTATCCCCTATGTTGAACAGGAGAAGCGCCTGCACCGCATTTAGTTCCAGATGGCCCAAGCGTTCAAACTCATCCTTGATGACATCAAGCAGCAGACGATGAAGCCGTTCTACAGACGACAAAGCGTCCAAATAATTGGCCATATATTTCGTCTGCTGGTCAGCACCAAACGTATTTTCTACATTCATAACAATCTCCAACAAAAACACTTTTCGGTTTTTGCAGGAAAAAACCCAAAAATACGTTAAGCTTAAAATTATCCATGTTTGTGATGTAGATAGGTTTTTATTAGATTTATCATTTTTGTATGCTGTGAAGGGACATCGGTTTGTCCTGAAATCCACTGGTAGAGATCCTGATCATTTTCGTCCAGCAGAGCCTCGTATTCGTCTAATGTCCCATTATCTAAGTCAGATAAAGACATCGCGAAAAAGCCTTCCAGTATAATATCCATTTCCTTTGTACCCCGACGCATGGAACGCATACGCAGTCTTTTTTCCCGGATGTCGCGGGGCTCTTTCGAAGAACTTTGTTTCATCATTGGGTGTCAGACCCAAGCACCTCTCGGAGGCGTTTTTCAATGGTGCCCAAGCGATCAGAGGATTGTTTGAATTGGGCTCTGAGACTGCGCAATTCCAAGAAGAGGTCATTTGCATCTTGCAGGCGCCCATTGATTTTGTCCGGCGGGTCTATTCCTTCACCTTCTCCGTTTAACAGCCACATGATCGACACGTTCAACAGCCCCGCCAACATAGACAGCCGGTTTGCGCGAGGTTCAGAAAGATCCTGTTCCCAAGCTTTGAGCGTCGATAGCTTGACGCCGAGATTTTTCGCAAGCTGAGCCTGCGTCATTCCGCTGGCCTCGCGCGCGCCTGCAAGACGGTCGCCAAAGGTTGCGGCTTCTTCGGCGTACCAATTGATTTCCTGTTTTTCCATCGCGCTTTCTTTTCAGTTTACTTGATGTTTACTTAACTCAAGCCTAAGACATTTCAGCAATTACTTCAAACAGGTGCCGTTCATGCCATTTTTTGCAAAGTCTTTGGCTAAGATAAAACCCTCACCCACCATTGCAATGTCCACACTTGCGGGAGAATTGAAAGCGCAAGGACGCGACATAATCTCTCTGAGTGCTGGTGAACCAGATTTTGATACGCCTGCGCATATCAAAGCCGCTGCACAAAAAGCGATTGAGGCAGGCAAAACAAAGTATACTGCCCCTGATGGAATGAGCGAGTTGAAAGAAGCGATTTGCCGAAAATTCCAGCGTGAGAACAACCTGACATACACATCAGACCAGATCACCGTCAGCTCTGGCGGAAAGCAGGTTTTATATAATGCCTTATGCGCCACCTTGAATGCGGAGGATGAAGTTGTCATCCCTGCGCCCTATTGGGTCAGCTATCCGGATATGGCGCTATTGGCTGGCGGCACGCCCGTGGTCGTGAAAACCAGTGCTGAAACAAATTACAAATTGACCGCATCGGATCTGCGCGATGCGCTCTGTGAGCGCACAAAATGGTTTATCTTTAATTCGCCCTCCAATCCGACAGGCGCCGGATATTCATACGATGAGTTAAAAGAACTCACAGATGTGTTGCTCGAATTTCCCAATGTTTGGATCATGAGCGATGACATGTACGAACACCTCGCCTTTGATGGATTTCAGTTTGCGACCCCTGCAGAGGTGGAACCAAAACTTTATGATCGTACCCTGACTTGCAATGGAGTGTCCAAAGCTTATGCGATGACCGGATGGCGCATCGGATATGCGGGGGGGCCCAAAGAACTGATTAAAGCGATGGGTAAAATTCAAAGTCAAAGCACATCAAATCCTTGCACAATTAGTCAATGGGCCGCGCTCGAAGCACTTGATGGACCCACAGATTTTCTCAAATCCAATAATGAGATTTTTGTGCGCCGCCGGAACCTTGTGGTCGATGCGCTTAACCAGATTGAGGGGATTGAATGCCCCAAACCCGAAGGAGCCTTTTATGTTTATCCCTCTATCGCAGGTTTGATCGGAAAAATCACCCAATCGGGCAAGCCAATTGAAACGGACGAAGATTTTGCCACAGAACTTTTGAACCACACAGGCGTTGCAGTCGTCTTTGGCGCGGCCTTTGGGTTGTCACCAAATTTCCGCATTAGCTACGCGACGTCAGATGAACAATTAACCGATGCCTGCCAGCGCATTGCCACCTTTTGTGCATCCCTTACGTGATGGTGGATCAGGCAGCTTTCGCATGTAATTTGCGATAAAGGATCAAAAACCGCCCGATCAATCCAAATGAGGCACAGGCAAGGCCAATGGCAAGCCCCGCCCAGAGCCCGACGCCGCCCCATTCCAGCGTAAATGCCAGCCAATAGGCAACAGGAATTCCTATTATCCAGTAGCTGACAATGGCCATTCCCATTGGTACTGAGGTGTCCTGAATTCCGCGCAGCATTCCAAGTGCCATAACCTGCGCTGCATCCACTGTGGAAAACAGGGCCGCCATAAACAAAAGCAATGTCCCATAGATCAAGATCTCGTCCAGCTCGGGGGCCATGGGGTCGACATAAAGCGATACCAAAAATTCAGGCATGCTAAGAAACAAAAGCACTGTCAGCGCGACAATCACAGCAGAAGCGCATGAGGCGACAATCGTACTGCGCTTTAAATCAGAAAGTCTGTTGGCCCCAAAGGCATGCCCCACCTGAATTGTTGCCGCACTGGACAGGCCGACATGAATGACAAAGGTCAGACTCGTTATGCTCAACGCAATACCATGCGCCGCCACCGCGACCGTTCCAAGCCACCCCATCATAAGCGTCGACGCCGAAAATAACCCCGCTTCAGCAAGAGAAGTGACAGAAATTGGAAGCCCCAGCTTGGTCACGGTTCTCATGGACGCCCAATCTGGCCGCCAAATACGTTGAAAGAGTGCCTGTTCGGGGAGCTTAATGGCGGCATAAATGCAAAGACAAATAGCCATTAAGCTATTCACCAGAAATGACGCAATAGCAGACCCCTCTACGCCAAGCTCTGGCACTCCAAGCTTTCCAAAGATCAAGACATAATTCAGCGGGATATTGACAATGAACCCGATAATCGTGGTCAACAACGCAAATCGCATCAATTCCTGCGCGGAAAGATAGGATTTCAAAACCAAAACAATAAGAGCCGGTACCATTGCAAAGCCGACGATCGACAAATAACGGCTCGCCAATTGCGCAAGTTCTGCTGGTTGACGGATCATCACCAACAATGGTTCTGAGTAGATAAACGCAGGTAGGACTGCAGCCGCATATGCGATCGACAACCACAGACCCATGCGTGTGACCCTCCGCGCCTCCGTAATAGCGTCACGCGCAACGGCACTTGCCACGAGAGGCATGATTGCCATCCCAAAGCCACCCCCAACGATAAAAATAACAAAGAAGACAGTATGGCCCAAGACGCCAGCCGCGAGCGCTTCAACCGAGTACCACCCCAACATGATGCTATCGGTCACACCGATTCCCATCAGCGCCAGCTGGCTCAAGATCAGCGGCCCACCGAGGCGCAGCATAGAGCGAAAAGAGCCAAGATAAGGCACAATCCAATTCATTTAAATTTCCTTATCTCGAAGTCCATTTGCACCTAGAACAAAAAGTTTCCTGTATCAATTCAAGAAAAAACTCGCACATCAAACAGGTATAGTGATTATTTTCTGGCAGCCCAGGCAGATTGGGGTGGGGGATGATAGTCTGCCTGGGCGCCGCTCCCTCCCATTGCCAGAAAGTGTGCAAACGGGATGAGATCTGAGTATTCCGTCAGCTTGATGATTTAAAAGCACTCAACTTGAAATTCCACGTCTCAGGTACAAAGGTTCAGTTTTTGAATTATAGTATTAAAATAATTCTATATTCCTTTTAAAATTGCATTTTTTTCAACCAAATTCAAGCGCTCTGCATACCTTACACAAAAAAGTATAAGGTGTTTCTTCTCTTTCCCTTTGTTCCGACAAATGGCATAATCATAGAAATAAAAAAGAGCAGGCAAAAATGGGTGATTTACTAAGTAACGTCGCTGAAAATAACTATGATGCAAATTCGATCGAAGTTCTGGAAGGCCTAGAACCTGTCAGAAAGCGTCCCGGCATGTATATTGGTGGAACGGACGAACGCGCTTTGCATCATCTTGTTGCAGAAGTTCTAGACAACTCTATGGACGAAGCGGTCGCTGGTTTTGCCACGCGCATTGAAGTGGAACTGCACGAAGATTATGCCATCACAATCCGTGATAACGGTCGGGGCATTCCCATTGATCCTCACCCGAAATTCCCTGGAAAATCTGCGCTCGAAGTGATTTTTTGCACCCTCCATGCGGGTGGTAAATTTGGCGGAGACGCCTATCAGACGTCAGGCGGCCTTCACGGCGTGGGCGCGTCGGTTGTGAACGCGCTTTCTGACAGTTTGGTGGTGCAGGTCGCTAAAAATAAAGAACTTTATGAACAACGGTTTTCGCGCGGACTGCCGTTAGGCGGTTTGGAAAAACTTGGCCCAACGCAAAACCGGCGCGGTACCTCCGTAACATTTCATGCAGACAGCGAAATTTTTGGTGCACATCAATTTAAACCTGCTCGGCTTTTTAAATCGATCCGTTCCAAAGCCTATTTGTTCAGTGGTGTTGAAATTCGCTGGAAATCAGCCATCGATGACGGGCAGACCCCAACGCTTGCCAGTTTTCATTTTCCAGGCGGTCTGAGCGATTACCTTAATGAAACTCTCAACGGGGTGACGACCTATTCCGAAAAACCGTTCCGCGGGACGGTCGATTTCCAAGAACGGTTTCAAACAGCGGGGAAAGTTGAATGGGCCATTAACTGGACGCCCTCGCGCGATGGATTCGTCCAATCCTATTGTAACACCGTTCCCACACCCGAAGGCGGCACTCACGAAGTGGGGTTCTGGGCAGCAATCCTCAAAGGGATCCGCGGGTATGGGGAATTGGTAAACAATAAAAAATCCAAGGATATTTCCCGCGAAGACCTGATGTCAGGGGGCTGCGCATTGGTCAGCTGTTTCATCCGCGAACCTGAATTTGTGGGCCAGACGAAAGACCGATTGGCCACTGTGGAAGCCCAAAGGCTTGTCGAAAACGCCGTGCGGGACCATTTTGACAATTGGCTTGCAGCGGATACAAAATCTGCCGGTGCTATTCTTGATTTCCTTGTTCTTCGTGCCGAAGAACGGATGCGGCGGCGTCTTGAAAAGGAAACACAGCGTAAAACGGCAACCAAACGGCTCCGTTTGCCGGGCAAATTAGTTGACTGTTCCGCCACTTCCCGAGACGGTACCGAGATTTTTCTCGTAGAAGGTGACAGTGCAGGCGGATCTGCAAAAATGGCACGTGAACGCAAAAACCAAGCGTTGTTACCGCTACGCGGAAAGATTTTGAACGTATTGGGAGCGGCGAGTTCAAAGCTGAGCAGCAACCAAGAAATCGCAGATCTCGCTCAGGCCTTGGGCGTTGGGCTTGGAACACGCTTCAATTTGGATGACCTGAGATACGACAAGGTGATCATTATGACGGATGCGGATGTAGACGGAGCGCATATTGCATCGCTTTTGATGACGTTTTTCTTTACCCAGATGCGTCCCTTAATTGACGCGGGTCATCTCTATCTTGCCTGCCCGCCCCTATACCGCCTGACGCAAGGCGCCAATCGGGTTTATTGTCTGGACGAAAAAGAACGGGAATACTGGTTTGAAAAAGGGCTCGGCGGTAAGGGTAAAATAGATGTCAGCCGCTTTAAGGGCTTGGGCGAAATGAACGCGAAAGACCTCAAAGAAACGACGATGGACCCAAAGACCAGAAAGTTAATCCGGGTGAGTATCGACGAAGATGAACCCGGCGAAACTGGCGATTTGGTTGAACGATTGATGGGTAAAAAGCCAGAATTACGGTTTCAATATATCCAAGAAAACGCAAAATTTGTCGAAGAACTAGACGTCTAAAGCAATCCGGCACTCAATCTGATACAATTAATATCAAATAGAAATTAAAATTTCCTGATCAAGCCACCCAAATCGAATCGATGAGATATCCCCGACAATAGATCGGACTGCAGTCATTTTGCTATTACTGGCCACTTAAAAACCCTAAAAAACTGGTCACGTTGTTTCTTTTTTGGAAACAAACTGGCTAGAAAGACGCGTTTTTTAAATCAATTTTCCGTCAATTTTTACAAAATGCTGAAATTTCTTAACCATTATTTTTGTTAGTATGTAAACCACCTCATGCGTCTTAACTTATCATTATGGATATTTTAATATGAGTCGCATGACTTTCGGGAAGGGATCACATGTTGGCAGTTTTGATAGGGCTCGGGTTATTGGGATCGGCATTTGTAGGTTTTGCTCAACCGGAAAACTCAAATCTGCCTCCTGAAACGGAAGCGGATAATGAGCCGCCCCGACCAAATGAACCAATTATCGTTGAATGCCCAATTGATGAAAGTGGGATTGGTGAAAAATCGCAACAAGAACCCAAAACATCTAAGCTTTCCACCGCTGAGACGTCAGAAACAGCTTTTGAAGCAACATCCGGTGAAAATGTGATAGTAGGGTCTTTGGAACCTATGCCGGTTTCAGCGTCGAATTGGCACGAAGTCATGGGCGTTGAGGTTGGTGAGCTTCGGTTCGAGGGATCTTCAGAAACCGGTTTTAGGATACAATCCGCGCCTCTGGGATTTAAGGAATGTGGCACGCCCGACTTGCCAATTGAACCGCAACCACCATTTGTTTCGACAAGTTTTACCAGCAATCCAGCGGGTTGCATGGACGCAGAGACTTCAGATGTTGGGATGTCATCTACAGACCAGCCCTTCACTCTAAGCGCTTATGACCCGTGGACAGTTGCGGATTTCTGGAGTGATAAAGGGACGCAGATCTGACATACCAGTTACTTGGAATTTAGCGACTGATATAAAATGCAAACGAGGGCCAAAAGCTTTGCCTGATCGGGAAGAAAGCGTGGTTTTCAATAATGTTTACTGGTTTCTGGGCGCGCTGATCCAATGCAAAATATGGGCAGCAACCTTTTCGGGGACTTGGTGGTGCAACCAATGATCCGCATCGGGAATGGTGATTATGGTCAGATCGTCACAAAGATCCCTTAAACCGCCGTAGCTTTTTGGCAAAAGGGCCGTGTCATTTTCCCCCCACAGCAGCAAATGGGGCATAGAAATACGCATGCCTGCCGCATGCATGTCTGGAACACTTTGGGGAATGTTTTCAGGCTTTGGCACAATGAGCCCGGTAGCGCGGTACCAATGGACCATCGTGCGCACACCTTGGACATCTTTCCATGCAGATTTGTAGCGATCCAATCGCGCGTCTCTCATCCATCCCATGTCCATGGATTGGGAAAACATCGCAATCAATCGCGCAAAACTATTTTCCGCGAGAATTGTTTCGGACCCCTCACGTCGTAACCAAGGGATATATTGGGAGGCTGCATTTTGTGCTTCATCTTCCAGCAGAGCCCTTTGAAAAGGAATGGGATGCACCCCGTTCATAATAACAAGCTTTGAGACCAAATCAGGATGTGCAATGGCCAAAGCATAGGCGGCAGCGGCCCCCCAATCATGTCCCAAAACCATCACTGGCCCCAAAAAATGATCGATAATCCCCTTGAGATCCTCCACCAAATAACCAATTTTATAGTCTTCGACATTCTCTGGCGCATAACTTTGTCCATAGCCACGCTGATCAGGTGCAACACAATAAAACCTGTCCTTTAGAAGATCGGCCAGTTCCTCCCAAGCGCCGGAATATTCAGGAAATCCATGGAGCATCAAAACTGTGGGATTTTCAGGCGCCCCCCATGTTCTGACCAAAAACTGATTCCCGTTAACTTTGACAAATTGAGTCATCATATGGCTTTCCTCCGCGTGCGCGCTCGCTTAGGGTAATAAGATATTTGATTAGTGACCAATACCGAAGGATATCGCAATGACAGTCGCACTTACGCTTACAATTGCACAAGAATTTCTTGAGGGAAATTTTGCCCCATGGATTTTAGACCTGAAGCCAAAATTGATAGACTGCTCAAATGGATTTGCACGTATCGATATCCCTATTACGCCTCATATTGAACGTGTCGGCCACATCGTTTGCGGTCAAGCGATGGGCGCATTAGCCGATACAACTATGGTCTTTGCCTGTTTTGCGCATATGGATAAATTGGTCCCAGTGGCCACGACAACCCTTGATACACAGTTTCTACGACCTGCATCTGGCGATATTCTCAGCTGCCGCGCCAAGGTGGAACGCGCCGGCAAAGCCTTGTTTTTCCTAAGCGCAGAGCTTGTAACAATGCCAAGCGAAAAAGTGGTCGCGAAATCCACGGCCACTTTTTACTTACCCTAAGGGGGATTAATGGCAGCTTTTGCCAAGCGCTTTGAGACGCCAGTAATTATAGGGCAGCGGGGTCAAAAAGCCTGCCAAAAGCATGATAGGTACCACCCACCACGTCAGCATGGCCCCGCCGGTCAACAACACGTCCACAACATTCATCGCGGCTTCCATTGAAACCATTGAAATAATGGACATTCCGATCGCCGTATTGAAAGCGAGCTTTAGACTCATTTGACGCGACAGAATAAACGTCTCAAGCGCAATAGAGGTCAACAAACCATTTATGATAGCAAGGGTCATTATTGCCAAAGTCGGCCAAGGAATGCCGGTAAACTGAAAGAACGCAATCGTTCCAAAATCGCCGATAGAGCACCCAAGCAAACACCACATCGTGTTTTTTGACGCCCTGCGCCACGTATGACGACATTTCCAGTTGATTGATAAGTTTTGGGCCAGAGCAGTCATGTCATGCACCTTGTTTGTAAATCACAACGCCCATATAGTCCTTCCAGTAACTGGAAGGTCAAGGGTGAATTCATGAAAATCTCTGACGCCGCTTTAAAAGTTGGTCTGCCTGTAAAAACTATCCGATATTATTCCGATATCGGCCTTGTGACTCCCACAGGGCGCAGTGCCGCAGGATACCGCGATTACGACCACTCTGCGCTGAAAAAGCTGGTCTTTATCCGACGCGCAAGGGAGTTTGGATTTTCGATCGACGAATGCCGCGATCTTTTGGACCTGTATGAAGATCAAAATCGTTCAAGCGCTGATGTGAAACATCTGGCAAGCTTACGCTTGCGCGACATCGAACAAAAACAAAAAGAGCTGCAGCTTTTGCACGATGAACTGTCCCATCTTGTCCAAAGCTGCAAAGGCGACGGACGTCCAGACTGCCCAATTCTGTCAAACTTTGCGCAGGTTTGATAAACTTCGCACGTCAGGCGACATTTTCCTGTTGACCTCCCTTCGCCTCACTTGTAGTCACTCGATCACTCTTTTGATGAAAGAGCCGTGGGCGACAGGCCGCAAGGTGTGGCAGGGGACTGTAACTCCCTCGCGGAGACGCACGCTTGGTTCGATTCCAAGGTCGCCCACCACTTCAACCTTTATTCAGAATATCATTGTGCCGAAGGCGTGCGTTTAAGCCAGCGAGTCAGAAAAAGGTCTGATTTTGGTTGCGGAAAATTTGAGGAAGACTCTTTACGCTTTGCCCTGCTCAGCGAGGCCTGTTGCCAGATCCCATAGTGTGTCTGGGACCTCTACAGCATGAGCAGGCGTTTTATATTGCCCGGGCATGCGTGCGCCTTCGTCTAAGGCAACGGCCTCTGCGACTTGCGCCAAGCGCTCATAAAAGGCCTGACCTGCGGCGGGATCAATCAGTATATAGAACTGACCAAGGTCATGCGGGGGACCTTCGGGCGCTTTCAAAGGCTTCACATCACGCGACACAACGCCACCCGTCATGCCCGCGCTCAAAAGCTCTGCCATAAGCCCAAAGCCCCACCCCTTATAGCCCCCCATAGAGACTAGGGAGCCCTGAAGCGCTGCCTCGGGATCGGTGGTCGGTTTCCCATCTTTGTCAACAGCCCATCCTTCTGGAATGCGTTCTCCGGCAGCTTTGGCCATGGTAATTTTCCCCAAAGCGACCGTGGTCGTGGACTGGTCAAATTGCATAGCAACGCCACCTTTTCCGTCGGGAACAGAAAAGGCGATAGGATTGGTCCCAATGGCACGGGTTTTTCCACCAGGGGGCGCAACAATGGGGGACGCATTGGTGAAACCAATACCGATCAATCCTTGGCATGCGATTTGTTCCGTAAAATAGCCTAGTGACGTACAAGTATGGGCGTGCCCGACAGACAAAGTTGCAACCCCAGATTTTCGTGCTTGCACCAACGCATTCGGCAAAGCCTTTGCAAAGGCCGGTTGCGCAAAGCCGAATTTTGCATCCACAAATATTGCCGCCTCTTTTGGCTTGGACACCACAGGCTCAACAGCGCCAGACACGCGCCCAGTGATGAGCTGCTGACAGTAGCTTTCTAAATAATAAAGCCCACAGATGCGGTTTCCCACACTCTCTGATTTTGCCACGGCGTCGGCCACGTGATCCGCAATCCATTCTTGGGCGCCATGGCGCATCAACGCAGTTTTGGAAACATCAAAGATCTGTTTGATCGCTATCTCAGCCATTCATACCTCTCACTGCGGCGCCAGTGCCGCCAAATTTGCCTGCCTCATGCTTTCAAGCGTCTCAGCCAGAGGACGGCGTTTTTCAAAAGCTTCCTGCAGAGTTTCAGGATCATATTCGCTGTTTACCCAATCCAGAAAAGCAATGTTGCCGAGATTGAGGCGTTCTTCAAAGGTCCAAAGGAAATAATCCAACACCCCTGTGGCCGTAAAATCCACATGCACATGCCGGAACGACAGCTGTTTCATCGCCTCCTGAACAGAGGCTCCTTCATAGACCATCAAATATATTGCAGAGACCAGCCCCGCGCGATCGGCGCCGGATTTGCAATGGAACAACAACGGTTTTTCCATTTTTCCAAGGCAATCCACTATAGCATTTATATCTTCGCTCTGGGGCGCGTTTCGTGCATTAAGTTTTATGTTTTCAAGCCGCATACCAAGTTTTTGACATATTCGTTCTTCGTATTGGTAATGTGCGTAAACATCCCAGCCACGCAGGTTCAAAACTGACCGCAACCCCTTTGCGTGATAAGAAATAAACCGCCACTCAGTGGGCTGGTTGGATCGAAAAACGCCCGGTGCGATTTCTTTATGATTGGTCCAAAACACCCGCAAAAAAGCATGATCAAACAAATGGTAATGGATGCGCGCCCAAAACCGTCCTGACGGTGTCTCTAAATCCTTGCCAAACGCGCGGCGCAGTTTGCTGTCCAGCATTTTTATGTAGTCATAGGATTTTTTAAGCATTTTGCTCTGCCGCCTCTTACGTAGGCAGGTCTAGAGGTTTGTCGCGCCTATGGCAAGCAACACAGACGATTGACCTCGCTCAGAAAAGGAATAGGAATGACGCATCCCAAAGGAGTTTGAGCATGTCACTTTCAAGCGGTCGTTCGTATTTGGCCATTCCCGGCCCATCTGTGATCCCTGATGAGGTTTTGCGCGCCATGCATCGCCCCTCTCCGAATATTTACGAGGGGGAACTGATCGAAATTACCAAAAGTGTCATTCCAGACCTCAAATATGTTGCAAAAACAGCGGGAAATGTAGCGATCTACATCGCAAATGGTCACGGTGCTTGGGAAGCCGCACTTGCGAATATCGTAGAAGCAGGGGATCATGTATTGGTTGCCGCGACAGGTCGTTTTGCCCATGGCTGGGCAGAAATGGCGCACCGGCTGGGAGTGAGCTCTGAGATTATCGAATTTGGGAATCAGTCGCCGTTGGAGGCAGGCGCAATAGAAGACGCTTTGCGCCGGGATAAAGACAAAAAGATCAAAGCCGTTTTGATCACGCATGTAGACACATCAACCTCGGTCAAAAATGACGTGGCGGCTGTGCGACACGCAATAGACAACGCAGACCACCCTGCTCTTTTGGCCGTTGATTGCATCGCCTCGCTTGGCTGTGACGATTTTGAAATGGACGCTTGGGGCGTGGATGTCATGGTGGCGGGATGTCAGAAAGGATTGATGGTGCCACCGGGGCTTAGCTTTGTCTATTTCAGCGACAAAGCCAAAGACGGCCAAAAGAGGCTGTCGCGCGTCAGTTCCTATTGGGATTGGGCCCCGCGTATCGCGCCAGAACTTTACTACGAATATTTCTGTGGAACGGCACCGGCCCATCACATTTACGGGCTGAGGCAAGCCTTGGATATGATCAAAAGCGAAGGACTGGAAGCGATATTCCAGCGCCATCAAACGCTCGCAAACGCCATCTGGGCAGCTGTTGACTGCTGGGGAAGCAATGACGGAACGATGAAAATGAACATTTCAAACCCCGATCATCGCTCCCATGCGGTGACAGCTTTGTCCATTGGCGCGCCTGATGGTACGCGCCTAAGGCGGTGGGTTGAACAAAACGCAGGCCTGACCTTGGGAATCGGATTAGGAATGAATTCTGAGGCCGACCCGCGCGCGGACGGATTTTTTCGTATTGGGCATATGGGCCATGTCAATGCACAGATGATCATGGGGTTGATCGGAACGATCGAAACCGCCCTTTGTGCCCTCAATATCCCCCATGGTCGGGGTGCGACAGACGCCGCTGCATTAAAGCTCGCTTCAGTTTTCTAGGCGCGCGGCATCGAGAGCTTTGGGAAGGATCTTTGCGAAAAGGTCCAAATCGGCTTTGGGTCCTGCGCTCACGCGAATACAGCGATCTTGAGGCGCAACAAAGGGCATACGAACAAAAATACCCTCCCGAACAAGATTTGCCAAAACGGCTTTTGCAAATCCTCCATCCCGCCCACAGTCGATAGAAACAAAGTTTGTGGCTGACGCAATGATGCTCAGGCCATTTTGGGCAGCAATTTCACCAATACGCGCGCGCGCCTCGGAAACCTCATCACGCAGATGGCTTACCCATTGTTGATCTGAAAGGGCCGCAATCGCACCGATCTGTGCGACACGGTTCATCCCAAAATGATTGCGGATCTTTTCAAATTGAGAAATCAGCGCGACTGGCCCGAAAGCATACCCGACGCGCGCACCGGCCATTCCATAGCCTTTGGAAAAAGTCCTAAAACGGATCACATTGTCAAAAAGCAATTTTGAATTGGGCGCAATTCCGTCGGGGGCAAATTCGATATATGCCTCATCCAAGGCCAAAAGACAGGTCTTGGGCAGGCGCTCAATAAAGGCTTCAATCGCTTGCGCATCATGGATCGTTCCCATTGGATTGTCAGGATTCGCCAAATAGACAAGCCGGGCGCCTGTGTGTTCAACGCAAGCCAGCAGACCTTCCAAATCTTCATGATCCTCACGATAAGGAACTTTGTGCAAAACACCACCATATCCGACAATATGGTAATTAAAGGTCGGATAGGCTCCGTCAGAGGTAACCACCGGATCACCCTGTTGCACCATCATGCGTGCCAAATATCCAAGGAGCCCGTCGATCCCTTCGCCCACCACAATATTTTCCGCAGCAAGGCCAAGATGATCTGCCAAAGCATTTCGCAAATCAAATGAGGTCGGATCACCGTATTTCCAAATCTCGCTCGTCGCCTCCTGCATGGCGCGGATCGCTTTGGGAGAGGGGCCAAAAATATTCTCATTGGCACCAAGGCGTGCCGCAAATTCTGCGCCACGCTGACGTTCCTGTGTTTCAGGCCCGACAAAAGGAACTGTTGCCGGAAGGTCATCTAAAAGGGGTGTAAATCTAATCTTAGTCATAGTTGCGATCCTAAGATTAAATTTCAAATTTAGGCAAGCGGGTTTCCCCTCTTACTCTGGCATTTTCATTCTTATGGTTTTATATCTCAGAAGTCCGGTTTCGGCTTGACGCAATGTCTTTGAACCACAAGGCCTTGCAAAGGATTAAAGGAACACACGTGTCAAACAGCAGCCGCCCCTTTGCCCCTTTTGAATGGATGATCGCTTGGCGCTACCTCAGATCGCGACGAAGCGAGGGCGGGGTCAGTGTCATGACATGGATCAGCCTTGTTGGGATCACATTGGCGGTCTTTGCGTTGATTGCGACTTTGGCGGTGCGCAGTGGATTTCGTTCAGAATTTGTCGGGATCATACTCGGGGCAAATGCCCATGTATCCATATATCAAATCCCAACGACCAACGAATTTGGCCGTCTGGATAGAAAAATCTATAATTATGCGGAAATGGCGGAAGCCGTCAAAGCTGTAAAAGGCGTCACACGCGCAGCCCCCGTGATAAAAAGCCAAGTGATGGCCACCTACAACGGCAATCGTGCGGGTGTTCAGGTGATCGGGCTTGCTGAAAAAGACCTCATGACCCTGCCCCGCATCGCCAATCCCGAGCGCGCCTTGGGAAATATCTCTGATTTTGCGCAAGGCATAGCGATTGGATCAGGCGTTGCGCGGGATCTCAATGCGACCGTTGGGGATAAAATAAAACTGATTTCTCCGGATGGGTTGAAAACTGCGTTCGGGACAAGCCCGAGAGTCAAGACCTATGAGATTGTCTATGTCTTTACTGCGGGCCGCTATGACATAGACAAAACGCGCATTTACATGCCCTTTGGCGAGGCGCAGAGCTATTTCAACCGGATGGAAGCTGCCGACGAAATTGAAGTAATGGTGGAAGATCCAGAGAATATAGAAAGCCTGAATGATGAATTATTTGAGGCTGCCGGCGCACGCACGCAGCTTTGGACGTGGAAAGATGCATCCGGAGCTTATCTGCGTGCGCTCACGATTGAGGACAATGTGATGTTGATTATCATGGGTATTTTGGTCCTGATCGCGACGATGAACATCGTGTCGGGGCTGATCATGCTTGTCAAAAACAAAGGGCGCGATATCGGCATCCTGCGGACCATTGGATTAAGTGAAGGCGCGGTCATGCGCATATTCTTTATCTGCGGGGCGTTTACCGGTGTGATCGGCACGGTTCTTGGAACCCTTTTGGGATGCCTCTTTGCGATTTATGTAGATCCGATTTTTGCTTTGATAAATGTGATATCCGGCGGCGATGTCTGGGACCCAACCATACGCGGTATTTATTCCATACCCGCGGAATTGAAATTTGATGATGTCGCCTTCGCTGTGATTTTGTCTTTGGCTCTGAGTTTTGGCGTGACCCTGTTCCCCGCAAGACGCGCAGCACGGCTAAACCCCGTTGAGGCACTGCGCTATGAATGAGTCTGTGCTGGAATTAAAAGGGTTGCATAAAACCTATAATAGCGGAAAACCAAACCAGATTGATGTCCTGTCAAATGCAGAACTTTCTTTGAAAGAAGGCGAAGTTGTTGCACTTGTTGCACCGTCAGGCGCAGGAAAATCCACTTTGCTCCATATCGCCGGTTTATTGGACACGCCTGACAGCGGGGATGTTATTCTCAAAGGCGAAATGCTCAACGTTAAAAGCGATGCGCGCCGCACAATCATCAGACGCCGCGACATTGGCTTTATCTATCAGTTCCATCATTTGCTGCCGGAATTCAGTGCGGCAGAGAATATCATGATCCCCCAGATGGCAGATGGTATCGCGCGCTCCAAAGCCTATGACCGCGCAGGAGAGCTGCTTTCAAAGGTGGGATTGGGAAGCCGTGTCAAGCACCGCCCTGCGGAGCTGTCTGGAGGGGAACAACAAAGAGTTGCATTTTGTCGAGCCTTAGCCAATCGACCAAGCATTTTGTTGGCGGATGAGCCAACCGGAAATCTGGATCAAACGACGTCCCATCAAGTTTTTGATACGTTATTGTCGATTGTTCGGGAAACGCGTCTCTCAGCCCTGATCGCCACGCATAACCCTGACATTGCAGAGCGTATGGACAGAACCATCCGCCTCAGCGAAGGTCGCCTTATCAACGCCTAAAAATAAGGCGTGTTAAGGTTGGTCATATTCCTGTGCAAGTTGGCTGGGCGAAGCACCCAAAAAATAACGCAATAAACGCCAAATATTTTTAGCTCCCTGGCGCAACCATCCCTCTCTTTCATAACGCGTGGCACTGGTGGTGAGCAGTATAGGCAATGGACTGAGGCGTCCTTTCAGTTTTTGGACCGTCGCAACATCTTCCATGAGGGGGAGATCCACATATCCCCCCAAAGAAGCCAAAGTCGTCCGGTTGACCAAAAGCCCCTGATCGCCATAGGGCAGCCCCAAAAGGCGTGCCCGCCGGTTCGCCCATCCTGCCGTCAAACGCGCCATAGGATGATCACTGTTGAATTTTAAGGTAAAATACCATGCTGTCGCAGGGTCTGTGAGATAACGTTCAAACCCCTCACTCCACCCAGAACCCAGCACACTATCTGCATGAAGGATGAGCACCCAATCGCCTTTAGCAACAGATATTCCCTGCCGGATTTGCCCCCCGCGCCCCTTTGCACAATGTTCAACATGGCAGCCGACCTTTTCCGCCATATCCACTGTCGCATCACGCGACCCCCCATCAGCAACAATGACCTCTCGAATAATAGCGGCATCTAACCCTTCAAAGAGGCTTGAAAGTAACGTGGGAAGCGCACTTTGCGCGTTCAAAGTCGGAATTATTACTGAGACAGGGGCACGCAAGATCTTTATCCATCACAAAAGGCGCCATATATATCAGTCATGCAGGAAGGAAGGTCAAATGAAAGAAAATTATAATGATCGCAAAGTATTCTGCCTGAGCGGTGCAGATGCAAAGGATTTTCTTCAGGATTTGATTACCAATGATATTGCCAAGGCTGAACAAGGGTTAAGTTATGCAGCCTTGCTAGGACCTCAGGGAAAATTCCTTTTTGATTTTTTTCTTTTTACAAAAGCAGGCGATATTTTTCTTGATTGCGCGACAAATGTAGCAGACGCACTCTTTCAGCGATTGATGATGTACCGCTTAAGACGCAAGGTTAGCATTGAGGCCACTAATCTTTTTGTCACCTGTGGCCTTGGTCAGGCTCCCGCAGGTGCCATGGCTGATCCGCGACATCCGGAGATGGGGTGGCGATTTTATGGGGAGCCTATTGAGGCAGAAACTGTCAATTGGACAGCACAACGTATTCGACTTGGAATTCCAGAGGTCGGGGCTGAATTGCTCCCAGACAGCTATATCCTCGAAATGCGGTTTGAAGCTCTGAACGGTGTCGATTTTCGCAAAGGGTGTTACATCGGTCAGGAAATCACTGCACGTATGAAACATAAAACAGAGTTACGCAAAGGTCTTGCGCGCGCCACTTTGACCAAAGAGGTACCTCTTCACACTCCAATCACAGCTGATGGCAAAGAAATCGGCTTTACATGCTCTCAGGCCGAAGGGGATGCCCTGATTTACCTGAGATTTGAAAAAGCTAACGGCACCATAATGGCAAATGATGCGGTGCTGAGCAATATCAGCACCGATTTCTAAAATCCGCAAAACCCTTGGATCACGGCTTTATGTTCAAAATAAGTGCCTAGGCGCGCTCAGAATATTCCATGGAATCAGTGTTGATAACGATGTCCTCGTCCTGCGCAATAAAGGGGGGCACCATCACTTTAACGCCATTATCCAAGATCGCGGGCTTAAAGCTGTTTGCCGCAGTTTGGCCTTTCACAACAGGTTCTGTTTCTACAACTTTACAGGTGACCTTTTGTGGCAGGGTGGCATTCAGCGCCTCTTCTTCGTAGAACTCCACAACAATTGTCATACCATCCTGAAGAAATGGGCGACGATCCCCAAGCAGCTCGGCAGGAAGCTGTACCTGTTCATAGGTTTCCGCATCCATGAAAATCAACATACCAGCGTCTTCGTAAAGGAACTGTTGATCTTTCTGCTCAAGGCGAACACGTTCCACCTTATCGGCGCTGCGAAAGCGTTCGTTCAGCTTCGATCCATTGCGCAAATTACGCATTTCCACCTGAGCAAAGGCCCCACCCTTCCCCGGTTTTACATGATCTACTTTTACCGCAGCCCAAAGACCCCCGTCATGTTCTAGCACATTTCCAGGACGAATTTCATTTCCGTTAATTTTTGGCATAGTTTCCTCGGGGTGTTTTTCTTGATTATTCTCTGGGCGTGCCTATATCCATAGCAAGACTCTTTTGCAAGCAACGTCAAAACTTGGACATTTAAATATTGATTTGCATAAATTGCATAGCAGATATGCAAAAATGTGCTACCCGAATCAAAATTTTTAGTCCATAAGCGGCGTCACGCCTAAAGACAACTATAATGATAAAAGGACGACGAGATGCGAGATTTCGTTGATGCAACCGCGTTCAACTGTGAGCAAGGCAATAGAGCCCGCAAGCTTTTTGCTGCGGTGGTTCTTGCCGCGCTTGATGATGCAATTGCTGATGACAAAAAATATGGAAATGGGCCAGAGCAGATCGCCCGTTGGGCACGTTCAAGAGACGGTCGCGAGGTTCTGTCCTGCGCGGGCATCGACCCAAATGAACGCGTTGTAGAAGGGTTGATGCTTTTTGTATCAAAAGGTGTTCGCACGTCTGTAGCCCTGTCACGGGAAGAATGTGAGCGTCGCCAAAATGCAGCTATTCAACAGGCAAAAGCAGCGTAATAAAAACAACGTTTAGTAAAAATGCCCGCTTTGGCGGGCATTTTTTGTATTTATTCGCTTTTGTCCCGTGACAGTTTCGTCACGGCTGTCTCAATTTCCCTGTGCACCATACGGCGAATATTTGCAGTGATTTTTTCGCCCAATACACCACGCAATTCGTCTCGAATAATGTCTGCAACCATTGGCCTTAGGGCCTCGTAGTCAACTGGAACAGACCGCACTGCGATTGGATCTTGATCTACTCCTGCTTCAGAGGGCGCGTTATCGACGTGCTCAGATTTTTCTTCTGTAGTGTCCCCATCAAGATCACCATCAATTTCACTGAGGGCGGCATCAACAACCTCTTCCCAAGGAAGCCCTGTCACAGGCCGTCCCGCATAGTCGTCCTGTCCGGCCGTGTCGGGTTCCCAAGGGCCTTCAGTTTCTGTGATCATTTCCTCAAGTCGAGAAATTTTTTCTTCAAGAGTTTCGTTCAAAGGGGCATTAGATACAGATGGTTCCTCAGTAACACGCAATGACGGTGCCAAAATAAATTTTTCAGCTCCTCCGACGATTGCGGCTTCAGTTCCTTTCTCCTCTTCGTCAGAAACGATTTCTTTCAGAGAAGCGATAACATCCGATGCTTCAGAATTTTTGGGCGTATCATTCATAAAATGCCGTGCCTTTGCTCGATTTCGCACTTGATTGGCGGTTTTCTTAACTTTCCCAGAGTCTTCCGGTTATTTCGAAATCGCCCTGAGAACTTTATCCAACTGTTTACCACGTTTGCTCAGCGCTGTCGGAGCCCCTTTGACAAGGTTGTAATATTCCAGCGGATCATATTTTTGAACTGGAAGGTTTAAATCGTCTACTGTCAGCTTACCCATTTGCGCCAATAGCCTATAGGCCGCGATTTGCTCATCTGCCTCTGCAGAAATAAGGCCGGCCTGTGCATCCAACAATTCTTGTTCTGCATTTAAGACATCGAGGGTTGTTCGTGCACCAACTTTGGCTTCTTCGCGGACCCCTTCAAATGCGACGCGGGACGCTCTTATTTGTTCCTCACTTGCTTCGCGTCCCGATCTGGCCATTTGCAAAAGCGCAAATGCACTGCCTGCCTCCTGCTCCAGCCTCAGCCGTGTTAAATGAAGAACGGAGCGCTGTGCATCCCGACGCGCCGTAGCCTGCCGCAGCAAAGCCGGAAGCCGACCGCCAGTATAAATTGGGCCTTCAGCGGAAAGACTGACGCTGCCAGAGCGCTGGAAATCATCAGCCTCTTGATCGGTATAATTAAGCGAAGAAGACAGAGACACCGTTGGATGATAGGCTCCTTCAGCACGTTTCATGTTATATTCAGCCTGTTTTATGTCATGCTGAATAGCGATGATATCAGGGTGGTTTTGCACGGCTGATTTTTTTGATGCTGCAGCAGAGTTTGGTAATTTTGGCAATCGACCCGGCGCAGTGAGACCTTTGGGTGAAGACCCGACAGTTTGCTTATAGCTCTCTTCTGCCTGAGCGCGCTCTCCTTCAGCCACTGCCAGAGCGCTTACCGAAGCTGCAAGACGCGCCTCTGCAAGTGCCACATCCGTTTTCGTCACTTCGCCGACTTCAAAGCGATCTCTGGCCGCACGCAATTCTTCTTTTATAACCCTCAAATTGTTTTGGCGCAGTGTTACGGTTTTGCGAGAGCGCAGAACTTCCATGTAAGTACTGACTGTTGACAAAAGAACCTGTTGCTCAACCCCGACCAGCGTCTGCCGTGTCGAAAGCACGGCTTCTTTAGCAGCTTCCAACGCATATTTATTTCGGCCACCGTCGTAAAGGGTAATGCTCGCCGTTAAACCGACGCTGGCGGTATTTGCCACCGTATCGGTTTTCTGACCACCAAATCCACCAGCGTCGCTAAGTGCTTGGGTTTTCCGGCTGGTGATATTCGACGTCCACCCCAAAACTCCACGCATAGCAGAGGCCGCGACAGCGACATCTTCGTCTGCAGCACGCAGTAAGGCGCGGTTTTGTT
>VMBT01000164.1_pt1 | contig 44587 bp, 46 predicted proteins | sample 4404301 | NCBI WGS metagenome assembly VMBT01 (sample SAMN12238535, study PRJNA552566) | marine metagenome | isolation source: Coastal seawater | place: USA: coastal Georgia, Sapelo Island | collected 2008-08/2009-08 | reverse complement strand
AAAAACTTAATATAGCAATACTAAGTTATAGAAGTGCACCTTTTGGTGGAGGTCAAGGTATATATATCCATGATATATCTAAAGCACTTTCATTGATGGGACATCAAGTTGATGTGATATCGGGTCCGCCATATCCAAATCTATATGAAAAAGTAAATTTAATAAAATTGCCAGGTTTAGACTTATTTCAAACCTTTTCCTTCAAAGACCGATTAAAGATTTTTATCAAGAAAAAAAATAAAAGAGCTATAGATTTCTATGAATTCTTTTCAACTTTTTTTGGAGGATTCCCTGAAATGAGAACTTTTGGTGAAAGAGCTAAGGAATTTTTAGATAAAAATCATCACTATGATATTGTTATTGATAATCAATCTATAAGTTATGGAATGCTTAAAATTCAAAAAAAATTTCCTTTAATAGAAATCATTCATCACCCAATAACAAAAGACTATAAATTTGAGCTGCAGTCTAATAATGGTTTTATGTACAGATTATCTAGACATAGATGGTATTCATTCTTGAAAATGCAAAAAAGAGTAGCACCTCAATTCAAGACAATAGTTACACCCTCAATTAATTCTCTTAATGATATTGCAAGTGACTTTAATGTAAGCAAAAAAAATATCAATGTTATCAACAACGGTCTAGATATTGATATTTTTATTCCTTACAAAGAAATCGAAAGAAATCCATTTAAACTTATAACAACAGCAAGTGCTGATGTAGCTCTTAAAGGCTTAGATTATTCATTAAAATCACTTGCAAGCTTAGTTAATGATTTTCCTGAAATCTCACTCTTGGTCATTGGAAAGATGAAAAAGGGTGGACATACATCCAGATTAATTGATGAATTAGGTATAAAAGATAAGGTTTCTTTTAAGACTGGTTTAACAAAAGAAGAAATAGCCAAGGAGTATGCATCCAGCTCAATAGCAATTGTGAGCTCGCTATATGAGGGTTTTGGATATCCTGTTATAGAAGCAATGAGTTGTGAAGTTCCTTTAATTGCTACCAATGTATCTTCAATTCCAGAATTGGTTGGTGATTATGCAAAGTTAATTCCAGCAAAAAATGCGAATGAATTATCAAATGCAATTAGAAGTATTTTGCATGATTATTCACACTACAAAGATATTGCTGTGAGAGGAAGGCAGCATATAGTTGATAATTTTAATTGGTTAAAAATTACAGAAGAATATGAGAATATAATTAGTAAAACCATTAATGATTTCCATAAATGCTAACCTTTGATTTGTCCAAAATACAATTACCTGATCATGGCTTAATGCTTGATTTAGGCTGCGGTGAAGGCAGACATGTATTCGCGGTAATGGAAGCATTTCCAAATATTCAATGTGTAGGTCTTGATCCTCATTTGGAATCTTTGGATAAATCATTAGAAGGATTAGAGTATTTTGAATCAATCTCTAATAACCAAACATCTTTTTTGAGCGGTTCAGCCTATGAGTTGCCTTTTAAAGATAATACATTTGATTTAATAATATGCTCTGAAGTACTAGAACATCTTCACGAATATAGAAATGCCATAAGTGAAGTTTTTCGGGTTTTAAAGCCTGGAGGTAAATTTCTTGCAAGTGTTCCAGCAGAATTCCCAGAAAAAGTTTGTTGGATGTTGTCTAAAGAATATCAGAATCAACCTGGAGGACACTTAAGAATCTTCAAAAAGAAATCACTAATTAAAGATATTACAGAAAAGGGTTTTATTTTCGATGCATCTGAAAGATTCCATTCTATTCATTCTGCATACTGGTGGTTGAGATGTTTGTTCTGGAAAAGCCAAGATTCAAATTTTTTAGTAAGCTGGTATAAAAAATTCCTTGAATTACATATTCTTAAAAAACCTACATGGATAGATTTTATTGATAGATTGCTAAATCCAATTTTAGGTAAAAGCATTTCTTTTTATTTTACAAAAAAATGAATTGGCTAGATTATAAAAAAAAATTTGAGCCATCCAAAAATTGGATTATTTCAAACCAATCATCAAGTGGTGCAATTTTTTGGGATGAAAAGGGTAAATGTGATCCTTGGGATCATTGTGAATGTTTAATAGCATTAGCAATATATGAAGAGTGGGAGCATTTTTGGAGAGGAGTAAATTGGTTTTTTACCAATCTTAACGAAGATGGACTAATTTATGCTGAATTTCAAAATGAAAAACCATCAAAACTTCACTATGAAAGTCATCATGCTCCATACATCATCATGCCGCTTATTCAAGCGAGCTTGATCGATCAAGAGCAAGATTACAAAAAAATTCTTACTAATGAACAACTTCTAAAGCTTGAAAATATTTTTGAAGCCCTCAATGATTTTAAAGATGAAGACGGTTATTTTTATTGGGCAAAAGATAGTAATGGATATTCTGATAATTCATTAATTACTGCATCCATGTCTATCTTCTTATCTATGGTGGCAAAAGATAAAAGTTTTCCTAAATTTAACATCGAGATGTGGCAAGAAAAATTTAATAGAGATGGTGTTGATAGATCTAGATTCTCGATGGATTTTTATTATCCTTTTTTAGCTGGCATAAAAAATAATAAGAAAGAATTCTTAGACTTATTAGATAACTATTACGTAAAAGGACTTGGAGTTAAGTGTGTTGCTGAAGAGCCTTGGGTAACAATAGCAGAGAGTTCTGAATGTGTAATATCAGCATTAATTCATGATAATGAAAACATTGCAAAAGAGATATTTAATGATATTCAGCAATTTCAAAATAAAGATGGAATTTTTCCAACAGGATATCAATATGATATGGAAATCTTTTGGCCAGAAGAGAATTCAACTTGGACCAATGCTGCGGTAATTATTGCAGCTCATGCCTTATCTTTCTATGATTTAAGTGATAATGAATCTTCTGTTAATGTCTTTCTAGAATTAAGAAATTTTTTCAAGAGCAACTAAACTTTTAACTCTCTTCACTAGTCTAAAGTTTTCTTCTAGAGCTTTTTCATATATTTCTCTTGGAGCCTGTCCGCCTTCAAGTTCTGAGTCATAGATATCATGAATTGTAAGAATGCCACCAACCCTAATTTTTTCTTTCCATGATTCATAATCGGCTCTTGCTGACTCAAAAGTATGGCTACCATCAATGAATAAAAAATCTATTTCATTCTTTATTTTTTCTGATGCAGATTTAGAGGTCTCAACCATCACCTTGATATATTCATCTAATTGAAACCTAGATATATTTTTTAATAAGCTAGGCAAAGTATCGACTCTTTCATTTTCATAATCATATTCCTCTGGATCAAAATATTCTTCTCCATACTGTTGCTCTTCAGATCCTCTATGATGATCAATTGTTACAAGATGGGTCTTATTTTCTTTGCATGCCTCACCGATGTAGCAGGCTGATTTTCCACAGTAAGATCCAATTTCAACTGCAAAAGTTTTAATACAATATTTTTTAGCCATTTGATATAAAAGGATGCCTTCTTCGTGATCTAAAAAACCTTTTATAGAATTGAAATCGTTTAAATTTTCATGCATAAAAGTCTTTTTTACCAAGTGTTGATTTAAATCTTCGGTGTTGCCACAAATACTCATCAGGGTTTTTTCTAATTTTTTTCTCCATAAAATCATTTAAGCTTTGAGAAAAACTTAATCCATTTAGATGGCTTAGTTTCAGCTCCTCTATATCAAGAATGTATTTACCTGAATCAATATAAGAATTCATAAAATATGTTTTACAATCTGTCGAATTAATTATTTTTGAAGGCGCTGATATTGTTGCAGCAGGTTGGCCAAAAAAATTAATAATATCTGACTGATTTAACCCATAATCTTGATCTGTTGCATAAAGAACAGTTTTACCTTTTTTAAGCCATCTTATAAATTTAATAGGATTATTTCTGTCACATGTATCTTTAACACTTTTCAATCTTCCTGTTTTTTGAACAGAATCAAATAAGTCAGAATTATGAACTCTTTCAACGCCATATACATCACAATTCATACCAAGTAATCGTGCATCAAGTTCAAGATGAAGAGAGTGTTTAAAGAATAAAAGGACGCCATTATTATTTTTTTGTTCGTTGAGAAGAGATTCAATGCCTTTTATTTCGTAATTTATATGTTTATTTATCTTTCTATCAGACCAGAACCATGCAATACCTGAATCAAAAACAATTTGAGCAGATGCAACAATATTAGCTTTTAGAAGATTGTTTCTTTGTTTTAATGGCATATTGGGAAAACATAGATCAATATTCTTTTTACTAATTTTATTTCTTTTAATTGGCATTAAATAAATTAGATTGCCTAAAGTTAAGATAAAGACCTTATGAAGTGGTCTTGGTAGAAATAATATGAGTTTCCATAAACTCACAAGAAGTGTTAATAAAGCTCTATTCATATATTATAAGGCTGTATTATTACACTAATATTCAAAATGAATGAAAAATGAGTCTATTTTTGTATAACTTTCTGATGTATTTATCTCTTCCATTTATGGTTGGAACAATATTATTAAAAAGTATTAAGGATTCTGATTATAAAAAGCATTTTCTAAACAGGTTTGGCATATACGAAAATGCACAAAATTTAAAAAATATTGTTTGGTTTCATGCTGTTAGCCTTGGTGAAGTCATATCATCACAAAATATAGTCAAAACTATAGCAAAGGATAATGATGTTGTTTTATCCGTTACAACTCCAACTGGCTTAAGAGAAGCAAAAAAAATTTTTGGTTTAGACATTGAGATTGTGTATGCACCTTGGGATTTGAAATGGTTTATTTCAAATTACTTTAAAACATACAAGCCGAAGGCATTAATTTTATTTGAAACAGAAATATGGCCAAATATGATTACTCAATCATTTAAAAACAAGATTCCAATCATTTTGTCTAACGGAAGAATGTCCGAATCCTCCTTTGAACGTTATAAAAAGTTTAATTTCTTATCAAATACAGTTTTTCAAAAAATCACCCATGCTTTCGTTCAAAGTGAAGCTCATAAAGAAAGGTTTAATCTTTTAGGAATAGATAATCAAAGAATTAGTACTGTAGGTTCAGTCAAATTCGATGTTGAAATAAATCAAAACCCTTCTCGAAATACTATTGAAAAAACAATCCTTCTAGCAGCAAGCACTCATAAAAATGAGGATGAATTAGTAATCAACTCTTACGCTAAGCTTCTTAAGGAATATCAAGATTTAAAATTGATTATTGTCCCCAGACACCCAGATAGAGCAGAGTCAATTCAAAAGTTGCTTACTAATTCAAAATTAAAATCATTATTAAGCACAGAAATACCGCAAAATTTTAGCGCCAATAATGTACATGTCATCAAAGCTACTGGTTTATTAAAAGAACTTTATTCAATTGCAACAATATCTTTTGTTGGAGGCAGTTTATTTAAAGAATACGGAGGACATAACATTATTGAGCCAGCGTCCCAAAAATGCCCATTTATTGTTGGCCCTTTCATGAAAAATTTTTCTGACATTATTAATGAATTTAAGAATCAAGATGCATGTATACAGATTCAAAATGAAAAAGAGCTTTTTAATGCATTTCAGACCTTGCTAAATGATGATGAATTGAGAGATGATATGTCTACGCGAGCTGCAGAAGTTTGTTTAAAGAGTCAGGGTTCTTTGCAAGAGCAATGCAATACTATTTTAAAAATTATTAGAGGAGATAAAATTGAAATTAGTAACAGCAATAATTAAACCTTTTAAGGTTGAAGAAGTTAGATCATCATTAGATAAGATAGGTGTTTCAGGTATGACTATGACTGAAGTAAAGGGCTTTGGAAGGCAAAAAGGCCATACTGAATTATATAGAGGGGCTGAATACACTATAGATTTCTTACCAAAAATTAAAATTGAGATAGCTATTTCAGACGATATGGTAGATCAAGTTAAAAATGCAATCATAGAAGCAGCTGGATCAGGAAAAATTGGTGATGGGAAAATATTTATCTCACCTATTGAGGAAGTTGTCAGAATTAGAACTGGAGAGACAAACGAAGAAGCTCTTTAAATTTGGATAATATTTTAAAAAAGCCTATCGCTTTTATTCTTGGGCCAACTGCCTCAGGAAAGACAGACTTAGCAATCGAGATATGCGATTCAGTGCCTGCTGAGATTATTAGTGTTGACTCTGTTATGGTTTATGAAGACTGTAATATTGGCTCAGCAAAACCTTCAAAAAATATTTTAGAAAAATACCCACATCATTTAGTGGACATAATTAAGCCTAATTCAATTTATTCCGTATCAGATTTTTATCAAAGCTCATTGGAATTGATAGATGAAATACATTCTAGGGATAAGCTGCCTGTATTTGTAGGTGGAACAATGATGTACTTCAAAACATTAATAAATGGTCTTGATACTTTGCCTGCTAGAAATGATGACTACAGATTAGAGCTTGAAGAAGCAAAAAAACAAAATGGTGATCAATATCTCTATGAAATGTTGGCATCTATTGATTCAGATTATGCTGAAACTTTAAATCAATCTGATGATAAAAGAATTATAAGAGCCTTAGAGGTCTATAAATCTACTGGAGAGAATATGACTTCTTTGTTGGGCAAGGTAGATAAAAATTTTCTTTTAGAAAAATATAATATAAAGCAATTAGGTATCTTAGATGAGGATAGGTCAATACTTCATAAAAGAATTGAAAAGAGGCTTGAGACAATTATTAGTGATGGGTTGGTAGAGGAAGTAAAAAATATTTTAGATAAATATAAAATTGCTGACAGTCATCCCATTAGAAAATCGGTAAACTATAAACAAGCAATTTCATTCATTAAAAAAGAAATTGACGAAGATGAATTTTTTAACACAGCATTGTTTGCAACAAGACAATTAGCTAAAAGACAAATTACATGGATGAGGTCGTGGGACAATCTTGAAATTTTTGAGAATAAATCAGCCTATAAAATTAAAGAAACTGTTAAAAGATTAGTAAGTTCTCTTTAAATATAAGCATTAGCCCTTAGATACAGTTTATAATATAAGAAAAAACGAGGTAATTATTGTGAATTGGGATAACCAAAACAAAGATCCATGGGGTGGTAAAAATGATGCTCCAGATTTTGATGATTTAGTTAAGAAATTTTCTTCAATATTAGGAGGAAAAAAGCCTTCTTCTAATGGATCAGGTGGTGATTCTGGTGGTGGGTTTAAAATTCCTACAACTAGACTATTTCTATACGGTTTATTTGCATTCTCAATAGTATATGCATCTCAGTCTATATATCAGTTGGATGCATCTGAAAGAGCAGTTATCTTAAGGTTTGGTAAATTTTATGAAGAACAAGGAGAAGGGTTAAATTTTAGGCTTGCTGGTATAGATGAAAGGTATATAGAAAATGTAACCCTTACAAGAAGGTATACACAAACCAATAGCATGCTAACTAAAGATGAAAATATCGTTGATGTTACCGTATCAGCCCAATATAGGATAGCTAATTTAAAAGATTTTGTACTTAATGTGAAAGATCCAGAAACTAGCTTAAGGCAGGGTATTGAGAGCGCGTTAAGACATGTTGTTGGCGATAATACTCTTGAACAAACTCTTACAGTGGGAAGAGAAAATATTGCATTTGAAGTCCAGGGAAGACTTCAGCAGATATTAGATAGTTATGGTACAGGCTTAATAGTTCAGCAAGTTAATATAGAGAAAACAGATCCTCCTGCTGCTGTGAAAGATGCTTTTGATGACGTGGTTGCTGCCAGAGAAGATAAGGAAAGACTTCAAAATGAAGCTGAAAGATACGCGCTGACTATTGTTCCGGAAGCAAGAGGTCAGGCACAAGCTAGAATTAGAGAGGCGGAAGGTTATAAATTAGAAGTGGTTGCAAATGCAGAAGGTGAGGTAGGAAGATTTATTCAGCTTCTAGAGGAATATCAAAAAGCACCTGAGGTTACAAGAGATAGAATGTATATCGATGCAATCCAAAAAGTACTATCAAGCACCACCAAGGTAATGATTGATATAGATAGCGGCAATAATCTAATGTTACTTCCACTAGATAAGATGATGGATCAAGGAAATAGAATAGATCTTAATTCACTAAGATTAAGACAAGGAGACTCAGATGAATAGGAATACATTTTTATTAGTTTTTTCTGCCCTCATAATAGGTATAGGCTTTAATAGTTTTTACATTGTTAATGAAAAACAAAATGCTATAGTTTTGCAGTTTGGAGAAGCTGTAAGATCTGATATCCCAGTTGGATTTCATTTCAAACTCCCAATTATCCAAGAAGTAAAAAAATATGATGCAAGGATCCAAACACTTGATGAGGAGCCAGATAGAATCTTAACAGTTGAGAGTAAATATCTTTTAGTTGACTCTTTTATTAAGTATAAAATTTCAGATGTATTAACTTTTTATAAAGCTAACAATGGAAGTTTTAATAGTTTAAATAGCCTATTAGGCCAACGTTCTGAGTTTGTTCTCAAAAATAATTTTGGTAAGAGAACTGTTAAAGAAGTAGTTTCGGGTGAAAGAGATGAGTTAATGAGTATTATGTTGAACTCACTCAATGATTCTGTTTCAGATCTTGGTGTACAAATAATAGACTTCAGGGTAAAAAGAATCGATTTACCATCAAATTTAAGTAATTCAGTTTATGAAAGAATGAGAACAGAAAGAAACAGGTTAGCTGAAGAATTAAGATCAGAAGGTAAAGAGATAGCAAGAGAAATTAGAGCTGTAGCAGATAAAGATAAAGTTGTGATATTGGCTGAAGCATACAAAAAAGCTGAGCTTTTAAGAGGTGAGGGAGATGCTGAAGCTACAAGAATATATGCAGAAGGCTTTTCACAGGATCCTGAGTTTTATGAATTTACAAGAAGCATTAAAGCTTATGTTGAAACCTTTGAAAGTAAATCTGACATGATGCTAATTGATTCAAACTCAGAGTTTTTAAAATATCTTAATCAAAAAGAAGTCAATAAATAAGGAATAATGTGGCCTCAAACACACTAATTCTTGGTCTTCAATGGGGTGACGAAGGCAAAGGAAAAATTGTTGATGCATTAAGCGAAGAAGTCTATGCTGTATGTCGTTTTCAGGGCGGTCATAATGCAGGACATACTATTAAAGTAAATGGCCAACAAACTGTTCTTCATTTAACTCCTTCCGGAATTCTTCACCCAAACGTAAATTGCGTGATAGGCAATGGTGTTGTTTTATCTTTGGAAGCTCTCGATAAAGAAATAAATGATCTTGTTGATGCGGGTATAAATTTTGATAATAGATTTTTTGTCAGCTCCGGTTGTGCATTAATTCTTCCAAGTCATATAAGTATCGACAAAGTTAGAGATAAAAAGGAATCAATTGGAACGACTGGAAGAGGCATAGGGCCATCTTATGAAGATAAGATTGCTAGAAGAGCAGTTAGATTTGGTGATTTGGGAAATGAACAAATTCTTAGAGAAAAAGTTGAATTACTTGTTTCATATCACAACAGATTGCTAGTTGAGCTCTATGAAGAAGAGCCTCACGACATAGATCATGTTATTGCTGAACTGTTGTCTTTCAAACATTTACATGACAAATATTGTACAGATACACAGGGCCTTATTTATGACTGGATAATAAAAGAAAATCAGTCTTTATTGTTTGAGGGTGCTCAAGGAACATTGTTAGATATAGATCATGGAACTTATCCTTATGTAACATCCTCAAGCACTACAGCCGGAGGTGTTTCAACCGGTCTTGGATTGGGACCTAAATATATAAATAAAATTATTGGTATCTCAAAAGCATATTGTACGCGTGTTGGAGAGGGCCCATTTCCAACTGAACTCTTTGATGATAATGGAAAAATGCTTGCAGAGAAAGGAAATGAATTTGGTGCTACAACAGGCAGGCCAAGAAGATGTGGTTGGTTAGATTTATTAGCTCTTAAAAAAGCTGTTTTTACAAATTCTGTCACAGATATTTGTTTAACAAAACTAGACGTTATGGATGAATTTAATTCAATAGAAGTTTGTATTGATTATCAAGGCGATCAGCCAGTCTACAAAACTTTTGAGGGTTGGAAATCATCAACAGAAGGAATTACTAAATTTAAAAATCTACCTTTAAAAGCTCAAGAATATATTAATTTTATTGAAGATTTTGTTGGTTGTAATATCTCAATTGTTTCTACAGGACCATCAAGAGACCAGACAATTCACAGATAAACTAATTTAATTTTAGATATTTATCTAAATTTGCATTAATAAATTTATAAGACTCAGGACTAGAAAACTTTTTTGAAAGTCTCAACGATTCGTCAATAATCACTGGTTTATCTAACTCACCATATATCATTTCATTTAAAGCAAAGTATAAAATTGATTTATCTATTAGATCCATATTTGAATCTTTAACATTCATAGAGTCTAAAATTTCTTTGAATTCACTTTTATTCTTTTGGATTGATTCTAGCGATGAAGAAAATTTATCAAAATCAACTTTTTTATTTTTATGCTCATCTTTAAATTGATCAACAATGTCAGATATATCTTGATTATTAAAGAAATATTGATATATAGCTTGAACTAGATACTCTCTGGTCCTAATTTGAATCTTAAAATTAGCTAGATTTTTCATTGATAAGCTCAATTAAGGCTTGAGTGTTATTTTTTGTATTGATTTTTAATCTTTTAATCAATTGGTCGGAGTTTTCAACACACAATACATTATTAATTACTGAAATGTTTGGATAGGTTAGAGCTAAGTCTCCAATTGATCTGAAAGTCTCGTTAGTAACCAAATCATAGTGAGATGTTTCTCCCCTGACAACAATCCCTAAGAATAGAACACCAGAATAGTATGATGATTTATTTTTAATTAAGTGATGTTTACCTAATGCAGCAAGCTCTATTGCACCTGGAGCACAGGTAGTTTCATATTCATGCTCACTATCTGAAATGACATTAGTTGCAATTTGAACCATCTCATTTATGTATTCGCTATACCATGAGGTATGCACTATTAAAATCTTATTCATTCACAAAACCTGTTATCTCAATATTAAAACCTGATACAGCATTATATTTAGTAGGTGTTCCAAGTACTGTGATTTTTTTTAGATTTAATGCTCTGCATATTTGAGAGCCAACACCAATAACTTTTCTATTTTTTTTAGGCTCAACTTCTTTATCTTCAAGCTTGTTAAGCCAATAACTTTTTGCATCTCTGTGATTAATTAATACAAACAGTCCTGCTTCCTCTTTAGAGATTCTCTCGATAGATTTTCTTATAGACCAGTTTTTACCCATTTCTTCAATTCCCAAAGTATCCTGAAGGATGCTTTGAGTTTGCACACGCACTAAAGGAGATTCTACTTTTGATAGGTCACCTTTAGTTAATGAGAAATGATATTCATCTTTAATATTATCCTTCCAAACAATAAGCTTGAATTCTCCAAACTCATTTTGAATAGTTTTTTCACTAATGGCCTCAATAGTTGAGTCTGATGAAAGTCTAAAATCAATTAAATCGGCTATTGTTCCAACTTTTATATCATGCTTTTCGCCGAATTTAATTAGATCATCTCTTCGTGCCATAGTGCCATCATCATTCATAATTTCACAAATGACACCAGCAGATTGAAAACCAGCAAGCTTAGCAAGATCACATGCCGCTTCAGTGTGCCCGGCTCTGCTTAGAACTCCGCCTTCCATTGCTTTTAAGGGGAAAATATGACCCGGCTGAACAATATCAGAAGGTTTGGATTTTGTATCTACAACAGTTTTTATAGTATGAGCTCTGTCAGCAGCAGAAATTCCAGTTGTGATTCCTTCGGCAGCCTCGATGGAGACAGTAAAAGCTGTTTTGTTGGCAGCTTTATTCTTATTGGTCATCATTTTTAAATCAAATTTATTTATTAAATTCTTGCTAAGGGGGAGGCAAATCAAACCTTTTCCCTTTGAGGCCATAAAATTAATAATTTCTGGTGTTACCATATCAGCAGCGCAGACCAAATCTCCTTCATTTTCTCGAGATTCATCATCAAGAATAATAACCATTTTTCCTTCTTGAATATCTTTTATGATGTCTTTTATATTATCTTTTATCACTTTATATATATTTTCTTTGTGTCTGATTCAATTTTATAGGACGATTCTAGTTTAAAACCCAGTTTTTCGACAGCATTATCTTCTTTGAACCAATCTACTCCATTTGGTCCAAGTTTCGAAGTTGATTCATAAATAATTAATTTATCTACGTAGTCTTCATTTAAAAAAGAATTAATTAATTTTGGTCCAGCCTCTACAAGAATTGATGTAATATCTGTGCTTCCAAAACTATTAACAACATTCTTAATGCTTCGCTCTGTAATAATTTCATAATTAGCATTCTTAAAAAACGGTGCATCAAAGTTAAAATTAGTTTTGCTACTTAACAAGATTTTTTTGGGTTGGTTAATTGGGAAATTAACTCTAGCATTCATTAATGGATTATCATTTACAACTGTATTGCCTCCAGTCAGAATTACGTCCACAGAAGCCCTTAGTTTTTGAACATCTTCTCGAGACTCCTTGCAAGTGATCCACGTTTTTTGATCATCAAGTAAATGAGATTTTCCATCTAAGGATGAAGCAATTTTTGCTGTTATAAATGGTCTTTTATATGTATTTTTAAAAAAGAAAAATTTATTTTGCTCTTCTACCAATTCAGCACATATGCCACTTATTACATTAATACCATTTTTTTTAAGTTTTTTAATACCTTTTCCAGAAACAAGTGGGTTAGGGTCCAAGGCACCGATAACAACATTTCTAATACCTGAACTAATTATTGCTTCAGTGCATGGCCCTGTCTTGCCAGTATGATTACAGGGTTCTAATGTGCATATTAAAGTTAGTTCTTCAAAAGAATTAAAGCTTTTACCAAGATTTAATTTCGCAGAATTTATTGCATTAATTTCTGCATGATTGCATCCAAATTTTTCATGCGCTCCCTCAGAAATTATTTCTTTACCCTTAACAATTATGCATCCAACAACTGGATTAGGTTTTGCTGTATATTTATATTGATTAGCATGAGAGATGGCTCTCAGCATCAATTTTTCATAATTCATTTTTTTGATTTATTTTTTGAATTTTTTTTTGGTTTTTCTTTACGAAGAGAATTAATTTCTTCTGAGAAATCTTTTATATCTTGAAAATCTCTATAAACAGATGCAAATCTAACGTATGCAACGCTATCAACTTCCTTCAGTGCATTCATCATTATCTCACCAATTTTTATAGATGGGATTTCTCTCACTCCACTGGTTCTAATTTCATTTAAGATTTTCCCAAAGACTGTATCTATATCTTCTGAAGATAAAGGTCTTTTTTCTAGAGCTCTTAGCATGCCTTTTTTTAATTTTGAACCGTTAAATGGTTGTCTTTCACCATCATTTTTTACTACTCTAGGAAGGGCTAAATCTACTGTCTCAAAGGTTGTAAATCTAGCTTGACATACTTCACAGGATCTTCTTCTTCTAGTTTGCGAACCATCTGCAACTAGTCTTGAATCGATAACTTTTGTGTCTTCAGCCTGACAAAACGGACAATGCATCTATAAATTATAGACTGGATATTCTCTTGTCAGCTCAATTACTTTATTTTTTATTTCTGACTTAACACTCTCATTATCAATATTTTCGATGACGTCACATATCCAATTACTTAATAATTTAATCTCTTCAGTCTTAAAACCTCTAGTTGTTACAGCCGGAGTTCCAAGTCTTACACCTGAGGTAACAAATGGCGACCTTGGATCATTTGGAACTGCATTTTTATTAACAGTTATATTTACATCTCCTAATGCTTTTTCTAAATCTTTTCCTGTTATATCTTTATTTCGTAAATCAACAAGAACAATATGATTTTCTGTTCCTCCAGTTACAACATCAACACCTCGAGAAATAATAACTTCACACATTGTTTTTGCATTATCTACTACATGTTGCATGTAATCCTTAAATGCTGGTTCTAAAGCCTCTTTAAAACAAACAGCTTTTGCTGCTATAACATGCATCAATGGCCCTCCTTGAGATCCAGGAAATACAGCAGAATTAAGTTTTTTTTCAAGCATTTCATTGCTTTTGGCTAAAATAATTCCAGATCTTGGTCCTCTGAGTGTTTTGTGTGTAGTTGAAGTTACAACGTCTGCAAAAGGAACTGGCGATGGATAATGACCAGATGCCACTAATCCTGATATATGTGCCATATCAACTAAAAAATAAGCTCCAACTTCATCTGCGATATCTCTGAATTTTTGCCAATCAATAATTCCTGAGTATGCAGAAAAACCAGCAATTATTAATTTTGGTTTATGCTCGATAGCTAAATCTTTGACTTGATTATAGTCAATCTCATTAGTATCTGGATGAAGACCATATTGGACACTTTTATAATTTTTTCCAGAAAAGTTAACTTTTGCTCCATGCGTTAAGTGACCGCCATGATCTAAACTCATTCCAAGAATTGTATCGTTAGGCTCTAATAACGCTAAGAAGGCAGCAGCATTTGCTGAGGAGCCTGAATGAGGCTGAACATTAGCATAATCCGCTTTAAAAAGCTCTTTAGCTCTTGATATAGCTATATCTTCTGCAATATCCACATATTCGCAACCACCATAGTACCTTTTAGATGGATATCCTTCAGCATATTTATTTGTTAATAATGAGCCTTGAGCTTCAAGTACTCTATGACTGGCATAATTTTCTGAGGCGATTAATTCTATATGATCCTCTTGCCTTATAGCTTCTTGTTCAAAAGATTGCCATAATTCTTGATCATAATCTTTTATAGATTCCGAATTACTAAAAACAGCATCACTCTGTGAAAGATTTTTATCTTTGATGTTAGATTCCATTAAAAAAATCCTAATGTGTTATAAATATGAAAAAGAAACGATATTTTAATCTATCTAAGGCTTTTTGTGTGCAAATGGTTTAATTCTCTTAGGAAAACATGTCTTACAGATATCACACTCTAAGCCGTAACAAGCCTTAGCCTGACAAAACTCACGACCCCAAAAAATTATTTGAAGATGAAGCTTATTCCATAATGATTTATCAAATAATTTTTTAAGATCCGCTTCAGTCTTTTGAACATTTTTACCATTAGTTAAACCCCATCTTTGAGCTAATCTATGTATATGAGTATCAACTGCAAAAGCTGGCACTCCAAAACCTTGACTCATCACAACGGAAGCTGTTTTATGACCAACTCCTGGTAATGCTTCAAGATCTTTAAAATTATTTGGCACAACTCCATTAAACTTTTTAATCAAAATTAAAGATAGTTCCTTGATAGCCTTTGATTTTTTTGGACCTAAGCCACATGGTTTAATAATTTTATATATTTGATTTTGAGATAATTTTGACATTGCTTCAGGATCGGAGGCAATCTTAAATAGTTTAGGGGTAACCTGGTTTACTCTTTCATCAGTACATTGCGCAGATAAGAGAACAGCCACCAGCAAAGTATAATTATCTTTATGATCTAGAGGTATTGGGGTCTTGGGGTAAGTTTTATTAAGAATTTTTAAAACTATCTGCGCTCTTTCAGATTTTCTCATGCTGACAAATGTAGCATAATATTATCTTAAAAATGAATACCAAAAAAATACAAAAATTTATTCTTAAACTCAAAGATAGCTTTTTAGAAGAGTCAGAAGAAAATAAAAAAATGCTAGATATTTTTGTTAAACAAATTGAAGGCACTGCATCTGAAGATGAAATTGATTATGCCAACGAGCAATTAAATGAAATATTTAAAAGTTTAGGCTTGGGTGTATTAACAATCTTACCTTTTAGTCCTATTACTATTCCTTATGTGATAAAGAAAGCACAAGAGTTGGGCATTGACGTTATACCAAAATGGTATAAGAAGCTTTAAGTAAGTCTATCTATAGATTAGAATGAGTTTGTAAATTTTTTACCCAATCGGAGAAATTATGAAAAACGTAGTTATTGTTGATAGCGTAAGAACTGGCTTGGCAAAGTCACATAGAGGTGGCTTTAATATGACAAGACCTGATGAAATGCTTGCTCATCTAATTAATGCATTACTTGAAAGAAACCCAAATCTTAATCCAGAAGTTGTTGAAGATATCATAATGGGATGCGGCAATCCTGAGGGTGCTCAAGGTCACAATGTTGCAAGAAATGCAGCAGTATTATCAAACCTTCCAATTACTGTAGGTGGAACAACAATTAACAGATATTGTTCTTCTGGTCTTCAATCTGTTTCCATGGCAGCAGGTCAAATTATGGCTGGTTGTTATGACACAGTGATAGCTGGAGGAGCAGAAACTATATCTATGATGAAAATGAACATGGATAATTTTGTTAATGAAAGGTTAGCAGAACAATCTCCTGGTATCTATTATCCCATGGGTATGACAGCTGAAGTGGTTGCAAAAAGATACAATGTTTCAAGAGAAACTCAGGATGAATTGGCACTTGAAAGCCAAAAGAGAACAGCTGCTGCACAAGAAGCCGGTTTATTCTTGGATGAAATTGTTCCAATGAATACAAAAATGTTACTTGTTAATAAAGAGACGGGTGATTCTAAAGAGGTTGAAGTTACAGTTGAAAAAGATGAGTGTAATAGACCCGAAACTACTATGGAGGGTTTAAGCGGTTTAAAACCTGTTTTTGATCCTGAAAATGGAACGGTAACTGCTGGTAATTCTTCTCAATTATCTGATGGCGCCTCAATTAATTTAGTTATGTCAGAAGAAAAAGCTCTGGAACTTGGATTAAAACCTATTGCTTACTTTAGAGGCTTTACCACTATGGGATGTGAGCCAGATGAGATGGGAATAGGGCCTGTTTATTCAGTTCCGAAGTTATTAAAGAACTACAACATGGCAGTTGAAGATATTGATTTATGGGAGCTTAATGAAGCTTTTGCTGTTCAAGTTGCTCATTGTAGAGATACTTTGGGTATACCTATGGATAAATTGAATGTTAACGGTGGTTCTATATCAATTGGACACCCTTTTGGAATGACAGGTTCAAGATGTGTAGGGCATCTAACTAGAGAGCTAGTAAGAAGCGACAAACAATTTGGGGTTGTAACAATGTGCGTCGGTGGCGGAATGGGCGCATCTGGTTTATTTGAAAGATATCCTAGTTAAGGACGTTCTTGAATTCTGAATTTGAGCTAATAGATTTATTCAAAAATATTGGCTCAGAATACTACAAAGATAATGGCATAATCATCTCTCCTGGAGATGATTGTGCTGTGTTTAAATCTAACAAACCTATTGTCACATCCATAGATGCTTCTGTTGAGGGTGTTCATTTTCCAAAAAATGCTAATCCCTCTGATATTGCTTATAGATCGATTGCGGTAGCTTTGAGTGATATTGCTGCTATGGCATGCAGACCTCTTGCATTTAGTCTGTCAGTAACAGTGCCTCATAATGAACATGATTGGTTTGAAAGTTTTCTAGAAGGAACTAAAAAAATATCTGATGAGTATAGAATTTCATTAATTGGAGGGGATTTAACTTCAGGACCTCTAAACATAAATGTTGTTGTATATGGTTCACCGTTTTCTGAAAAAATTCTTACAAGAAGTGGAGCAAAGCCTGGAGATATAATTTGTATAAGTTCTCAAGTTGGCAAAGCATCAAAAGGACTAAAAGACTGGAACAACAACATAGATTCTTCATTTATTGATAGTTATTTAAGACCAAAAGCTAAAATTGAACTTGGTAAAGAAATTTCTTTGATCGCAAATGCATGCATTGATACTTCTGATGGCTTACTTGCAGATTTAAAAAAGATGCTTAATGCATCTAGGTGTGGGGCAGATGTCTATATAGATAATATACCCATAACTTCAGACATAAATGATTTAAATGCTGGAGATGACTATGATTTGTGTTTTACTTTGCCAGAAGAACTGGTTGCCGATAATTTTATAAAAATTGGAATCGTAAAAGAGGACAAGAAAATAAACCTTTTTTCTAATAAAGGTTATGATATTGATATAAAAGGATATGAGCATTATTAAATGAGCAAGTTTCCAGACCTAAAAAATCCTATTCATTTTATAGCTACACTAGGGGGTATTGGAAAAATTCCTATTGCCCCAGGTACATGGGGATCCGTATTTGCATTTTTAGTTTTTATCTACATTTCCCATTATGTAGATATGCTTATAGTTGTTATTTTATCAATACCATTTTCAATATGGATATGTGAAAAAGCATCAATCAATCTAATAGAAAAAGATCATAAATCAATCGTAATAGATGAATTAGTTGGTATCTGGATCGCGCTAGTTCCTGCTTTATATCTATCAACACAAACTTCAAGAACATATTATGCAGTTTTAGCTCTTATTTTTTTTAGACTATTTGATATTTTAAAACCCTATCCGGTGTCTTATTTTGATAAAAATTTTAAAAACGGGCTAGGAATAGTTCTTGATGACTTAATAGCCGGGATTATGGCTATTTTCCCAGCAATGGCTTTAATCTATCTAATATTTTAGCAACTGAAAGACCAGCAGATTCAAGCATTTCCTCTCTTGATGAATGTTCAATAAACCTATCGGGTATTCCTAAGAGAATTGATTTAATATCTATAGATTCAATTGAACAAAACTCCTGTACTGCACTTCCAGCACCTCCAGCAATCGATCCATCTTCTAAAGATACGAAATAGTCTGCTTTAGATAAATATTTTTTTAGTATTTCTTGGTCAAGAGGCTTAACAAATCTCATATCAATTAATGTGAAATCCATTTTTTCTGAAACTTCTAGCGCTTTATCTAATAAAGCTCCAAAATTTAAGAAAACAACATTAGACTCACTTTCTTTTACCACTTTAGCTTTACCAATTTCTACAGCCTCAAGATCAGAATTAACAGATGCATTTGGACCAGTTCCTCTTGGATATCTTACAGCTGCAGGTCCTTTATGTTTGAAGGCTGTAGTTAAAAGCAATCTTGTTTCATTTTCATCTGAAGGAGTCATCAGGATTATATTTGGTATACACCTTAGATAAGCAATATCATAATTGCCAGAATGTGTTGGTCCGTCTTCTCCAACTAATCCAGCTCTATCAAGAGCAAAGGTAACATCTAAATTTTGAACTGCTACATCATGAATAAATTGATCGTATGCTCTTTGAAGAAATGTTGAGTAAATTGCAACAACAGGTTTTTTATTTTCTAAAGATAGGCCGGCTGCAAATGTAACTGAGTGCTGTTCTGCTATTGCAACATCAAAATATCTATCGGGATACTTTTTACTAAAATCAACAAGCCCAGAACCTTCACGCATGGCTGGAGTAATTGCGACCAAGCTCTCATCCTTTTCAGCCATACCTACTATCCAATCACTAAAAATATCTTGATATTTTGGCTTTGGACTTGAATCTGATTTTATGCTGTTAATTTTACCTATGGCATGAAACCCTATTCTGTCTGATTCAGCAGGATCAAGGCCAGCACCTTTTTTTGTAATTACATGAAGGAATTGAGGGCCCTCAAAATCTTTAAGGTTACTAATCACATCTGTCATTTCTTTTATATTATGACCATCAATAGGACCAACATAGTTAAATCCAAGTTCTTCAAATATTGTTCCGGGAGCTACCATTGCCTTCATTTGTGTCTCAACCTTTCTTGCTAAATGATAGGCTTGGGGTAATGGCTTTAATGCACTTGCACCACTTTTCTTAATACCTTTATAGATTTTTGATGCCCAAATTCTTGAAAAATAATTAGAAAGGCCACCAATATTTTCTGAAATGGACATATCATTATCATTTAAAATCACAAGAATATTAGGCTTTAAATGACCGCTGTGGCTTAAAGCTTCAAATGCCATGCCTGCAGTCATTGCTCCATCTCCAATTACTGCAACATGTTTTTTATTGGAATCATTTTTTTGAGCACCCATAGCCATACCTAATATTGCGCTTATAGAAGTACTTGAGTGTCCAACACCGAAAGCATCATATTCACTTTCACTAATTGCCGGAAAGGGAGCTAATCCTTCTTTTTGTCGTACTGTATGAATTTTATTTTTTCTTCCAGTTAAGATTTTATGAGGATATGCTTGATGCCCGACATCCCAAACCAAATTATCATATGGAGTATTGTATAAATGATGAAGAACCACAGTTAATTCAATAACACCAAGCCCGCCTCCAAGATGACCACCGGTTTGTCCAACAGAAAATAATAAAAATTCTCTTAATTCATCAGACAAAATTTCAAGCTCACTAACAGAGAATGATCTGATATCAGACGGTACTGAAACTTTATCCAGCAAAGGAGTTTTTGGTTTAGTTTCGGGAATTTTATTAAAAATTTTCATTAACTCTCTCTGCCAATCAAATATTTAGCCATTTCAATTAATTTATCAATATTAGTTATATTTGATTGATTTAAAGAATTTAAAGCTAAATCAGTTAATTTGTTTGCTTTTAATTTTGCTTCACCCAAACCAATAATGTCTATGTAAGTAAGTTTATTATTTTTTGCATCAGAGTTTTTATTTTTACCTAATATGCTTTCTATTTGAGTAACGTCTAAGATGTCGTCTGTAATTTGAAATGCTAAACCTATTTTGGAACTAAAATCTCTTAAGGCATTTAAGGATTCTGATTCCAAACTTGATCCAATTTGACCCAGCATTACAGCACACTCAATTAATTTTCCTGTTTTTAAGTTATGAATATCATCAAGTTTCTTTATGTCTATGCTTTGATTATTTTCATTTTCAATGTCTAGATATTGACCAAAGACCATTCCATTTTTACCGCATGCTTTTGACAGAAGATTGATAGCATTTACCTTATCATCTGAGCTTAAAAAATTATCATTTACTATAATTTCATATGCTAATGCCTGGAGGGCATCTCCTGCCAAAACGGCATTAGCTTCTCCATATTTTATGTGGTTTGATGGCTGATTTCTTCTTAAATTATCATCATCCATACATGGCAGGTCATCATGAATGAGTGAGTAGGTATGCATTAACTCAACAGCTGAAGATAATGTGATGATACTTTCTTTAGATATATTTTTATTTGTCTCTGATGAGGCAAACACTAATCCGGCTCTTATCATTTTGCTATCAGCAAGTGCAGAATAGGCCATAGCTTCTTCTATTTTATTGTTATTGCTTATCGATTTAAGCATCTTATCTTTTACAAGTTTTTTTACTTGAGATAAGTATTCAGGAAGCATTAAAGTTTTATGAATTATCTAATTCTTGTGAAGTTCCATCATCTAATAACTCTTTAACCTTTAACTCAGCATCTTCAAGTTGCTTTTGGCATTCTTTGACTAGATTAATTCCTGCTTCAAATGATTTTACAGAATCTTCTAAATTAATATTTTCATCCTCAAGTTTTTTCACTATTGATTCAAGCTCTTTTAATGAGGACTCAAAATCAATTTTTTTATTTGAACTAGACATATCTTATTGTAATTTATTAATTAGCTGTTTTAAAAAACTTTTTGAAATCATTTCTTAAAGCATATGGCAGAGATAAAACAGCTGGAGTTAATATCAAAGTAATAAAAGTACTGAATGCCAAACCAAATACAATAGATACTGCTAGATTTGACCACCAATCTACAATTGGGCTACCAAGGGCAATATCTCTTGCAATAATGTCCAAACTAACTCCCATTGCCAAGGGCAAAAGACCAAAAATGGTTGTAAGGGATGTAAGTAGGATAGGTCTTAGTCTTTGCTTGCATGCATTGATTATATGAGTTGAGTTTTCAACATGTGGAGATTCTTCTCTTAGTTTATTAAAGGTATCGATTAGTACAATATTGTTATTAACTACAATCCCAGCTAGGGTAACAATCGATAATCCTGTCATTGTTGTACTAAATGGCTTTCCTGTTATTAATAAACCTAGCAAGACACCAACAAAAGAAATTGTTACGGATGTAAGAATTATGAATGACTGATAAAAGCTGTTAAATTGGGTTAAAAGCATAAGCAGCATTATAAATACAGCCATAATACCTGCAGCTATCATAAAATTATTTACATCTTCAGTTTCTTCTGCCATGCCAGTAAATTTGTAAGTTACTCCTTTGCTTAAATCAGCAGACTTTAGCCATAAATCAATTTCTTCAACTTTCTCTGCAACTTTAGATTCATCTATTGTTGCTGCACCAATTTGTTGTGTAAATTTACCATCTCTTCTATTAACAGATTGTCTATTTTCTTTTGGCACCACTGATATAAAAGAACTCACAGGAACTAGGCCTTCAAGAGTTATTACGTTTAAATTTTGTATTCCGGTGATTGTTCTATCAGATTGAGGGAATCTAGCTCTGATTTCTACCTCATCTCTTGAGTCATCTGGCCTATATTCACCAACCTTAAATCCATTAGTTAGCATTTGAACTAATGCACCTACATCAGCAACACTCACACCTAATTGAGCTGCTTTTTGCTTATCTACTTCAACACTCCATTCAACTGATGGATATGATTTTGATGAAGTAATATTTTTTAGACCTTTAATATTATTTCTCATGTGAGCCTCAATAATATCTGCAGCCGCATTAACATCATTTTCACTATTACCATACAGATCTAATTCAATTGGATTATCAAAAGATGGACCTCCTAAATCAGGAGAAATTTCTACAAATATACCTGGCATATCATTCACTGATTCACTTAAAAGCTCCATTATTTTTAACCCAGATATTTCTCTTTCTGCAGCAGGTGCAACTTCTACAAACCCACCACCAATTTTATCTGCTTCTCTATTCCACCATTCACTTCCAGCTCTTAAATAAACACTACCTAATCCTGGAACTTCTAAGAATCTTTCTTCGACTTGTTGAACAATTTCTTTTGTCTCTAATGCAGAATAATTGCCTCTAGCTTTAATAGTTACATTTGCTTCTACAGGATCAACCAGGGCAAAATAAATTGTTCCTTTTCCAAAATAGGAATAACTCATAATTATTATTAATAATACTGAAGCAACCGCTATACAAGTTTCAATTGGATTCTTTACAAATTTTGCAATTCTTTTTCCATATAGTTCAGTTAATTTTTTAAATATAGAGTCTCTACCTTCGTCTTTATTGAGTGCTGAATCCTGTTGTCCAAGATATGACCCTAAAACAGGAATCATGATCAATGAATAAATAAGGGAGCCAGCTAATACTGTAAAAACTGTTATTGGAAGATATCGCATAAATTGACCAGTAAAACCTGGCCACAACATTACTGGTATGAAGGCAGCCATAGTAGTTCCTGTCGAAGCTACTATTGGATAAAACATCCTTTTTGATGCCATTTTATAGCCTTCTGATCTTGAAAGACCTTCTCCAATTTTTTTATCAGCATATTCAGTAATCACAATGGCTCCGTCAATTAACATCCCCATCCCAAGAAGTAACCCCATCATGACAAGGAAATTTATTTCCATACCAAGAGAAAAGAAAATTAGATAAGTAAATAAAAAACAAAAGGGTATGGATAGACCTACAAGCATTGATACTCTAAATCCCATACTTGCAATCACGAGAACCATTATTAAAACAACTGCAGCAATAATATTTCCATTGAGCTCTTTAACCATATCAATGGAGTACAAAGTATCATCTTGGGTAATTAATATTTCTAAATTTTCTGGAAGGGTTTTTTCATAGTCATTCAATATATCTTTTATGGCATAAGATGCATCTATTGAATTAGCCCCATCTCTTAGTTGAACCTCTAAAGTGACTGCATCTTGACCATTAATTCTTGCATAGGATGTAAAATCTTTAAAAGTCCTTTTAATATCTGCAATATCACCTAGGGTTACTATGGCATCTTTGGTAACTTTAATCGGAATAGAGTAAACATCTTGAGCAGTTTCAATAACGCTAGGCACTTCGATATTAAAACTACCTTTACCAGTATCTTGTGTACCTCCGGGAATAATTAAATTATTGTTTGATACTGAATAATAAATATCACTTAGAGTAACCTCATAAGATTCCATTCGAGATTTATTTATTACTCCTTCAAGAACCTCTTCAGGTGCTCCAGAAAGATTGGCTTGCAATATTTCTTCAAGGCTCTCAACCTTATCTTTTAGCTCTTTTGCATAAAAGACTTTTTGTCTAATCGAACTATTGCCAATAATGCTGATATTCATTACGGGGAAACTTGCCTCTGAGTATTCAGATATTTGAGGATCTTCAGCTTCTCTTGGTAGCTCATATTTAGTTTCTTCGACAGCTTGCTTGATGTCTACTAAGGCCTCATCCATATCGTAGCCAACTTCAAATTCAAGGAATATTCTTGCAAAACTTAAAGTGCTTCTTGAGCTAATACTTTTCACTCCAGAAACTGTCATTAGTCTATTTTCAAGTGGCTTTGCTATTAATCTTGATGTATCACTAGGGGATGCTCCATCCAAATAAACAGAAACACTTATAAAGGGTAGTTGGACGTTAGGAGAAGCAGCAATAGATATTTCTTGTCTTGCATATGATCCGGCAATAATGATCATAAATGCAATCATTAAAGTTGTTTTTGCTTTTGACAAAGCAAAATCTATAATTCTTGTCATATTTGGTTTGTAACCACTTGTTGACCATCTTCAACAAACCCTTGACCTTGAACAATAAGATCAAGCGAATCAGGTATGTCAGTAATCCATAATCCTGATTCAGAGTCCTCTAATATTGTGACATTATGAAAAACAACAACACCATCAATAACTGATCGAACTCCAATTTTGCCGTTATCGTTAAGTATTAGAATTGATGGTGAGATTTTGTGTGCTTTTACAAATTTTGTTTTTATTATCATCTCTGCAGTAATGCCATCTCTTACCATCCCATCTTTGTTTTGAATTTGAGATTCAACTTTAAAAGTTCTTGTTGAGGTTGAAGCACTTTTTGAAACGAATGTTAAATTACCTTTAATAACCTCACCAGTAATCAAACTAATAAGAACTTCTTGACCTGTTTCAACTTTATTAATATTAAATTCTGGGACTTCAGCAGAAAATATAATAGGGTTGAGTTGGATTATAGTTGCACAAACCTGTCCTCTTTCAAGAAAATTTCCAGGTTTTACAATTTGTTCAATGAATCCAGAAAAGGGTGCTTTAACCTCTGTTCTGTTTAACTCAACAACACCTAAGCTACAAAGAATAGAATCTTTTTCAACAAATTGTCCCTGAGTTGAGCCTATTTTTACTACCTCACCTGAGGTCTTTGCTCTTACATTAACTCTAGCTTCAGATTGTGAAGTAGCCTTTAATTTAATTGTGGGTTGATACTCAACGGCATTACTGGTAGTTACACCCACAGCAAAGAGCTCATTTTTTACATTTTCTGGTTCTTTTTTATCTGTTACAAAAAAACCAGATACCATCCAAAGAATTATTGGTATGAGGATATATAAAGATATTCTTATATTCTTAGTCATATTTAATTATTTTATCATTTTAGTTTAGACAAAAGTGTTAAACCAATGGTTCAGTTTAATTCTATACGTTGTGCTTTTTTCTGAGGCTTTCAAAAAGCTTCTTGTTCATTGGTTTATTTTCAGATTTGATAGAGTTTGGAGCTGGAATCTTTAATTCTTTGCCATTTAAGATATCTTCTTTAAGTTTATTAAAAATTTTCTTAAAAGAAGAAAACAATTCTCTACTATCTTTTTCATCTATGAAATTCCAACCTATTTTTTTACCTGTGAAATAAACGATTGGATGGCTCCATGAAAATTCTGCTCTCGGTGCATATGATTTTCTTGCTTCAATATATGCCTCTTCTACTGAAGGAAAACCGTTATGACTATTTATTTCAGAACAAGCCTTAAGAAAATCTGTTAGTGTTGGTAAATATGACTGAGCACCTATTACATTTTCAGTTGCTTCTGTAATTATTTCTGGAGAAAAAGACTTCAAACTCATTGCCCAAAGTTTTTTACCCTCATTTAGCCTGTCATCAGTACCAAAGACTTTATAAAATTGATAGTGATATGCCAATTCGAGTTTAAGGAATAAATTGTCAATGCACTCAATATATTTTTCTTTATTCAAAGTTGATTTCTGACGCCCAAGAGGAGTCACCTTTTCTTGCTGAAAAGTCTTTTCCATATTTTCCTGGTTCAGTATGTTTTTGATTTTCTTCATCTTTTAAATTTTGGTTATCTGATATATGTCTTCTTTTTACATGTTCAATAAATTTAGAGTTCCATGTTGTGAAAGCAGAACCATTCTCTTTCCAGTATAGTATAAATTCTCTTAAATATTTTGAAGCTGATTCTTTTGAGATATCAGATAATTCAAGGATATCATAAGCATCATTACTTGGAGACCATTCGAAATCTATAGTATGTGGTAGTCCTTTAGTTGAACTTTGTTCCTTTGCCCATTCTCTTCTAATGTAATCTATAAAAGAAGTGTTCCAGTTATTTCGTTCTTGTCCTCTTTCTGTCCAATATAAAACAAATTCTTTTACTTTGCTTGAAATGAAAGTTTTTGGGATTTCACCCATATTTAGAATTTCTAAAGCTTCATTGGATGGTGACCAATTTGAATCGATTTTTAATTTTTTTGTGTTATTTGCTTGAGCAGCTTTTAAATTGTAATTTTTTTTGTTTGTTATTTCTTGTGAATTTGATATCAGCTTGTAATTTAATAGTTTTTTTAGACATGCCTCAATAAGCGCATGCTCAATGAAAGGTAATTCTTGCTTTACTAAAGTTTTAAAGAGCTCAGAATCACCGGAATAGGTGATTTTATTTTGTTGGTATAGTTCAAGTATTATTGCAGCTTCGACTCCTAAGGTTTCAGCAACATCTTTTGAAAAGGAAATTCTATCAAAGTCTTTCAATAGCCTATGAGCTCCTTCTTTTAGTCACTGCATCGCTCAAACTTTGCAGACATGAAACAGTATCATCCCAACCAATACATGCATCAGTAATGCTCTGACCATATACAAGAGAGTCAGAAATTTTTTGATTACCCTCAACAAGGTGACTTTCTATCATTACACCTTTGATGTTTTTATTGCCACTTGAAATTTGACTAGAGATATTTTCAATTACAGGCAGTTGTTGTTTAAATTGTTTTTGACTATTACCATGACTAGCATCAATCATAATTGATTCATTAACTTCAGCTTCTCTAAGCGCAATTAAAGTTTCATTAATAGAATCACTATCATAATTTGGCTCTTTACCACCTCTAAGAATAATGTGAGCATCATTATTACCTGCTGTTTTTAACATAGCTATATCAGATTCTTTGGTAGCACCAAGGAAAACGTGAGAGTGATTTGCTGCTTGAATTCCATCTATAGCTGCTTTGAGACCACCATTTGTTGCATTTTTTATACCAATAGGGCAAGAAAGTCCTGATGCCAATTCTCTATGAATTTGACTTTCAGCCGTTCTAGCACCAATAGCTCCCCAAGAAATAATATCAGTAATATATTGGGGAGAAATAGGGTCAAGAAACTCTGTACCTGCAGGTAGATTTAATTTAGCTAGATCTATTAAAAGTTTCCTAGCCATCTCAACACCTTTACCAATTTTGAAGCTTTCATTGAGGTCAGGATCGTTTATAAGACCTTTCCATCCAACTGTTGTTCTGGGTTTTTCAAAATAAACCCTCATCACTATTAACAGCTCTTCTTTGAATTTAATATTTTGTTCGATTAATTTTTTTCCATATTCAATCGCACTCTCAGGATCATGAATAGAACATGGGCCAACAACCACTAATAAGCGATCATCCTTGTCATGCAAAATTTGGCTAATTTCTTGTCTTGTTCCATATACAAGCTTAGAAATGTCATCATTTATAGGGTGCTTATTCACCAACTCATATGGAGCAGGAACTTTTTGCCTATCAATAATCCTGGTATTGTCTGTTGAATAATTCATTTTTAATTATTTTTTCTTAATTGCGCATTAATATTAAATGAATGAAATAAAATTAGTAGAGGTTATATGAATTTTTGTATAAGAATAATTTTTTCATCATTTTCTCTAGAAAATTAAAAAAAGTTAAAAGACACAATATGTTGTATTAATAAGCTCTAAACCTTACACTATGTAGTGTTTATCATGCAAAATAACACTCAAACACAGTTAGAGTTTCCAACCGTAATGGGTCAGCCATACGAGACTATTCCTGACGATCTTTTTATACCGCCAAATGCATTAGAACTTTGTCTAGAAACTTTTTCTGGACCAATGGATTTATTGCTATATTTAATAAAGAAAGAAAATATTAATATTCTTGATTTAGATGTATCTAAAATCACTGATCAATATATTGAATATATAGACTTGATGGATGCTTTGCAGTTTGAGCTAGCTGCTGAATATTTAGTAATGGCAGCAACATTAGCTGAAATTAAATCAAGAATGATGTTGCCTCAAGATGTGCATGAAGAAGAGGAAGATGATCCTAAGTCCGCTCTTATAAAAAGACTTCAAGAATATCAAAGGTATAAGACTGTCTCAGAAAAAATAGCAATTCTACCAAGAGTTGATAGAGATTTTTTTCTTGCGTCGGCTTCGCTTCCGAAAATCGAAGTAGAAAAAAAAGATATACAAATTACCAAAGATGAACTTGTTGCTATTTTTCATGAAGTTAAAAATAGGCCTGACTTAAAATCTAATCACCAAATAGACTTTGAAGAACTATCAACTCAAGAGAGAATACAGATTATTCTTGAGATACTTTCAAAAAGAAATGTTATTAGTTTTTCTAAAACTCTTAGAAAAACTGAAGGCAGGCAAGGGGTGGTAGTGACCTTCCTCGCATCTTTAGAACTAGCCAAAGATGGGCATCTTGAATTAATACAAAACGAAACTGAAGAGATTTTTTTAAAATCAAAAGGAGCGATAAGTTGAACATTAAAATGATTAATACTGTTGAAGCCTTATTATTTGGCTCTGGAAGACCCTTAAGAATATCTGAAATTAGAAGCTTGCTAGAATTTGATGGCGTTACAGCCGAGCTATCTGAGATAAAACAGTGTCTTAATGAGTTAGAAACTAGATATATAGATTCATCTCTTGAGGTTGTTGAAATAGCTTCAGGATATAGACTTCAAATAAGGCAAGAGTTTAGTCCTGCGTTATCACATCTTTGGAATGAACGTGCTCCAAGAATTTCAAAAGCATTAATGGAAACAATTTCGATTATCGCTTACAAGCAACCTGTAACTCGCGGCGATATTGAAGACATTAGAGGAGTGAGTGTCAGCACACAAAGCATCAGATCTCTTCTTGAAAGGAATTGGATTAAAGTATCAGGATTTAAAGATGCGCCTGGTAGACCAGCATTGTATTCGACTACTAAAGAGTTCTTAGACGACTTAAATTTAAAAAGATTATCTGATTTACCCGAGTTGCCTGATCCTGTGGATAATATTGTTCAGGATGAGGATCATCAGACTATACCTCAAGCGGTATAAAAATCTTTAATGACTGAAAGATTGCAAAAGTTTCTTGCCAGTGCTGGTATAGGATCGAGAAGAGGTTGCGAGCAGTTAATTAAGGATGGGAAGGTTATTGTAAATGGCAAAGTTGCAGAACTTGGAACTACTGTTTCAGAAAAGGATATTGTTGAGTTTGATAACAAAATAATACAAGTCAAACAAAGTGAAATAAAACTTATTGCGCTAAATAAGCCTGAGGGTGTGCTCTCATCTTCTGCAAGAGACAAAAAGATTCCTATTGTTTATGACTATTTACCAAATTCAAGAAATCAAAGAAACTGGATTTCTATCGGTAGGCTTGATATTAATACTTCAGGATTAATGTTATTTACTAATGATGGTAATTTTGCAAATTATTGTATGCACCCATCAAATACCATTGATAGAGAATATTTAGTTCGTGCTAGAGGTGAATTTTCTCAAGATAAAAAAAAATCAATGATTGAAGGCATAACAATCGATGGTGAACTCCATCAATTTACTGATGTTGTTGAAGGGGAAAGAAATGGTAGCAACCAGTGGTTTTCAGTATGTTTAATAAGTGGAAAAAATAGAGAAGTAAGAAAATTATTTCAATCTTTAGATATGGAGGTAAGCAGATTAAAAAGAACTAGATTCGGACCAATCTTCTTACCCTCAACTTTAAAAAAGGGTAAAACTCTGGAATTAAGTGAAAAAGAAATTAACGAATTAAAGAATTATGGCAAGTGATGTTAAATCAGAAGCTGCTTACAAATTTTTATTAAAAACTTCAAAAAATAAAAAACATCATCGACTTAATAAATTCTTAAAAGAAACAGAAATAATATCTATAGATTCCAGGCAGAATAAAAACTTATCACTAAAGTTTTTTATCATTAAGACAATCATAGGCCAACAAGTCTCTATAGGGGCAGCTGCATCAATATGGAAAAAAACTCAAATACTGCTTAATAATAAAAAAAGAATTTCATTAGGAGATCTTAGTGATTGTGGATTATCAAGACCAAAAGCCAGTTACGTTAATGAGGTTTTAAGCAATCAATATTTAGACTGTTTTACAAAAAAAGATTTGAAAAAAATGAATCAGGCTGATATTTCAGATTTATTTTTAAAAATTAAAGGAATAGGGCCATGGACTTTAGGAATAATTCAGATGTTTTATATTGGACAAGAAGACATTTACTTGACTGGTGACTTGGGAATAAAAAAAGCAGGGTTAGATTTTTTTAAATCAGATAATTATGACGCCATAGACTACTCGCCATACAGGACATATTTGTGCATGTATCTATGGAGAAGTCTTGATAATTAATTTGTAAATTCTATGTATCTTGTATCTGATTTTGAACTTTCTTTTGATAGCATCCATAAATAATATTTCATAAGCGATGATGGCTCTTTAAGAGTTGAAGCATTTTCTGCTGGGTAAGCAAATGCTCTCATTGAAGTTCTGGTTGCTCCTGGATCAAAATTAAACACTTTTATATTTGTTATGGGCTCAAGCTCATCATTTAATATCTCAGCTAAAGATTTCACAGCAGTCTTAGAGATTGCATACGCTCCCCAAAATGCTCTACCTTTCCTTACAACCCCAGAGGAGGTAAATATTACTCTCGGATTTTTAGAATCAGCCATTAAAGGAGTGAGATATTTTGTTAACAAATATGTACTAGTTAAGTTTGTATTTATAACTTTGTTCCAGGTCTTTAAATCAAAATCATGAATTGATGACATTTTTCCAATTATTGCTGCATTATGAATAATGCCATCTAATATATTTACATTTTCAGAGATAACATTTGCAATGTTCTGTGATTTATTTTCATCTAAATCATTCAAATCGCATTGAATAATTAGGGGAGAGGTTTCTGTTGTATCTATAATTTCATCATAGATCTTATCCAAAGCCTTTTCATCGCGGCCATGTAGAATAATATTTGCCCCATAGGAGCTTAATGTTACTGCTAATTCTCTACCTATTCCTTTAGATGCACCTGTGACTAAAATATTTTTATTGTTGAGAAAATTTTTTTCAAATGTATTTTTTATTTTCATAACAATTTTAGAGCGTTGATTATTTCATCTGCCTTGTTAACTATTATTGATTCCGGATATATCTCATCTTTGTCTAAACTATAGCCATAAAGACAACCAATAGTTTTTGTTCCTGCATTTTTACCAGCGATTAGATCGTTTGGGTGATCTCCGACATAAACGCTTTCTTTAGGATCAACTCCTATTTTTTTGCATGCTAAAAGTATACCTTCTGGACTGGGTTTGCTATTTTGAAGATGATCTGGACATACAAGTGCTTTGCAATTTTTAAGCTCATTGAAATAATTAATAAGAGGTTCGGCATAATCGAAAGGTTTATTAGTTACTATTCCATAAGGAATGCTATTTTCATCTAATTGATTTAATAATGATGATATACCGGCAAATAGCTTTGATTTATTAGTTAGGTTATTTTTATATTCTATAAGAAACTCATTCCTGTATTTATTAAAGTCTGGATGATCTCTTGTAATCTCAAATCCAATTTCAGTAAATTTTACAGAACCTTCTGAAACAAAAGATCTTATATGGTCAAACTCTAAAGTAGCTCTTCCATGTCTTTTTAAAATATTATTTAGAGATAGAACAAAATCAGGAGCAGTATCAATAACCGTTCCATCAAGATCAAATAAAACTAATTTTGAACTAAGGCTTTTTTGCATACATTAAGTAATTAACACCTAAATCATTATTAAGATTAGCTTTATGAGTTATTGGATTGTAAAACATTCCTTTGGTTTCAACTAACTCTGCAGAACTCTCTCTAATGTATGATCCAAGTGATGAAGGTTTTATGAATTTATCAAATTCATGAGTGCCTTTAGGTAATATGTTGAATATATATTCAGCTCCAACTATTGCAGTAATCCAGGATCTAGGATTTTTATTTATGGTAGATAAAAATAGATCTCCATTTGGTTTTAAAAGGTTAATACACGTTTTTACCAATAATTTAGGATCAGGAACATGCTCTAAAACCTCAAGGCATGTTACAACATCATATTTTTCTGTGCTTTTCTGAATTAAATCTTCAGCCGTGCTTTCTTGATAGTCTATTGATTTATTATTTTTTTTTGCATGATGTTTTGCAATTTCAATACCAGGACCAGCAGCATCAATACCTGTAACGATTGCCCCTTTATCATGCAAAGCTTCTGCCAATATACCTCCACCACAGCCCACATCTAGTAATGTTTTACCTTCTAATTCAACTTTTGATGATATGTATTCAGCTCTAAGAGGGTTGATTACATGAAGAGGTTTAAAGTCTCCAGATGTATCCCACCATTTCTCTGCAAGATCTGCGAATTTTTGAACTTCTTGTTGGTCTATGTTCATGAGAGAATTTTACCCTTAATAGAACTATTTAGACATAGGGCAATAAATTAAATATGTGTAGTAAAACTACAATTTGAAAAGTGCTTTAATCATTTAAAATTCGGTATATTTTAATTAAATTGACTTTTTATTTTTATTACGTTTTACTTCACTACATACACAGTTTAAAAAAATAATAGTGATTATTTCAGCATTAAAATCTAATGACCCAAAAGATCACAGGTCACCAATCCATCCAGATACCATAAGTGCTTTAACAAGCCTAAAAGTTGAAATAAATTTCGAACGTGGCATTGGAGAGGGTATTAATTCAGACGATAGCGTTTTCGAAAACCTAGGCCTCAAAAGTTCTTCAAGGTCCGAGTGTCTTGAAAAATCAGACTTGCTAATTACCAATCAACCAATTTCAGCAGAAGAAATATCATCTATGAAAAAAGGCTCAACATTAATAGGAATGGTCAGTCCATTTTCTAATCAAGAGCTAATAAATGCTTGTGCAGCAAATAACATTAATTTAGTTAGCATGGAATTTATTCCAAGAATTACCAGAGCTCAGAAAATGGACGTACTCAGCTCTCAAGCTAATCTTGCAGGTTATGCTGCAGTTATTGAATCAGCTAAACATTTATCCACTGCTCTTCCAATGATGATGACCGCTGCTGGTACTTTAAAGCCCGCAAGAGTTTTTGTAATTGGTGTTGGAGTTGCTGGCCTACAAGCTATTGCAACAGCAAAAAGGCTTGGCGCTAGAGTAGATGCTTTTGATACAAGAGATGTTGTAGAAGAACAGGTCCAATCTTTAGGAGCTAAATTTGTAAAAATTGATCTTGGAGAAACAGGTCAGACAGATCAAGGCTATGCAAAAGAGTTAACACCAGAACAGGTTCAAAAACAAAAAGATCTACAAGCTGATGTTTGTGCTAGGTCTGACATTGTTATTACAACCGCACAATTATTCGGAAGACCGGCACCAAAATTGATCGATACTGCTACTATAGAAAAAATGAAACCTGGTAGTGTAATTTTTGATATGGCTGTTGAATCCGGTGGTAATGTTGAGGGGTCTTTAGCCGATGAAGTAGTAATTAAAAATGGTGTAAAAATTATTGGTATTTCCAATTTAGCATCTTCGGTTTCAAATCACGCATCTCTAGCACTATCAAATAATTTTAACCATTGGATTACAGATTTTTTTAACAATGAAGATAGCTCAATCAACTTTGATTTCGATGACGAGATCATAAAAAGCAGTGTCATTGTATTTAATAGTAAAATTTTAAATGAGAGGTTCCAGTAACATGGAAATATATGCTTTATTAGGTTTCGTTCTTATCCTTTCTATTTACTTAGGTTTAGAGCTAATATCAAAAGTGCCAAGTACTCTTCACACTCCTTTAATGTCAGGAGCAAACGCTATTTCAGGTATTGCATTGGTGGGAGCTTTAGTCTTGTCAACAGATTCAAATCTTCAAAGCGCAATAGCTTTTTTAGCCGTCCTTTTCGCTTCAATTAATGTATTTGGTGGATATCTTGTTACTAATAGAATGCTGAAAATGTTTAAGAAGAAATAGTCATGAGTATTTTTGAAGACATAACTGCAATACAAAATATCATTTATATCGTTGCTTCTATTCTTTTTATATCAGGTATTAAAATGCTTGGTAAAGAAGATACAGCTGTAAAAGGTAACTTCTTGTCAGCTTTTGCAATGTTTATTGCTGTTTTAGCAACTATTATCTTTATAGTTGATCCAGTTATATTGCTTGGTGGTATTTTACTTGGCGCTATTATTGGTTCAACAATAGCATTAAAAGTGAAGATGACTTCTATACCTGAAATGGTAGCTTTATTTAATGGTTTTGGTGGATTGGCAACATTCTTAATTGCATGGTCTGAATATAATTCAATTCCAGATAATTATTTCCAGTATTTATTGGTCATGGTCACAATATATATTGGAGGCGTTACTTTTACAGGGAGTTTGATAGCTTACGGAAAGTTGTCTGAAAAATTAAAAATAGCTAAAACTTCTATTGTTACAAAAATTTTTACTACTATTTTTTATGGATCAATATTATTTTTAATTTTTAGTATCTTGCTGCCATTTTTGCCTGCATTAGGTTTTAATTTCTTTACAGTGCTGCTAGCGATTACTCTTCTTGGTGGTATAGGTTTCGTTTTGCCTATTGGAGGCGGCGATATGCCAGTAGTTATATCTCTGTTAAATTCATTTTCAGGAATTGCTGCTGCATTTGCCGGTCTTCTTTTATTAAATAATGTTTTAATTGTTGCTGGGTCACTTGTCGGTGCAAGTGGACTTATTCTTACAGTGATAATGGCAAAAGCAATGAATAGATCTATCAATAATATTTTATTCGTTGGTTACGCTAGCGCATCTAAAGGCTCATCTTCAGAGGAGCAGGGTGAAGTAAGCCCAATTAATGTTGCTGATGCATTTTTAATTTTAGAAAGCGCAAGCTCAGTATTAATTATTCCTGGTTACGGCATGGCTGTTGCTCAAGCTCAGCATGTAGTTAGAGAGCTGGGTGAGTTACTTGAAGAAAATGGTACAGAAGTAAAATATGGCATACATCCTGTCGCAGGTAGAATGCCAGGCCATATGAATGTCTTATTAGCAGAAGCAAATGTTCCTTATGATGTTTTAGCTGAACCTGATGATGTTAATCCAATTATGGACTCAGTCGATGTAGCTGTAGTTATTGGCGCCAATGATGTTGTTAACCCCTCTGCCACTGAGGAGCCAGGTAGCCCAATATATGGAATGCCAATCATTGAAGTGCATAACGCAAAGACAGTTTTTGTTCTAAAAAGATCAATGTCTTCAGGCTTTGCAGGTGTTCAAAATCCATTATTTTTTAAACAAAATACTAGAATGTTATTCGGTGATGCAAAAGAGTCAATTGGTGGCTTAGTTTCCGAATTTAAAGACTAATTACTACATAAAATATGCTAAAATATACCCTAAATTAGGGACCTTTTTTTACATCAAAAATACATAGCATATGAGTGACTTCGCAAAAGAAATAATTTCAGTAAATATTGAGGATGAGCTTAAGCAATCTTATCTAAGTTATGCTCTTAGCGTTATTCATGGAAGAGCTCTCCCAGATATAAGAGATGGCTTAAAACCAGTTCACAGACGTATTTTATATGCGATGTATGATCTTAAAAATTCTTACAACAAACCCTACAAAAAATCAGCGAGAGTAGTTGGTGATGTTATTGGTAAATATCACCCTCATGGCGATAGTGCTGTATATGACGCAATGGTAAGAATGGCACAAGATTTTTCAATGAGATATCCAATTGTTGAGGGCCAGGGGAATTTTGGTTCTATAGATGGTGATCCGCCTGCTGCAATGAGATATACAGAAGTAAGGATGGCGAAGATCACTGATCAGATGTATGGAGATATTGAAAAAGAAACAGTCTCGTATTCACCAAACTATGATGGTAGTGAATTCATTCCAGATGTTTTACCTACAAAAATTCCAAATCTTTTAGTAAATGGTTCATCTGGTATCGCTGTGGGTATGGCTACAAATATTCCGCCGCATAATCTTACTGAAGTTCTTAATGCAAGCGTTAACTTAATCAATGATCCCAAACTTTCGATTGATGATCTTATTAAAGACATCTCTGGTCCGGATTTTCCAACAGGTGGAACAATTGATGGAAAGGCTGGCATATATGAAGCCTACAAGACTGGAAGAGGTATTATTCATATCAGATCTAATACTTCCATTGAAGAAGATGAGAAATCAGGCAAACAATCGCTCATAATCAATGAAATTCCCTTTATGGTAAATAAAGCTAAGATGCTTGAAAAAATTGCTGAATTAGTCAAAGAGAAAAAGATAGAAGGAATTACAGAAATAAGAGATGAGTCTGATAAGGATGGGTTGCGAGTCGTCATTGAAGTAAGAAAAGGAGATTCTGTAGAGGTTTTAGAAAATAATCTTTTTGCACAAACTCAATTAGAACAATCATTTGGTATCAATTTTACCGTTTTAGTTGATGGACAGCCAAAGGAAGTAAATCTAAAAGAAATGCTCGAAGCTTTCATCAAGCATCGTAAGGACATCATAACTAAACGTACAAAATACGATTTAAAAAAGGCTAAGGATAGAGGCCACATTGTTGAAGGGCTTATGGTCGCTATAGCTAATATCGATGAAGTTATAACAATCATTAAGAAGTCAAAAGATCCAAAATTAGCTGCTGATGCTCTGTGTAAAAAAGTTTGGAAAGCGGGACCGGTTGAGGCTATTCTTAAAAAAGTTGGTAAAGATGCATGCAAACCAAAAGGCTTAAGCAAAGATCTTGGTATCAATGGCAAAAAATATAAACTTTCTCCTGATCAAGCAAAAGCAATTTTAGAACTAAGATTGGGAAGACTAACTGGTTTAGAGCAAGATAATTTAAGTAATGAGTTTTCTGACATAGTTGCAAAAATTATAGATCTTCAAAAGATATTAGATGACAAAGAGACTCTAAAGAATTTGATGATAGAAGAGCTTGAAGAGGTAAAAACTAATTTTGGAGACGAAAGAAGAACTTTAATTAATGATACAAGAAGAGGGATAACTAACGAGGATCTTATTCCTGAGGAGATGAGAGTTTTAACTGTATCAAGAAGTGGATATGCAAAAACTCAGCCTCTCGACGAATATAGAGAGCAAAGAAGAGGAGGACAAGGTAAAGCTGCAGCTGCTGTAAAAGAAGAGGATTTAATTCAGAATCTTTATGTGCTTAGCAGTCATATGCAAATTTTATGCTTTACAACTAAAGGTAAAGTTTTTTGGTTAAAAGTTTATGAAATTCCTGTGGCCTCTAGAACATCGAAAGGAAGACCTTTAGTAAACATGTTAAATCTTGACGATGATGAATCGGTAAGTGATATTCTTCCGGTAAGTGAGTTTTCAGATGATCAGTTTATTTTCATGGCTACTAGAAATGGTACTACTAAAAAGACAAACCTAAGTTTGTTTTCTAAAAAATATAAATCAGGTATTAAAGCAATAAATTTAGACGAAGATGACAAGCTTGTTGGTACAGCAATTACTTCAGGAGATAATGAAATTCTATTAGCATCATCATCAGGAAAATTAATTAGATTTAATGAGTCACATGTTAGACCAATGGGCAGAACTGCAAGAGGTGTTAGAGGTATTAGACTTAAAAAAGATGAAAAACTAATTTCTCTGATGATAGCTGATCCAGAAAAAACTATATTGTGTGTTTCAGAAAATGGATATGGTAAAAAAACTGCTTTGGATGATTTTCCTTCACACAATAGAGGCGGGCAAGGAGTTATTTCAATGAAAACCAGTGAAAGAAATGGATCAATGGTTTCGGCGGCATTGGTAGAAGATGAAGATGGAATAATGTTAATTAGTGACAAAGGAACCATGATTAGAACAAGTGTTTCACAAGTACCTACATTAAGCAGAAATACACAAGGTGTTAAAGTTATTACTCCAAAGGAAGGAGAAAAACTCATCGAATGTGTGACAATTCCAAACGAAGATAACGAAGAGGACGAATAATGCGCAAGTGGAATTTCTGCGCTGGGCCGGCTGTCATATCTGAACAGGTACTGTCTGAAGTAAAAGATGAGCTACTAGAATGGGGTGACTCAGGCATGTCTATTATGGAAATGAGTCATAGATCAAAAATTTATGACGGTGTTGCTGTAGACGCAAAACAAGATTTCATAGATATCTTAAATATTCCATCATCACATGAAGTTCTTTTTCTTCAGGGAGGAGCAACGCATCAATTTTCCATGGTTCCATTAAATTTTGCTCATAACAATAATGCTGATTATGTTTTATCAGGCTCGTGGTCTAAAAAAGCAATTGCAGAAGCATCTAAATTAACTAAGGTAAACACTATTGCCTCTTCAGAAAATCATGGCTTTTCATATGCCCCATCTGAAGAGGATTGGAAATATTCAGAGGACTCTGCATATGTTCATTATTGTCCTAATGAAACCATTCAAGGAGTTGCAATACATAAAGCTCCAGATATAAACAATCACTTAATTGCTGACATGTCATCAGTTATATTAAGTGAGCCTCTAGATGTATCTAAATTTTCATTAATTTATGCAGGAGCTCAAAAAAATATTGGACCAGCAGGCTTGACTATGGTCATTATTAAAAAGGACTTAATGGAACTAGAAAATGAAAATTTGCCGAATATATTAAGATACTCCAAACACTCAGAATCTGATTCTATGTTAAATACGCCACCAACCTTTGCATGGTATATGGCAGGAAAAGTTTTCAAATGGATAAAGCAATCAGGCGGTTTAGAGTTTTTCAAAGAACAAAATCATTTAAAAGCATCAACTCTTTATAACTACATAGACAACTCAGATTTTTATTCAAATCCAGTTAAGATTGAAAATAGGTCTATTATGAACGTTCCTTTTATACTTGCTGATAATGATCTAGATAGCGTATTCTTGAAAGAATCTGAAGATAATGGATTATTAAACCTCAAAGGCCATAGATCTGTTGGCGGAATGAGAGCAAGTATATATAATGCAATGCCTTTGGAGGGAATTAACGAGCTTGTAGACTTTATGAAAGTCTTTGAAGCTAAATATGGCTAACTAAAAATGTCTAAGGAAAATTTAAAATCTTTAAGGTCAAAAATAGATAAAATCGATAAAGACCTTTTAAAACTTATACAAAAAAGAGCAGCTCTTGCAGTTAGCATAGGAAAAATTAAATCAAAAATTAGCCCCAACACCTCTTTTTACAAACCAGATAGAGAAGCTACTATTCTTAGGAACATACTTAAAGCAAATGAAAAAGGGGCCCTTTCTAATGAGAAAGTGAGAACTATCTATAAAGAACTTATTTCAGGATGTCTCTCATTAGAAGAGGCTTTAAGAATTTCCTATTTGGGTCCTGAGGGAACTCATTCAGAAGCTGCAGTTCATGGTCACTTTGGATCTTTAGTTTCCAGAATCCCATCACCAACTATTGATGATGTTTTCCATCAAGTTTTAAAAGGGGAAGCGGATATAGGTGTTGTGCCTGTAGAGAATTCTTCTGAAGGAGTTATTAATACAACATTAAATTGTTTAGCAGACAATGATTCTCTTTCTATAATCGGAGAAATATATCTAGATATTAATCATCAGCTAGCATCTGGTAATAAATTTGATATTAAAGATGCTTTTGCAATCGCATCTCACCCTCAAGCCTTAGGTCAATGTAACAAATGGATAGAAAAAAATATTGGTTCAATCAAACGGTTAGAAATGCCAAGCTCTGCAGTTGCTGCTAAATACGCAAAAGAAAACAAGAATATTTTATGTATAGTCAATTCTCTTGCTGTTGAAAAATATAAGCTAAGATTGCAGAAAAAAGATATTCAAGATTATTCAGATAACAAAACTAGATTTCTAGTTATTGGTCAAAATGATTTAGCTTCAACTGGAAAAGATAAAACTTCATTTTTAATTCAGACCACGAATACCCCAGGAGCTTTAATAAATATTCTTAGACCTTTTGAAAAAAGAAAAATTAATTTAAGTAAGATTGAAACACGACCATCAAGAGGAAATATTAATTCTCATGATTTTTTCATTGACTGTGAAGGTCATCAAAATGATCAAAAGCTTAGACTGGCAATAAAAGAAGTTAAAACAACCGGTTCTTTGGTACGAATATTAGGATCGTATCCACAACATGTATGAGTAAACTTTTAAATTATCTCAATGAAGGAATATCTGATCTTCACCCTTACGAGCCGGGCCGCTCGATAGATGAGGTCGTTGCAGAATATAAGCCTGATAAAGTTGTAAAACTAGCCAGTAATGAAAATCCACTAGGCCCATCTCCAAAAGCTATTGAAACACTAGCTTTGAGTAATGATTTACATTTATATCCTGATGGCGATTCTAAAAAACTTAAATCTTTAATTGCAGATCATGAATCAGTTGGCACTGAAAATATTATTGTTGGTAACGGATCTAATGAAATATTAGAACTTGCAGCAAGAGCATTTCTTAATAAAGACGTAAGTGCAGTTATGTCTAAGCATGCTTTTGCAGTATATAAAATAGTAACCAAAGCATGCGGATCAGAAATAATTGAAGTCCCAGCAAAAGACTGGAAGCATGATCTAGATGAATTTCCTTCAGCTACTAAAGAAAATACTAGAGTATGTTTTATTGCTAATCCAAACAATCCAACAGGTACATATAACTCACATTCAGAATTTGAATCATTGATGGAAAAGATATCGCCTTCAATTTTAGTAATTCTTGATTTAGCATATTTTGAATACGTTAAGGCTGATGACTATATAAAAATTAATGAACTGCTAGATAAATATCAAAATTTATTAATTACAAAAACATTCTCAAAAATACAAGGTCTTGCAAGTCTAAGAATTGGTTATGGTCTTGCATGTCAGGACTTGATTGGTGTTTTAAATAAAATTAGACAACCTTTTAATTCTAATGCTATTGCTCAGGAGGCAGCATGCAATGCTATTTTGGATAAAGAACATATTACAAAAAGCATTGAGTTAAATTATTCTCAGCGAGAATTTTTATTTAAAGAACTTACCAATTTAGGAATGGAGTGCATTCCATCACAAGGAAATTTTATCTCTTTTAAAGGTAATTTTAATGCTCAAGAGTTATTTACTGAATTGATGAAGCAAGGAGTAATTGTAAGACCTGTAGCATTATATGATATGCCTGAATACATCCGTGTAACAGTTGGAACAGAAGATGAAAACTTATATTTTCTAACAAAATTAAGGGAGCTTACTTGATGAGCAGCCCAGCTAAGGAAATATTAGTAATTGGTCTAGGCTTAATAGGTTCTTCTCTTGCAAAGGCTGCAAAAAATAAAGGGTTGATAGTTCATGGTTTTGATGAGGATAAAAATAGCCTTGAGGAAGCATTAAATAAAAACATCATAGATAACTCATTTGAATCTTTAAAAGATATAAATGATAAAAGTTTAGTAGGAAAGATAGATATATTAATAGTTGCTGTTTCTCCTAGAGCAACCCAGGTTGTGATTTCTGAGTTAAAGAACTTATGGAACACAGAAATAACAATAACTGAAACATCAAGTGTTAAAAATCAACTTAACTTTGACTCACCCAATAACATAATCTTCTCTCATCCCATAGCAGGTTCAGATAAGTCTGGTATTGGCGGTATAGATGAAGAACTATTTCTCAATAAAAAGACAATCATTTGTAATCCGTATAATGTAAATGAAGCACATATGACCAAGATAAAAAATTTCTGGCAGCATGCGCTTTCAATGAGAGTAAGTGAAATGTCTGTCAAAGAACATGATCTTCTATTTGCTATGACAAGCCATTTACCTCATCTAATTTCATATGCACTTATCGATTCGATAAGATTGGCTGAAAAAGACGTAGGTGATAATGCGGGTGGAGGACTTAAAGAATTTATAAGGCTGAGCGGATCAAACCCTGAAATGTGGAAAGATATATTTGAGCTTAATGAAAAAAATATTATTAAATCATTAGCCAGCTTTCAATTATCAATAAATAATTTATTAGAATTAATAACAAAAATTAAAGAGATACCAAGCTCATTCTCTCATTCAGATATTCTTAAAAACGAACTAGAAGAAATCAAAAAATATAAAGAAGATACGTTTTGAATTTAGTTGCACAATATACCCCTTCAATTTCAGGCGAAGTTTTGTGTCCAGGTGATAAATCTATTTCCCAAAGAGCGGTAATAATAGGTTCGCTTCTAAATGAAGATATTGAAATTAGTGGCTTCTTAAACGGAGAAGATCCAATATCTACAGCAAATGCTTTAAATGCAATAGGCTCTAGTATCAAAATTAATGGCACATCAGTTTCAATAAAAAAAAGAGATATCCCATTCAAAGATCCTTCTGTAAATGTTGATCTTGGAAATTCAGGCACTGGCATGAGATTAATGATGGGTTTAATTTCAAGTCTTGGCATTAAAGCAACTCTTGTTGGAGATGAATCATTAACAAAGCGCCCGATGTTAAGGGTTGCCAATCCCCTAAATGATATGGGTGCAACAGTAACTTGTAATGAGGGTAAGCCGCCTGTAAAAATCTTAGATGGATTAATTAAAGATAATTTTTCTTACGAGATGCCTATAGCAAGTGCGCAAGTTAAATCTAGTATTATTCTCGCAGCTCTAGCTGCAAATAAAAAAGTAACTGTTATCGAAAAACACCCAACCAGAAATCATACAGAAAGAATGATAAGTTACTTTAATGGAGATATTCACACTGAATCACATGACTTGGGTAATAAAATTACACTCATGCCTTCAAAATTAATTCCAACAAAAAAATATGAAGTTGCTGGTGACTTTTCATCAGCATCATTTTTAATAGTTGCTGGTTTAATTGCAAAAGAATCAAATTTACTGATAAAAAATGTTGGACTTAATCCAACAAGATGCGGGTTAATAAGTGTCTTAAGGTCGATGGGAGCAAAAATAGAAATAAAAAATGAACGTCTTATATCCAATGAAGAGGTTGGAGATATTCATGTTGTCTCATCAGAGCTGCATGGTATTGCTATAAGTGGAGATATTATTCCAAATATAATTGATGAAATTCCAATCTTAAGTATTGCTGCATCTTTTGCTAAAGGAGAAACATTAATTACTGAGGCAGAAGAGCTGAGAGTTAAGGAATCTGATAGGCTTCAAGCAATATCAGATGGATTACAAAAAATAAATATACATCACGAGTTATTTCATGATGGAATCAAAATTATTGGTTCCTCTGAAGATATATCTGTAATGGCTGAAATTGACTCTCATGGTGATCATAGAATTGCAATGAGTTTTCTTATTGCTAGCTTAAGATCTAAAAAGGGAATCTATGTTGAGGACTGTAAAAATATCTTAACTTCGTTTCCTAATTTTATTGAAGTAATGAGCTCACTAGGTGTTGCAATAAATGAAAGATAATATCGTTACCATTGATGGGCCCTCTGCTTCAGGAAAAGGTACTCTTGCAAGAAATATTGCAAAATATTTAGGTTTTGAAATCCTCGATAGTGGTTTGTTATATAGAGTTTATGCTTATTTATATGACTGCGGGATTGAACATGCTCAAATAACAAAAACTATCAATCAGGATATAACTTTCAAGTCTGATGAGAGTGGAATCGTTGTTTTAAAAGAAAAAAATAATATTACTGATGAATTAAGAAAAGAATCTACAGCTAAAGCTGCGTCTAAAATTAGCGCACTTCCTGAGACTAGAGAAAACCTGCTGTTACTTCAACGGGGTTTTTATTTACCAAAAGGACTGGTAGCTGATGGAAGAGATATGGGCACAGTAGTATTCCCTAATGCTAAGTTAAAAATTTTTCTAAATGCTTCACCTGAAATAAGAGCAAAAAGAAGACAATTAGAGTTGCAGAATCGAGGTCAAGAAGTTAATATGCTCGCTCTGATTGAGGACATTAAGCAAAGAGACTTAAAGGATAAAACTAGAAAGTTATCACCTTTAATTCCAGCAGAGGATTCAATACTAATTGATTCATCTGAAATGACCCCTGAAGAAGTACTGAGTTTTACTAAAAAGCTCACAAAAAAGGAATTTAATAAATGACAGAATCATTTGCCGCTTTACTTGATGAAAGTTTAAGCACTTTAGATATGCAACCTGGATCAATAGTATCTGGAGTTGTATTAGATGTAGA
>VMBT01000161.1_pt1 | contig 44828 bp, 62 predicted proteins | sample 4404301 | NCBI WGS metagenome assembly VMBT01 (sample SAMN12238535, study PRJNA552566) | marine metagenome | isolation source: Coastal seawater | place: USA: coastal Georgia, Sapelo Island | collected 2008-08/2009-08 | reverse complement strand
AAAATATTAGAATTAGACTTAAATCATTTGATCACAATATATTAGATAGAAGTTCTATAGATATTTTACAAACAGCAAAAAGAACTGGCGCTAAAGTTATTGGACCAATTCCAATGCCTTCAAGAATTGAAAGAGTTACAGTTAATAAATCACCTCACGTTGATAAAAAAAGTAGAGAGCAATTTGAATTAAGAACTCATATTAGAATGATGGATATCATTGAGCCCACACCTCAAACAGTGGACGCTTTAATGAAATTAGATCTCGCTTCTGGTGTGAATGTAGACATTAAAATAAAAAAATAATAAATCATGATTATTAGTACAAAAATAGGCCAAACATCATTTATTAGTGAAGAAGGCAAAAGAGTTTGTGCTACTGTTTTAGATTACAATACATGTACAGTTGTTGGAAATAGAACTGAGGATAAAGATGGTTATACAGCTAATATTTTAGGCTTCCTTAAACCAAAAAAGTTAAATAAACCTCAATTAAAAGATTTTAACAAAAAAAATATCGAACCTAAGAGAATTATAAAAGAAGAAAGACTAAGCTCTTCTGAAGATCTTTTGGAAGTAGGAAGTGAAGTATCTCCAAAATTTAATGTAGGAGATAAGGTTTGTGTTCAATCAAAATCAACTGGTAAAGGTTTTGCTGGAGCTATGAAACGTCATAATTTCAGCGGTATGAGAGCTTCTCACGGTGTATCTATTTCACACAGAGCCCATGGATCTACTGGTCAAAATCAAAATCCTGGTAAAGTTTTTAAAGGCAAGAAAATGGCTGGTCATCTTGGTGATGAAGTTACAACAACAAAAAATCTTGAAGTTTTATTAGTAGATACTGAAAAGAAATTAATTCTCCTAAAGGGCTCTGTGCCAGGGAAAAATAAATCAGTTGTAAGGGTATATAAATAATGATCGAACAAATCACTCTTAAAAACGCTAATATTTCTGATAAATCTTTGCATCTTTCAGTACAAAAAACCTATTCTCATAAACAAGGCAACAATCATAGCCTTGATCGATCTGAAGTTACTGGTTCAGGTAAGAAACTATTTAAGCAAAAAGGAACTGGTAATGCTAGAGCTGGTAACAAAAAAACTACACAAAGAAGAGGGGGCGGTAAAGCCTTTGGTCCTAAATTTCATTTAGTTTCATTTAAAGTTAACAAAAAAGTAAAAAATCTTGCTTTAATGTCTTCAATTTCAATCAAAAGTAACAACAAATCACTTTATTCTATCGACGAAACCAAACTAGATGAGAAGGCAGTTAAAGATATTCTAAGTAGTAATACAAATAAAAAAATTATGATTGTTCTTAAAAATACCAATGAAAATAATGTTGTATCTAAGTTTCAAAATTATAAAAATATTTCTTTTCACTCGGATAAAAACTATTCAATACATGCGTCTTTAAAATCTGACATGCTTATTTTTTCAAACACTTCATCTCTTTATGAGACATATATTGGGAAAAATATCTAATGGATTTAAATCTAATTAAAAAACCCGTCATTACAGAAAAATCTACCGCTAATGCGCAATTCAATAAATATATATTCGAAGTTACTAAGTCTGCAAATAAATCGGAAATTAAAGCAACTATAGAAGATGTTTATAAAGTTAAGGTTGAAAAGTTGAATAGTGTTATCGTTAAAAGCAAGCCTAAAGTTTTCAAGGGTCAAAGAGGCGCAAGATCAGAGCAAAAAAGGATTATTGTTACTCTCAAGGAAGGTAACACAATTGATATGAGCGGAAAGGTTAAATAAATATGGGTCTAATTACTTATAAACCTACCACTCCTTCTTTTAGAAAGACAGTTAAGATTGATAAATCAGTTTTATTTAAAGGTAGACCAGAAAAAAACCTAATTGAAGAATTACAGCCTAATTCTGGAAGAAATAATACTGGAAAAATTACCATTAGGCATAGATCTGGTGGTCATAAAAAGAAATATAGAATTATTAACTTCAAAAGAAATACATTCGATAAAATTGGTACAGTAGAAAGAATAGAATATGATCCTAATAGAAGCGCATTTATTGCTCTTATTGATTATCAAGATTTAAAAGAATACATCATAGCCCCGTCTGATATTAAATCAGGTGACAAAGTTATTTCATCTTCAAAGGCTGAGATTAGCTCTGGAAATGCTATGAAAATTAAAAATATCCCAACTGGTACTTCGATTCATAATATTGAATTAAAACCTGGTGCCGGTGGTAAATTATGTAGATCTGCTGGTTCGTTCGCTCAGGTGCTTGGTGTTCAAGATAAATATATCATGATTAAGTTATCCTCGAGGGAAACGCGTCTTGTTCATGGAGAGTGTATGGCCACTGTGGGTGTAGTATCTAATCAAGATAATAAAAATAAAAAGATTGGTAAGGCAGGAATTAAGAGACACTTGGGAATTAGACCAACGGTTAGAGGTGTTGTGATGAACCCTGTGGATCACCCACATGGTGGTGGTGAAGGAAGAACATCAGGCGGAAGACACCCATCTACTCCTTGGGGTATGAAAACCAAAGGTAAAAAGACCAGAAAAATTAAATTCACATCTAAAATGATAATTTCAAGAAGGGCTAAGAAATAATGGCAAGATCTGTCTGGAAGGGACCTTACTTTGATATAACTCTTTATAAAAAAGTAAAAAAATCAAAAGAAGAAAACTCAAAATCTCCAATTAAAACATGGTCAAGAAGGTCTACTATCATTCCAGATTTTGTTGGCGTTACACTCTCTGTATATAATGGCAAATCCTTTATTCCAGTATTTGTTACAGAAGATATGGTTGGCCATAAACTAGGAGAATTCTCACCAACACGAGTATTTAAAGGGCACTCAGGTGATAAGAAAGCAGTTCAAGGTAAAAAATAATGTCAAAAGAAGTCAAAGCTATAAATAAAATGATTAGAACTAGCTCTCAGAAATTAAATCTTATAATTAAAGACATTAGAAAAAAAGATATTAACGCTGCTGTTAACATCTTAAAATTCTCCAATAAAAGAGTGAGTAAAGAAGTTTTAAAGACGCTTAATTCTGCTGTAGCAAATGCAGAAAACAATAATAATTTAGATATTGATAAACTAGTTGTTAAAGAGGCTTATGTCGGAAAAAGCCTAAGAATGAAAAGATTTAGACCGATGAGTAAAGGAAGAGCTTTCCAAATCATCAAACCTTTTTCAAGACTAACCCTAGTTTTAGAGGAGAGGGCATAATGGGACAAAAAGTTAACCCTAATTCATTAAGAGTAGGAATAAACAAGTATTGGCAATCAACTTGGTTTGAAAAAAAAGATTACTCTAATTTTCTAAAAGAAGATCATAATATTCGAAGCTATATTGAAAAGAATTATGCAATTGCTGGCATAAGCTCAGTTATAATTGAAAGAGCGGCCGCCAACCTCAAAATTATTATCCATACATCCAAGCCTGGTGTTCTTATTGGTAAAAAAGGTGCAGATATAGAAAAATTAAGAAATAGCTTATCTAAGTTATCTGATAAAAACATATCACTCGATATCAAAGAGATTAAAAAACCAGAAACCGATGCATCATTAGTTGCGGACTCTATCGCAAGACAGTTAGAAAAGAGAATTGCCTTTAGAAAAGCAATGAAAAAATCTGGGATGTCTGCAATAAAGTTGGGCGCAAAAGGTATTAAAATTGTTTGTGGTGGAAGATTAGGTGGTGCTGAAATTGCCAGATCTGAAAAATTTAGTGAAGGTAGTGTGCCGCTCCATACGTTGAGAGCAGACATTGATTATGCAACTGCTCGCGCATTAACTACATACGGAATTATTGGTATCAAAGTTTGGTTATTTAAAGGCGAAAGTAAAAATACAAAAAATAACAACTCTAATGAAAAGGTGAGTTCATAATGCTTTTACCAAAAAATACAAAATATAGAAAACAGCATAAAGGAAGAATTCATGGAAATGCTAAAGGTAATCACGAATTAACCTTCGGCTATTATGGATTAAAATCCTTAAATGCAGAAAGAGTCACAGCTAGACAAATAGAAGCTTCAAGAAGAGCTATTACAAGATTTTTAAAAAGAGCAGGCCGTCTATGGATAAGAGTATTTCCTGATGTTCCAGTCACAGCTAAGCCAGCTGAGGTTAGAATGGGTAAAGGAAAAGGTTCAATAGATAGATGGGTATGTAGAGTAAAGCCTGGAACTATAATGTTTGAAGTTGACGGTGTAGATAAACACCTTGCAAAAAAAGCATTTGAACTTGCATCTGCTAAATTACCTGTTAAAACCACATTCGTTTCATTGGATCAATTTTAATGGCAGATAAAGATTTAAATAATTTAAAAAAAGAGTTGTTTAACTTAAAGATAATGAAGAAAAGTGGTCAACTTACTGATACTTCGCAATTTAAGAAGGTAAGAAAACAAATTGCATCATTATTAACTAAGGAAAGAATGGAAAAAAATGCCTAAAAGAATTTTAAGCGGTAAAGTTGTTAAGAAATCAGGTGATAAAACTGTTTCTGTTCTAGTTACTAGACAGACAACCCATCCTATTTACAAAAAAATTATAAGAGTTTCAAAAAAATATTTAGCTCATGACGCAGAAAATACTATTGCGGTAGGTGAGAACGTAAAAATTCAAGAAACAAAACCATTATCAAAAAATAAATCATGGGAAGTTATTAAATAATGATACAAGCAGAATCCAATTTACAAGTTGCTGATAATTCAGGTGCAAGATTAATTAGCTGCATCAAAGTTATTGGTGGATCAAAAAGAAGATACGCTAGAATTGGAGATATAATTATTGTTTCTGTTAAGGATGCTATACCTAGATCAAAAGTTAAAAAAGGTGAAGTTCAAAGAGCTATTATCGTTAGAACAAAGAAACCTTTAATTAGAGAAGATGGTACATCAATTAAATTTGATACAAACGCAGCAGTTTTGCTTGATAAACAAAATGAACCTATTGGAACAAGAATTTTCGGTCCAGTTACAAGAGAGTTAAGAAAAAAGAATATGATGAAGATTGTAAGCTTAGCTCCAGAGGTGCTTTAATGATAAAAAAATATAAAAAAGGCGATGAAGTTATTGTGAAAGTTGGCAAAGACAAAGGAAAAATTGGAAAAATTGCTAAAGTCTTTAATTCCATTGATAAAGTAATTATCTCTGGTGTTAATGTTAGTAAAAAGCATCAAAAACCATCTCAAGACTCAAAGGGTGGAATTGTAAATAAAGAAATGCCCATTCATATTTCTAATGTCTTGGCCTATGACTCAAAAGCTAAAAAATCATCAAAAGTTGGATTTAAAGTCGAAGATGGTAAAAAAGTTAGAATTTTAAAATCTTCTGGAGAAAAATATTAATGAGCGCTTCTATACAAGAATTATTTAATATATCTGATCAATTAGCTAAAAATTTAGAAATACCGCATAAATTAGCAGTTCCTAAAATGACAAAAATTGTAGTAAATGCAGGCATAGGTAGCATCAAAGAAGATAATAAAGCTATCGAAAAAATGAAGAAAGATTTATCTCTAATTACAGGACAAGCACCGGTAGTTCGTTTATCTAAAAAAGCTATAGCTTCATTTAAAATTAGAAAAGGAATGCCTGTTGGTTTATCTGTCACTCTTAGAAAAAATATTATGATGGAGTTCTATGACAGACTAGTGAATATAGCAATGCCACGAATTAAAGACTTTAGAGGTTACTCAAAGAAATCATTTGATGGTCAGGGTAACATTACTATTGGTATCAAAGATCATATTATCTTTCCTGAGATAAGTGTCGAAAATGTAGAAAATATTTTTGGTTTTGATATCACAATCGCAACTTCAGCAACTAATGATAAGGAAGGGTATGAATTGTTAAAGTTAATGAACTTTCCATTCTTGAATTAAATATGGCAAAACAAAGCGCAATCCAAAAAAATATTAATAGAAAAACACTCATTGATAGATTGAGTGAAAAAAGAGCAAAATTAAAAAAAGTTTTAATGAATAAAGAACTTCCTTTTGAAGAAAGAGTAAAAATTCAAATGAAATTAGAGTCTATGCCTAGAAATTCATCACGAATTAGATATAGAAATAGATGTTTTTTATCTGGTAGACCAAGAGGCGTTTACTCAAAATTTAATTTATCAAGAATAGCAATCAGAGATATGGCTGGAAAAGGTCAAATTCCTGGTCTAACGAAAGCGAGCTGGTAAAATGAGTGATACTCTAGCTGATATGATTACAAGAATTAGAAATGGCCAAAAAGCCAATAAAGTTTCTATAAAAGCTATATATTCAAAATTAAATGTGAACGTCTGTAATGTTTTAAAGAACGAAGGGTATATAGAAAGCTTTGAAGTAATTGGAGATAACAAAAAGGACTTATCTATTACTCTTAAATATTACAAAGGTAGTCCATTAATCAATAAAATAGAAAAGATTACTAAACAGGGATGCAGAGTTTACAGTTCAGTTGAAGAAATACCCAAAACAATTGGTGGTTTAGGAACAACAATTCTTTCTACATCAAAAGGTGTAATGTCTGACTCTGACGCAAGAAATCAAAAAGTAGGTGGAGAGGTGCTAATTAGCGTATTTTAATCATGTCACGTTTAGCTAGAAATCCTATTACCATACCATCAGATGTAAAAATATCTGTTAATGACAATGTAATTAATTTTGAAGGTAAGTTAGGTAAGTCAAGTTCCACTTTACCTAATGGAATTGCTGTTGATATGAAAGATAATTTACTTCATTTCTCAGGAGAAAATAAGGCACTATTGGGCACTGTCTACGCGAATGTAAAAAATGAGATAGTAGGCAATTCTCAGGGTTTTGAAAAAAGATTAGAATTAGTTGGAACAGGTTATAAAGCAAATGTTAGCGGCAAAACATTAGTTTTATCTCTTGGATACAGTCATGACATTAATTTTCAAATCCCAGAAGGAATTACTGCTAAGGTTGAAAAAAATATTGTTTCAATTTCTGGTACTAGTAAACAGTTAGTTGGACAAGTTGCTGCAGAAATAAAATCATTTAGAAAACCTGAACCCTATAAAGGCAAAGGTGTCAGATATGAAGGTGAAAGAATTTATAGAAAAGAAGGGAAGAAAAAATAATGAATAACGATAAACTCAGATCCCTTAGAAGAAAAACGAGAATTAGAAAAAAACTTAGCGCAGTAAAAAAACATAAGCTTTTAGTTTTTAGATCATCCAAACATATTTACGCTTCTGTATTAACTGAGCAAAATGATAAAACATTATGCTCATATTCATCTGTGAAAATTAATAAAACAGAGGGTCAAAAAAAGCTTGATATTGCAAAACTAGTTGGAGAAAAAATTGCTGAAATGGCAATTGAAAAGGGCGTCAAAGAAGTAAAGTTTGATAAGGGCCCATATAAGTATCACGGTAGATTAAAAGTTCTTGCTGATGCGGCAAGAGAGAAGGGCTTGTCATTCTAATGCTTGAAAATAATACAAACAAAGAATTAATCGAAAAATTAATATCAGTAAGACGTGTTTCTAAAGTTGTTAAAGGTGGTAGAAGATTTGGTTTTGCAGCTTTAGTAGTCAGCGGAGACGGTCAAGGCAGAGTTGGTTTCGGCTCAGGTAAAGCAAAAGAAGTCCCGGAAGCAATTCGTAAGGCATCTGAAGAGGCAAAGAAAACAATGGTTAGAATTCCTCTAAGAGAAGGCAGAACTATTCATCATGATATTAAAGCTAAGTTCTCATCGAGCACAGTGATTTTAAGATCTGCGCCTAAGGGTACAGGTATCATTTCAGGTGGCCCATCAAGAGCAATTTTTGAAGCATTAGGTATTTCTGATGTTGTATCAAAGGCTATTGGTACAAAAAACCCTCATAATATTGTTCGATCTACTATTAAGGCTCTGAGAATGATTAATACACCAAAATCTGTATCTGCTAGAAGAAGTATTGAAATTAATTCCGTAATTAGCAAAAGAGAAAACTAATGATTAACAAATTATCAAAACAAAGAACCACAAATAGAAAAAGAAAAGGAAAAGGTGTTGGCTCAGGTCTGGGTAAAACAGCAGGTAGAGGACATAAAGGTCAAAAATCTAGATCTGGTGTTGCTGTTAGAAACTTTGAAGGTGGTCAAATGCCTATTTATAGAAAAACCCCTAAAAGAGGTTTTAATTCTATAAAAAAACTAAGATCTAATAATCTTTCTATTTCACTTGTAAGCTTTAATAAATTCCAAGACGACTCAACTATTGATATGAAAACGCTTGTAGAGTCAGGATTTTTGAAGAAAAAAGATCACAAAAAAAATATTAAAGTAATTGACTCAATTCAATTCAAGAAAAAACTACAATTCAAAGATTTTAAATTTACACCCGGTGCTAAGAAAAGAATAGAAGACTTAGGCGGTTCAGCTTCTTAAGATTAAGCTATGAACACTAAAGTTCCTAATATCGATTATAACGAAGCAATCAAGAACTCTGGTTTATTTCGAAAACTTGGTTTCGTTCTTTTTGCAGTAATAGTTTATAGACTAGGGACATACGTACCAGTTCCCGGTATTAATTCTGCTGTTTTAGAGCAAATCTTTGCACAACATCAAAATGGCATTCTTGGTATTTTTGATATGTTTTCAGGTGGCGCTCTTATGAGAATGTCTGTCTTTACACTCGGAGTTATGCCGTATATTTCAGCTTCTATTATTATGACTTTGATGCAATCTTCTTTTGACAGTTTAAAAGCCCTCAAGGAGCAAGGAACTAACGGAAGAAAGAAAATTCAACAATATACACGATATCTCACAATACTACTGGCTCTATTTCAAAGCTATGGTATTTCCAACGGTATTTTGAACCTTTCTGATACTGTAGATCCTACTTTAGGAAGCGTAGCCTTTTTTCAACTTTCAGCTATCATAACAATGACCTCCGGAACTATTTTTCTTATGTGGTTAGGTGAGCAAATTACCGAACACGGTTTTGGAAGTGGTATTTCAATAATTATTTTTGCTGGGATAGTAGCTAATTTACCTTTTGCTATTTTTAATACATTCGAGCTTGGCAGAACTGGAGCTCTATCAGCTATAGCAATCATCTTTATCATTTTCTTATTACTAGCGCTAATAGTTGTAATTGTTTTCATTGAGAGAGGGCAAAGAAGACTTTTGGTTCAATACCCAAAAAGACAAGTTGGAAACAAAGTCTTTGGTGGGCAATCATCTTATCTACCTATTAAAGTTAATGTAGCAGGTGTTATTCCTGCTATCTTTGCATCTTCTTTACTTTTATTCCCAAATACAATTTCTAATTTTTCTCCTGAAAGTACAGGCTTTTTATCTAGCCTAGGTTTTTACTTATCTCACGGTAAGCCTCTATATATGATTTTCTTTTTTGGTCTTATTGTATTTTTCGCTTTCTTTTATACAGGTATTGTTTTTAATCCAAAAGAACAAGCCGATAATCTAAGAAATAACGGAGGTTTTGTTCTTGGTTATAGACCTGGAGAACAAACAGCTCAACATTTAGAACACGTAATTTATCGTTTAACTTTTGTCGGAGCTATTTATTTGGGTTTAATTGCACTAATCCCAGAATTTTTAATCGCAAGACTCTCAGTTCCTTTTTATTTAGGGGGAACGAGTTTGTTGATTGTTGTTGTTGTTGCAATGGATTTCTTCTCTCAAATTCAAACACATTTGTTTACCTCTCAATATGAAAAAATATTGAGTAAAAATAAAATATACAAAAGTAAATGGTTATAATCTTTATTGGCCCTCCAGGATCTGGTAAGGGAACCCAAGCCCAAGTTTTAAAAGATACAGTATTACCTAATCTACATATTTTAACAGTAAGCTCTTTACTAAAAGAAAAGTCATCTGATGGAAGTGTTTTAGGTAATGAAATAAAACAAAAAATGGATAATGGTGATTTGATTGAAGACACAATAGTTATATCCGTGCTAAAAGAAAAATCAGATAGCCTTGGAGATGAACAAATTTTAGTTGATGGCTTTCCTAGAAGTTCTGTTCAGGCTGAGTCTCTTAAAGAGATATTTATGAACAAAAATTTAAATATTATTAATTTTACAGTCACTGATGAAGAACTTCTCACTCGTATTAAAAAAAGATCTCAAGAAGAGTCTAGAGCAGACGATAGTGTATTTGATAAACGCTTGGCTATTTATAAAAAATCTCATAATGAAATCATTGAATCTTTGTTAAAAGATCACGACGTGATCAATATAGATGCCAATGATCAAATTGACTCTATTTCTCAAAAAATTATTGAAAAACTTGGCTTAAATTGATGTATTTTATATTGACTTTTAAATACTTTTTTACTATTTTCACCCCTTCAGGAGATCTCAATTGGCAAGAATAGCAGGCGTAAATTTACCAGTTAACAAACGTGCTTTAGTTTCACTAACTTATATTCACGGCATTGGACCTAAATTTGCTTTAGACATTTTAAAAGCAAATGACCTAGACCACACTAAAAGAATTAAAGACTTTACTGAAGATGAAATTTCTAAAATAAGAAAATCCATTGAAGAAAGCTACACAGTTGAGGGAGACTTAAGACGTGTTGTATCTCAAAATATCAAACGTTTAAAAGATTTAGGCTGCTATAGAGGTTTAAGACATCGTCGCCAGCTACCTACAAGAGGTCAAAGAACTCATACCAATGCTAGAACAAGAAAAGGAAAAGCTGTAGCAATAGCTGGGAAGAAAAAAGTTACAAAATAAAAATGGCAAAAACTGAAAAAAAATCATCTGATAAGAAAAAATCAAAAAAGAATTTCGGACAAAACGGCGTTGTCCATATTAAAAGTTCTTTTAACAATACTATTGTTACCATCTCCGATGTTAGTGGAAATGCTGTATCATGGTCATCTAGTGGTGCAATGGGTTTTAGGGGTTCAAAAAAATCTACTCCTTATGCAGCTCAAATGGCAACAGATGCTGCTGGAAAAAAAGCTTATGACGTTGGTCTAAGAAAACTTGATGTTCTCATGAAAGGCCCCGGCTCTGGAAGAGAGTCAGCGCTAAGAGCACTACAAAATATTGGTTTCATAATTAATAACATCAAAGATGTTACACCGCTTCCACATAATGGATGCAGACCGAAGAAAAAAAGAAGAGTATAAAACTTTAATAGGAGCATAAATTGATCGAAAATAATTGGATAACCCTAGTTAAGCCAAATAAGGTTGACTACAAAATTAGTGAAAATAAAAAATTTGGTACAGTTGTAATTGAACCTCTTGAAAAGGGTTTCGGAACTACTCTAGGTAATGCTTTAAGAAGAGTTTTGCTCTCTTCTCTACAGGGTACTGCAATTACTTCTATTAAGATTAACGGGGTATTGCACGAGTTCTCTACTATCGAGGGAGTTAGGGAAGATGTAACAGATATCATTATGAATTTAAAAAATGTTACATTTAATTCTAAAAGTAATCATACTCAAAAACTAACATTGAATGTAAAAGGCCCAAAAGAAGTATTATCCTCAGATTTTGATGAAAATCCTGAGGTTGAGATAGTTGATAAAGATGCTGTTATCATGAATGTTGACTCAAATAGAGAGGTTAATCTTGAGATCTTTTTGGATGTAAATAAAGGTTATATCTCAGCTGAAAAAAATAAAGATAACGAGAATAAAAGTGTTGGACAAATCATGCTCGACGCTACTTTCAGTCCTGTAAAAAGAGTAGCTTTTAGCGTAGATAACTCACGTATCGGCCAAGATACAGAATTTGATAAATTAATCCTAGATATCGAAACTAATGGTACGGTATCTCCAGACGATGCTGCTGCATTGGCTGCTCGAATTCTACAAGATCAATTAAAGCCATTTATCAATTTTGAAGAACCTACTGAAGACGAAAGAAAAAAATTACAATCTTCGAAAGAGCCACAATTCAATAAAAACTTACTTAAGAAAGTTGACGAGCTTGAATTGTCAGTTAGATCAGCTAATTGTTTAAAAAATGATAATATTTTCTACATCGGAGATTTGGTTCAAAAAACTGAAGGTGAAATGTTAAGAACTCCAAACTTTGGAAGAAAATCATTAGATGAAATTAAAGAAGTCCTTTTATCAATGGGTCTAAATATGGGAATGGATTTACCCGGTTGGCCACCAGAAAACATAGAAGAACTCTCCAAAAAATATGAGGATCCATTTAAAGTATAATGAAACACGGATTAAAACAAAGAAAGTTAAATAGGACTTCCTCTCATAGACTGGCTTTGCTTAAAAACTTATCTATTAGTCTCATTAAACATGAAACAATTACAACCACTACTGAAAAAGCAAAAGAATTAAGACCTTTTATAGAAAAGTTAGTTACTAAAGCGAAGAGCGACAACCTAAGTAATAGAAAATATATTTTATCTAAGCTTTTTAATAATAAAGAAGCATGTCAAAAACTCTTTTCTGAAATTTCTGTCCAACAAAAAGATAGAAATGGTGGTTACACAAGAATTATTAAAAAGGGTAATCGCTTTGGTGATTTTGCTCACACTAGCATCATCCAGTTCGTAAAATAATCCTTAATGCAATCCTATCTAGCTCTGATTTTAGGGGCTATCATAGGCTCTAGTATTCGGTATCTTTTTTATTTAATTAATCTATCAGCTTTTGGCGTACCCTTATCTACCATAATAGTTAATGTTATAGGATCTTCTTTAGCAGGTTTCTTTTATGGAAAATTTCAAAATTCAGCATATGTATTTATGTATGTAGGTTTATTTGGAAGCTTGACTACATTATCATCTTTCAATTTAGAATTATTTCAACTATTAGGTAATAAAGACTTTTTAAGAGCAATAATATATTTTCTTTTTAATATAATTATTACTTTGGCTTTTTTTTATATATTTCATGTTATTAGTCTAAAAATTGCAAGTTAAAGTAAATCAATCATTTAATCGTTTAGATAAGTTTTTATTTCAATATTTTGAGTCCATACCTTTATCCTTAATACAAAGATTAATTCGACAATATAAGATTAAAATTAATAATAAAAAATCTAAAGCTAATTCTGATTTAAAAAAAGGAGATATAATTTTTATTTATTATAATTTTGAAATTAAAAATCAAAAAAACTTTACAATTAAAATTTCCGAAGATTTTCGAAAGACATTAAGAAAAAAAATTATTTTTGAAAATAATGATTTTATTATCATTAATAAACATAGAGGGTATTCTGTTCAAAGAGGATCTAAAGTTAGAACATCTTTAAAAGATTATTATGAAAGTTTATTGGGATACCCGCTTTATATAGTTCATAGATTAGACAAAGATACTTCTGGTTTAATGATTTTCACTAAAAACAGATTGGCGGCTAGTGGTATTTCGAAACTTTTTTTATCTAATAATATTCATAAATATTATTTAGCCAAAACTCATAAAAGTTTTAACAAACAATCAGGAATGCTTGAAAATGTTAACAACGAAAATAAGCTATTAAAACTATTTTATAGAAAAATTAATTCAACTAAAGATGAACACCTCTATTTAATCAAACTTTTAACAGGTAGAAAACACCAGATCAGACTTCAATTCTTTCTCAATGATAATCCCATAATCGGTGATAAAAAATTTAGCCAAGATAAAAATAAAAATTTATCTCTTACTGCTGTATCAATACATTTTTATTATTTAAATAAATTCTATAAATTTAATTTGAATTTAAATGAAATTGACTAATAAATTCCATTTTTAAGTCATTTATTAATTCTTTTTTATTATAAGTAATATTCAATTCTTTTAAGCTGCTTATTTGATCCGCTTCAAGACCACATGGATTAATTTTTCTAAAATCAACCAGTGATAAATCTAAGTTAATTGAAATTCCATGATAAATTACTCCTTTTGAATATCTTAATCCTATAAAAATTATTTTTTTATCCTTTTTGTTTTTTTCATCTCTTGTCCATAGACCTCTGTTTGTTTCTTTTTTGGCAAATAATGTAATTTTGTTATTTTTGAATACTTTAATAATAATCTCTTCAATTTTATTTATATATTCAATGATATTTAATTTTCTTTTTCGAATATTTAAAATTGGATAAATGATTACCTGACCAGGTCCATGGAATGTAATTTTTCCACCTCTATTTATAAATACTACAGGTATATTATTTATTTTTTTTTGATTAAAATTTTTGGGTGTAGAGCTTCCTGCGGTAAATACACTTTGATGCTCTAAAAACCAGATTTCTTCATTTTTGATGTCTTCTGAAACTTCTAAAACCTTTGAATTCATTTTATTTAGAGCCTCAACATAATTTATTCTTCCTTTTAGTTGTTTTATTTTTAACATTGTTTATTAATTACATTTTATAATTGCGGACGTGGCGGAACTGGTAGACGCGCAGCGTTGAGGTCGCTGTGGGATAATATCCTGTGGAAGTTCGAGTCTTCTCGTCCGCACCATATTTAATAGTATAAATGGTTAAATTTAATAAGAAAGAATACATTCAATCAATAAAATCTCTGCATCCAGCAGATCAGGCCGACAGTATAGAAAATCTAAATCTTAAAGACCAAACCTCAGTTTTAAAAACTTCTACTAAAAATCTCCATCCTGATTTTATTGCTTATCTTAGAGAAGAGACTAGAGAAGAAATTTTAAATCTAATCCCCAAAAAACAGTTAATAAATTTAATTAAATACCTAGATTTAGATGATGCGGTAGAAATTCTAAGTGAATTTGAAACAAAGGATCTAGTTAATACTTTATCGAATTTAGGTCAACTTCAACGTTCTAGAATTGAAGAAAACTTAAAATATCCTGAGGATTCAGCAGGTCGAATAATGAATAGAGATTTTCTTGCTGTTAAATCAACTTTAACTGTAGGAAATTTGATTGATCAATTGAGAACTTCTCGAAGAGGTCCTAAAGATTTTTATAATGTATTTATTGTCGATGAAAATAATACTCCTATCGGATATATCCCATCTGGAAGAATTCTAAGATCTAAAAGAAGTAAAAAACTTAAAGATATGATTCTAGAAAATGTTCATTTAATTAAATCTAATGAATCTGTGGAGGATATTGCGTACACTTTTAGACAATATGGATTAGTATCGGCTCCAGTTGTCTCTACTCAAAATAAAATTTTAGGTATTATAACTGTTGATGACGTGGTGGAAATTGTCCATGAGGAAACAGAGGATGATATTCAGAAATTAGGAGGTTTGTTTGTCAATGATTTTTATAAAGGTGCCTTCAACTCTGCCTCATCGAGATTTATTTGGCTTGGATTAAATTTATTAACTGCAATTTTGGCATCTTTAGTTATAGATATTTATTCTGATCAACTTCAACAGATGATCGCTATAGCTGTTTTAATGCCAATAGTTGCTTCTATGGGGGGCAACGCAGGAACTCAGGCTATGACTATATATGTTCGTGCTATAGCTACTAAAGATATTGATAATTCAAACTATTTTAAATTAATTATTAAAGAGTTTTTGATTGGTAGTATAAACGGATTAGCTCTATCTATGATAATGGGGATCATAGCTTATTATTGGTTCGATAGTCTAATTTTGGCCTTTGCTATTTCTTTTGCAATACTAATTAATTTAGGTTTTGCTTGCTTAGTTGGTATAATTATACCTTTATCGATAAATAAGTTAAAGATAGATCCAGCTTTGGCTTCTGGAATTGTATTAACTACTTTTACAGATGTTTTTGGGTTTCTCTCATTCTTATCAATCGCTACTTATATTTTAAATTTATAAACAATGATTAATCAAGAAATATTAAGAGAATACGATATTAGAGGGATATTTCAAAAATCTTTAACTTTAGAAGATGTAAAAAATATATCCTGTAAGTTAGCTACAATTATAAAAAAAACCAACGATCATAAAATTATTATTGGTCACGATGGTAGATCGTCTTCTTTAGAAATAAAAAACACATTAATTTCAAATTTTCTTAATTTTGGAATTGATGTTTATGATATTTCATTAATCCCGACACCTATTAGTTATTTCGCAAATAAATATTTTCAAATTACAAATCTAATTATGATTACAGGATCTCATAATCCAAAAGAATACAATGGTCTCAAGATGATCATTGAAGGAAAACCTTTTTTTGGAGATAAAATTAAATCATTAAATCAAATAGTAGATTGTAATAAAAATGACGTTTCAGGAAATCTTTATTTTAAGAGTCCAATTGAGCCATACACAAAAGAAATTTTAAGTAGATTTAAAGACATTAATAAACTTAAAATAGTCTGGGATCCAGGTAATGGGGCTATATCTCCAATAATTCATAGAATTGTAAAAATGATTGGTGGAAATAATGTTATTCTTAATAGATCAATAGATAGTACTTTTCCAAATCATCACCCAGACCCAACTATTAAAAAAAATATTATTCAAATTTCTGAATATGTAAAAAAACATTCATTTGATTTAGGTATTTCTTTTGATGGTGACGGCGATAGAGTAGGTATTATCGATAATAATGGAGAATTAGTTTACTCAGATATTATTTTACTTTTATTAGTTCTTGATTTGCGTGAAGAAAAAAAAGATATCACTGCTGTTGCTGATGTAAAATGCAGCAAAGTTTTATTTGATACCTTGAAAGATAAAGGAATAAACATCTTAATGTCAAAAACTGGACATTCTTTAATTAAAGAAATGATTACTAGTGAAAACGCTGATATAGCAGGAGAAATGAGCGGACATATATTTTATAAATATCAATATTATGGTTATGATGATGCAATCTATGCATCATTAAAAATAATTAATCTTCTAAGCAAAAGTGATCAAAAATTAAGTGACATAATAGAACCTTATATAAAATCAAGCTCAACACCTGAAATTAAACTTCACTGTGATGAAAAGGATAAATTTCAAATATTAAGCAATATTATTGGTGAAATCAGAACTACTTATACTAGTGAAGTTGACATCATAGACATTGACGGAGTAAGGGTTGAGAGCAAAGATTTTTGGTTTTTGATAAGGGCTTCAAATACTCAAAACTGCCTTGTTTTTAGATTAGAGCATTTTAATAAAGACAATTTCAAAAAAGAAATAAATAAATTAATAAAATTTTTAAAAAATTATAATTTAGACATATCTGAATTAACTAGCTTTAACAATACAATCTAGTTTCTCCTTTTTCATTTCGTTGCATAAAAATTTAGCTGTAGACAGAGAGTCTAATTCAAAAAAACTAACGAAAAATTTTCCTCTTTTTTTAATATGATGATAGTGATCTCTTAGAAAAAACATCTTTTTTTGTATGTAAGATATATGTTTTTTTGAGTCACTTATCTTTTTAAAAGTTGAAGTTTCAACAATATAATCATTTGAGGTGTTACTGGAATTGTATGTGTTTTTATTTATAGGTTTCTTATTTTGATATTTATTCATTAAAAAATGGATCTTATTATTTCTTTCTTTGGCTGAATTTCCTCCAAAATATACACCAAGTAAATAATTTTCATCTATCTTTGAGAGTAATGATATTTGAAAACCAGATTTTCGAATATATCCAGTTTTTAAACCGATATAATAATCATATTTATTTAATAGGGTATTATGGGTTTTATAAGTTTTACCATTAATAGTAACTTTTTTTCTTTTAAATCTATCTAGATATTCCGGGTATTGTTTAATCAATTCAGAACTTAAAATAAAAATATCATTAGCTGATGAAAGATTTGATTTATTAGGTAAGCCATGAGGATTGGCAAAATTAGTATTTTTTAAACCTATTTCTTTTGCTATCAAATTCATTTTTTTTACAAAAGCTTTTTCAGATCCTGATATTTTTTCAGCAACTGCAATTGCTACATCATTGGCTGATTTGATTATTAAAGAATCTATAGCCTGATCAACCGTTATCGACTTTCCTTGAGGTATATTTAATTTTGAAGGTTGTTGTTGAGTTGCTTTTTTTGAAAATACTATTTTGTCATTTAATTTAAGATTATTTTTGTTTAGTTCATCAAAAACTATATAGAGTGTCATTATTTTAGTTAATGATGCTGGGTAATTTCTCGTATTTTTGTTTACCTCAAAATATATCTCATTGGTGATAGGATTTCCTATTACACTGGCTATTTTAGCTAAACTTAACTGTGATAAATTGACTATTACAAATGTAAAAATTAGTATTATTTTGATCACTGATTTTTTATAATTAGAAAAATGTCATTAGGTTTTAAAATATATTCTTATTTTAATGGTAGTCTTGTTCATCAAGATTCGCTAGGTAATAAATTTTATCAAGATAAAAAAAATTCAAGTAAAAGATGGATCATTTATGCTGATGGTTTAGGCCCTGAGTCTATTCCTACTAATTATCATAATTGGCTTCACAATACATCCGATGTACTAGATAAGAATATTCATGAGCTTGATGAACTTGTTAACAACATCAAGGGGCGTACTCAAAAACATATCACCACACATAAACCAAATGACACTAAAGGTTATAATAGTTGGCAGCCCAAATAAAAATTGAGTTAGATAGTTTTTCTTCATCGTTTCATTTAAAAATAGGATTTGTATTTCTATCTATTTTTCTAATCTGTTATTTTTTAATTAATTCTTTCAATCATCAAACAAATCATTTTAAAGCTCACTTTAGTTATGTTGAAGGTCTTGATATCGGGTCTGATGTAAAACTAGCAGGTATTCCTATTGGGAAAGTAACAAATCTTGAAATAGAAAATGATTTAATTGCTGTTACGGGATTTATAGATAAAGATTTTGATATACCCAGAGACTCTATCGCGTCTATAAGATCAGAGGGTCTTTTCGGAAAAAAATCTCTGCTTATCAATCCTGGTTTTGATATCCCTTTTGACTCCTCAAACAAAAATATTGCATTTACAGAAACTACAGACTCTTATTCAATAGATATGTTTTTAAGGTATTTAAGAAGTATAAATGAAAAATAAAATAAGTTTTGAATTTATCATAGGATTATTGATCCTAATTATCACAATAATATCTTTTTTTTATTTTTCTTTAAAAATTGATTATTTTGATAATTCTAAAAAAATAAATTTAAATTCAAATTTTTTTGATATTGGCGGTCTTACAGTGGGTGCTGATGTTAAAACTAAGGGTGTAAAAATTGGTGAAGTCACAGAAATTTCTTTAGATGGTGACTCTTATATGGCAATAGTAAAAAGCTCTCTCAACTATGATTTAAATATTCCATTAGATTCTGAATTTAAAATAGCTAATAATGGCTTTATTGGTTCTCCTTACATAGAAGTAACAATGGGCATTAATGAACAATATTATCAAAATAATGATTTGACGGAAAATAATGTCGATGCTGTATCTCTTGAAGAGATTATTAATAGTTTTATTTTTAATTAATACTTTTTCTTCTCAAGCTTTTTCTAAAAATAGCAAAAATGCGTCTATTTTAATTTTAGATAAATCAGCCTCTACAAAATATGAGCTTAATTTTTCAAAAGAAATCCAATTTCGTAATCTCTCTTTTGAATTGATAACATGTGAAAGTATTAAATTTGATAAATATGTTGATGAAATAGCTTTAATTAAAATTTCTCAAGATGAAGATATCTTTATTGGCTGGTTTTTTTCAATTACTGATGAATTAAATTTATATTCAAATAAAATATATGAAGTTACTTTGAAATCTTGTTCTAATGAAAATTAGAAATATTTTTTTCAAGCCAATTAGTATTATATTGACCAGTAGTAAATATATCTTGTTTTAAAATCCATTTATGAAGATCGATGTTAGTGTCGATGCCTTCTATGATAATCTCATTTAATGCTCTATGCATAATAGAAATAGCTTCATCTCTATTTTCGCCTCTTGAAATTAACTTTAAAATAAGACTGTCATAATGCGGGTTAACTCGATAATTAGTGTATATAGCTGTATCTACTCTTACACCTCGACCTCCAGGTAAGTTTATAAACTTAATTGTACCGGGGCTAGGGGAGAAATCTTTTGCATTTTCAGCGTTTATTCGACATTCAATAGTATGAAATTTTTTATTTAAATCATTAATCTCTATTTTATAACCTGCTGCCACCATAATTTGATTTTTTACTAAATCTAAATCATAAGCTTCTTCGGTTACCGGGTGTTCAACTTGTAGTCTTGTATTCATTTCAATAAAATAAATTTGATTATCTTGATATAAAAATTCAAGTGTACCAACACCCTCATATTGACTTGATAGTAGTAAATTTTGAACATTATTTTCTAAATTTTCTAAATTATTAATATCAACAAAATCCGAAGGTATTTCTTCAATAATTTTTTGATTTTTTCTTTGTATTGAGCAGTCTCTTTGCCCAATTATCTTAGCTGTTTGGTGTTTGGGGTCAGAAATCACTTGAAATTCTATATGTTTCGCATTGGTTAAAAATTTTTCTGCGTACATAGTATCGTCACCAAAATAGTTTTTAGCTTCTGTTTTTAATTGCTGGAAATATTGTTTGATTTCATTTTCATTATTGAAGACTCTCATTCCTTTACCGCCGCCACCATAAGCAGCTTTAATTACAACTGGAAAACCAATAGATTTAGCAATTTTTAGGGCATCAGAAGTATCTTTGATATTTTTAGCCTCAGGATTGCCAAGTATTGGTAATTTGTATTCATTAGCTAACTTCAAAGCATTGCTCTTATTTCCTAGATCTAAGATTGACTTTGAAGATGGTCCAATAAACTTAACATCATGTTTTTGTAAAATATCAGCAAATTTATCATTTTCACTAAGAAAGCCATATCCAGGGTGAACGGCCTCAGCTCCTGTAATATTAATTGCACTCATGATATTTGGAATATTCAAATAACTGCTAGATGGAAGAGCTCCACCAACACAAATACTTTCATCAGCTAGTTTTACGTGCATGGCATCGCTATCCACATCTGAGTGGATCGCTACAGATTGAATTCCTAGTTCTTTACATGCACGGATTATTCTAACAGCTATTTCACCTCTGTTAGCAATTAGTATTTTTTTAAACAATTAAGAAATTTCGAATAGTGGTTGGCCAAATTCAACAGCCTCACCATTTTTTATTAGGATAGATTTAACTACGCCATCTTTATCTGATTTAATTTCATTAAAGGTTTTCATCGCTTCAATTAAACAAATAGTATCTCCTTTTTTAATTTTTTGACCACTTTTTACAAAAGGTGGGGAACTTGGTTTAGGAGTAAGATAAATTATACCTACCATCGGGCTATCAATACTTTGCATAATTGAAGACTCATTGGTTGGGGTATTGGAAACGTTTTGAGGCTGGCTAGATATAGGACTTTGAGCTATCTGAACAGAGCCTGAGTTGTTAGAAATTTCAATGGAAATAGTTTTATTTGAAAATTTCAAAGATCCTAAATTTTCATCTTTAAGTTTTTTAATCAGAAGATTAATCGAATTTTCAGTTTTCTTATCAATCATTTCCTAAATATACCTCATCAATTAAAAAATTAAACTGTTAACATTGATATTTATTTAAATTGTTTAGCTAATTTGAGTCTTTGATTATAGTAATTAGATTTGATTTTCTTCCCATAAATATTTTTTGAATTTTTCTCTATTCGATAATAATTTAGTTGGCCAACTAATTGACCATCTTTGATCATAAATGGGGTATCATAGGCTCTTAATTCTAATACAGCAGGAACACCTTTTAGAAGACCAAAACCAGGGTCAAAAAAACCTGCATAATGTACTCTAAAATTACCAAAGCTATCTTTGAAAGGTTCTAATTCTGCTGCATTATTTTCAGGAACCACAATAGACTCTTTAGATCTTAAAATATAAAACTCGTCTTTTTCTATAATAAAAGAGTCACTTTTAGGGACTATCTCTTCCCAGTATTTTTCTTTTAGGTAATGATTAATTTTATTTAAATTTATAGAGGATGTTATTTTTTTAGCTCGATATGCAGACACTTTACCTTTTTTAATTGAAACAGAAATTTTTATTTTCTTTTGTATGTTTTCGTCTGATCCCTCAAAAAATCTTATTTGATTAAGACAAATATTTTTCTTCAATTCTATGCTAAAAGATTGTGGTATAATTTCCAAATATAACTTACCAGAGTAGCCATAATCTATTTCATCATATTCAGTTCCATATTCAGTGATCAAACGAGTAAAAATATCTAGCCTACCAGTTGTGCTTTTAGGATTAGCTTTTCCTTTTATCTTTTTTGGTAAATTTAAACTTTCATTTAATTCGCATAAATAAATACAATTTTTTTCAAATAAAAATTCCTTATTAAGGTCAATTTGAACTAAGGATAATTCATTAATAATTTTAGAAATTGGCTGATTATTTGGAATAAAAGATGCTTTTATTCTGTAACATTTAGATGAGAGACTTAGATCTAGTGAAGCTGGTTGTATTTGATTTTTATTAAAAGAAGACGATGTTCTGATAGAATTTGTTTTGATTAAATTTTTGATATCTTTATTAATTAGATAGGGCATAAGAGTTGTCTAAATTTGAAATTTTATTTTTATCATAATTATTGCAATAATAATCAATTTTTTGAGATTGGTTTGTCGATTTAAAAAATTGGCAAAAATAGAAATTTGATAAATTTAAATTATTTCGTTTTGCGTAATATTTTCCATAAATATAATGAAAGTAATATTCTTTTTGTATTGCTTTATTTTGTTTGTTTTTTTCAATTAATTCATAAAGATCAGATAATTGATTATCTATTATATAATTGAAGTATTCTATTTTTAAAAAACTATTGTCATTTATAGAATACAATTCTTGAAACATTTCTTCATTATTTAATTGGCCTATACCTTTCTTAAATATTTCATAATTGAAATATGAATTCGGTACTGATTTTTCTTCAATTTGTGAGACAATACCTTTTTCTAGATTAATAAAGAATTCATTAAAATCATCAATTTGAGAATTTCTACCATATTTAGCTTTTATCCAATTAAATTCTGGAGAGTTAATTGCTGAGTCTTTTCTGGCTAAATTTTTAAGGATATTTATTCTATCTTCATTTCTGGGATGTGTAGCAAAGTAGACATTTTGGTTATCAGGCAATTCTTCAATAAAATTGATCAAACCTTTTGTATTTAAATTTTTCTCTTTGATTTTACTAATCATAAAATCATCTGCTTGAATTTCAAATTTTATAGAATTATAGGAAAGCTCACTTAATAATTTTTGATTAATTGCCAGACTAGACGCTATTCCGATACTAGGATCACCCGATAAAACTGCTAGGCCTATAGATAATAAATTATTAAGGGAATTTGATTTACTAGCATCCAGTATTTTGATCTTTTTAGATGCATAGTGATTGTGCTCAATGTGTCCCAATTCATGATAATATATAGACTTTAAGGTATCCTCATCTTCAATTAATTTAATAAGCTCGGATGTAAAATATATATTATTTTCTATTACAAAAGCATTAGGTTTGTTGTCAAAGACGATATAACTTTGAAAATTCTTATCGTTATTACTTAAATTGTAAAAATAATCTTCAGCAATAGGATCTCTAACAATCTCCAATGAATTAGCATTGAAACTAATTATAAATAGAAAAAAACTAACTAATGTCTTCAGTTGATTTTTTCTTAATTTTTCTTCTATAAGATTTTTCAGATTTTTCTTCAACAGTATGTTTTTCAATATTTTCTTTAGATTTAATGTTAATTTTTTCAAGAATTTTTTGATCTATTTCAAAAGTGTTAAATTCTAAATCTTTTTCAACTTTTATAAATTTAACTTCAAAAGTTAATTTTAATGATTTAATTCTTTTATTAATCTCATTTTCATTATCTTTAAAAAACTGATCATCTATTCTAATCTCATATGTCTCGTTCTCATCCAATGAATTCAGGTTTTTAATAAGAGATATTAAATTATGTATGACAATAGACTTAGTTTTCTTCAATCCATTTCCATTACAACATTCACATTTTTGATAAAAGGTCTCATATATACTTTGGCCAATTCTTTGTCTTGAAATTTCCATGAGCCCAAATTGTGAAATTTTAGTCATTTGAACTCTTGCTCTATCTTTATAAAAGAGTTCTTTAATTTTTCTCTCAACCTTATTGTTGTTTCCAGAAATACTCATATCGATAAAATCTATTACTATTAAACCAGCTATATTTCTAAGTTGTACTTGTTTGAAAATTTCATCACACGCCTCCAAATTAGTATTCAGAGCAGTGATTTCTATATTCTTTTCTGAGGTTGATCTTCCTGAATTTATATCAATACTAGTTAGAGCTTCTGTAGGATTTATGACTAAATAACCACCAGATTTTAAATAAATATTTTCCTCACTAAGAGAGTTAATTGGATTTTTTATTCCATAACTTTCAAAAAGAGGAAATTTTTCTTTATAAAGGGTAATCTTTTTATTTTTATTGACACTAAATTCATCCTCTAATTTTTTATATTCCTTCAATGTTTTTGAGTCTGAGAAAATGATTTCATCAACAGATCTTTGGTTTAAGTCTCTAGCTATTTTAATTAGGGGTGTATCTAATTCAGATATTAATTTTGGTGCCTTAGATTTAAGAGTATCTTCTCTAATTTTTGTCCATAATTTTCTGAGATACGTAAAATCAGCTATTATATCCTCATCTTCAGCAGAAATAGCATTTGTTCTTATAATGATCGACATTCCTTCAGGTAAATTAAATCCATCATGAAGTTTTTTAAGTCTTTTTCTATCATTGGGGTTTGATATTTTTTTTGAAACTCCTCCATTTGAAGAGTTATTCGGTAATAAGACACTATATCGACCTGGTAAAGATATGAATGTAGTTATTGCAGCTCCTTTATTTCCTCTTTCTTCTTTTACAATTTGTATCAATAAAACTTGGTCTTTTTTTATTACATCTTGTATTTTGTATTTTCTGTAAAAGGATAAAAATTGTTTTTTTGTCTGTTTCTCATCTTCCACATCTTCATTCTGACTTTTGGAGCTATCAATTACTTTTTCATTATGGGGTATCTTAAAATAACTCGGATGAATTTCATCAAAGGGTAAGAATGCTTTTTTTTCAGATCCAAAATCAATAAATGCAGCTTGTAAAGATGGCTCTACTCTTGATACAATGCCTAAATATATATTATTTTTTTTACTTGATATTAATTCGTCAGAATAGTCGAAATAATTGATATCTTGTCCATCTGTGGCGATGATGCATAATTCTGAGTTGATGTTTCCATCAATAAAAATTCGTTTTGACATGTTTTTAAATCCTTTTGGTATGATAAATTACAAGTAAAATTTGGATTACTTGATATGAAACTTTTTAAATTAATTAAATACATTTTTTTATTATTTGTATTAGGCATCTCAATCATGATTATTTTTTTATGGAATATCCAAGAAGATTTGCCAAATGCAAATATATCTGAATATTTTCCAAATGAAATAACTAAAATTTATGACAATAATTATGATTTATTATATCACGTAGGGACCAGAGACAGGTTTTATATCGAATATAACGATATACCTGTTGAAATGATACAAGCTATCTTAGCTGCAGAGGATAAGACCTTTTTTCAACATCAAGGTTACGATATCAAAGGAATAATAAATGCCTTTTTGGTTAATTTAAAAAATATTTATTCCAAAACTAATAGTAACTATGTTGGTGCTTCTACAATTACCCAACAATTGGTCAAAAATATTTTGCTAAATAATGATCAAACAATCACTAGAAAAGTTAAAGAATTAATCCTTTCTATTAGAATTGAGAATGAATATTCAAAAGAATTTATTTTAGAATTATATTTAAATGAAATTTATTTTGGCAGAAGATCATATGGAGTCGCTTCAGCCGCAAATAATTATTTTAATAAATCTATTTTTGACTTAGATATCCATGAATATGCCTATTTAGCTGCGTTGCCAAAGGGCCCAAATAACTATGATCCTAAAAAAAATTATCAGAAAGCTTTCGACAGAAGGAATTATGTTTTAAATCAGATGTTTTTGAATGACTTTATTGATGAAAAAAAGTATGAAATATATTCAAATAAAGAGATTATTTTATCTGAGAGAAATAATAAGAAATATAATCTTGATTATAAGACTGACTATATTCTTCAACAACTTTCTCAAAATTCTATTAGTGCAAATGCATACTATATTCAATCAACCATTGACCAAAATCTACAATTCTTAGCTGAAAAATCTTTATTAGATAATTTATTACTTTTTGAAAAAAAATATAAAAGTTGGTCTGGTAGTTATAAGGATTTAAATTCAATTCAGGAGCTTAATTATTCCCCTCATTGGATCATAGCTAAAGTTCAAAAAATTCTAAACAATCGCGTTGAATTAGAATTATTAAATAATGGAGAAACCATTGTAATCACTGATGATTTAAATTTATTTGGTTCTAAAAAACAAAAACCATCTTCTTTTTTAGTCCCAGGTGATTATTTGTATTTAACTCTTATTAATGACAAATACTTTTTAGCACAAGACATTGATATAAATGGATCCGTTTTGGTTATGGATCCTTATAATGGAAACATACTGGCTATGGTGGGTGGAACTAACTATAAAAAAAGCAACTTTAATAGAGCTACTCAAGCATTTAGACAACCCGGATCTTCAATAAAACCTTTTATTTATGCAAGCGCTTTAGAAAATAAATTATATTTGCCTAATACATTGATTTTAGACTCTAGCGTTTTATTGGAACAAGGACCTAATTTGCCAATATGGGTTCCAAAAAATTACTCAGATAAATCGTATGGTGAAATGACATTTAGAAGAGCTTTAGAAAATTCAAATAATCTAATTACTTTAAAGATAGGGTTAGATTTAGGTATTAATAAAGTTTCAAAATTTTTTGAAGAAATAAATTTATATGAAAATAATATGCAAAAAGATGTGTATTCATCTTTACTTGGCGCTATTGAAAATAATTTATTAAATATTACTAAATCATACTCAGTTTTCGTTAACGGTGGATATCAAGTTGAACCAAATATAATTAAAAAAGTTGTTTCAGATAAAGGAAATTTAGTTTTAAATCAAGATTACTTTTCATGTAATTACTGTGATTTTCAAATTACTGATCGCTCTTATAGAAAACCTCAAATTCAAAGCAAGCAAGATAATATAATCTCACCTCAAACTTCATATCAAATACTTAGTATTCTTAGAGGTGCGATTGAAAGAGGAACAGGAAAGTCTTTAAATAGTATTCAATATCCAATTGCAGGTAAAACCGGAACTACTAATGATAGTAAAGATTTATGGTTTTTTGGATTAACACCGAAGTTTGTGGTTGGTGTTTATGTCGGCTATGATAATCCAAAAAAAATTGGCTATAGAGAAACAGGCTCATCTGTAGCATTGCCAATTTTTAAAAGTTTTATGGAGGCCTACCTTCAAAAAGATACAGACGAGGACATAGATTTTTTTATTCCTGATAATATTATTTTAAAAAAGATAGATGCAAATACAGGTTCTTTTGAAACTAAAAATTCTTCAATAATTGAATATTTTACTAAAGATCAACTTGAAACTATCAATAATCTAAATAAAGTGAATACTATTGGCGGTATAAACTAATGGATAAATTTGAACTTATTAATTTGATAAAAGATATAGAAAATCTCCTTACTGTAACAAGGAGGGGTCTTTGACTATGAAAACTCTGTTAAAAGGATATTAGAAATCAATGAAATATTATCTAGTCCTGACAACTGGAACAACATCACCTTAATTAATAAATCACAAACTGAGCTAAAATCTTTAAAAAATAACATAAATAATTTTGATGAGTTAAATAACTTATTTAATGATTACAAAGATTTTGCTGAAATTTATGAAAGTCTCAATCCAGATGATAAAAATGAACTTGTTGCCAATCTTCAACAGCTAAATAACAATTTAGAAAAACTCAAAATTCAATCCCTACTTAATGGAGAAACCGATGATTGTAATTGTTTTGTGGAAATTCATGCTGGAGCAGGGGGTACTGAAAGTCAAGATTGGGCCGAAATGTTAATGAGAATGTATGAGAGATTTGCTGAGAAGAACGAATATAAATGCTCAGTCATTGACTATCAAAAAGGAGAGGAGGCAGGTATTAAAAATACAACTCTTTTGCTTTCAGGTTTTAAATCTTATGGATATCTAAAAAAAGAGTCAGGAATTCATCGATTAGTAAGAATATCTCCCTTTGACTCAAACAAACGTCGACATACTAGTTTTTCAAGTGTTTGGGTATATCCTGAAATTGATGAAAATATTGAAGTGGAAATTAACCCCAAAGATCTAAGAATAGATACTTATAGGGCTTCAGGGGCAGGTGGCCAACACGTTAATAAAACAGATAGTGCTGTAAGAATTACACATCTAAAATACAATGTAGTAGTTCAGAGCCAAAATGAACGTTCTCAGCATCGAAATAGAGATACTGCTATGAAAATGCTGAAATCTAGGATTTATGAAATAGAACTTGAAAAGCAAAATGAAGAAAAGAAGAAAGATGAAAGTAATAAAAAAGAAATAGGATGGGGAAACCAAATAAGATCATATGTATTACATCCTTATAAAATGGTAAAAGATCTCCGTACAAACTATCAAACATCTAATACTGAAGCAGTTCTTGATGGAAGTATATTTGATTTTTTAGAGGCAAGTCTCTTAGATGATTAAAAAACTTTTTTTTATATCTTTTTTTATTTTCTTCTCTCATAGCATATTTGCCTATAATTATGAATATAAATCAGACGACGTATCAATAAGCCTAAAATTTGATGAGAGTAAAATTAGCGAGATTAAATTTGAATTTGTAAAAGATAATCAAAAACATTTTGGAGTAATCGACTATAGTAATAAAGAAATAAATATTAATTTGAATACTAATATAATCACCTTTGATGAATTCAAAAAATTTTTTCCAAAACCTCAAACAAATAGTAAGTTAAATAAAAAAATTAATTTTAATTGGGAAATAGCTGAATTATTTGTTTCTGATAATTATTCTCTTTATTCAAATAAATTGAATTTTACTTATAATAAAGGTTTTGAATTACTTACTTTTTATGACTCTAAAAAAGATTTTGAATTCTCAATTCTTCCTAATTTAAATGGAGATAAGCAACTTTATCTTTCAGCAAGAGATGCTGGTCAATTTTTTTATGCCCAAAAAATTACAAAAAATATGATAGGGGGAGCGTTAATCGGTAAAGGCAATTTTAGAAGATTTGATGATTATGATTTAACCATTAAGGTAAAGGACTTTAGTGTTAACAAAGAGTCTAAATTTTATAATTTAATTTTTACCTCTCGCTTACTTGATATTTTCTCTATTTTGCAAAACAAACAAGACGAATTTAATTATCTGGAGATACCTATTCAGAAAAAAGGAAAAGTATTTAATTTTGATCATGCTATCATGCTGGGTGGAACAGTTGCTTTTTCTTTTAAAGGGGAGGCCAACCCAAGTCAAAAAACTGCTAGTGTTAATGGTACTTATGGGCCTCTTTACCTTTTTGAAAAAAACTTTCAAAATGTTCCATTTTTAAAAGAGTTGTTTGGCAAAAACGTTGAAGAAAGTCTTATAGCTGCTGATTTTAAAGTATCAAAAAATGGTAATAAAACAGATTTTATATTTAATCCTCTATCTGTTTTGACTCCTGGAAAAACCAGAAACTTCTTTGATATATGGGAATAGTTATTTTAGTATTTTTATGACATCACCAACAGAAAGGCTACCCGAGGATAGTATTTCTGCCCTGACACCACTTTTATTTACTAACATTTTAACGAGCCCTGGTATTTTAAGTCGATCTTGTAAATATTTGCAAGGTTGACAAATTTCATGAATTTTTAAAGTTATTTCATTAATTTTAATTTTTTTATTGATTAATTCATTTAGATTTATCCCGGAGACGATAATATTTCTCCTAAAATCTTTAGCATCTATATTCTGTTTAATTTGTTTATTGAAATTATCAATATCTTCTAGATTTATTAGCGTTACCTGTTCTTTTTTTTCTTTAAAATTTTCATAATACCTATCATTTACTATTCCTTTCCCTTTTTCTAGAATAGCCTGATTGACATAAAAAGTATTTTCTTCACTTATATTTGTAATGTTGATTGCTTCAATTTTTCCCATTTTTCAATATATTTGCAAATTTATTTCATTATAATTTTATTATGGAAGATAACACTAATTTATACAATCAAAGAAATATTTTAATACGTAACTTCCTTATTTTTTCTCGTCTTGCCCCATTGGTTACAAGCTTAATTGGTTCTATATTAATTAATAAGATTTTTCTTAAATCTGCAAATTTGATTAATCTTGATTTTATTTTAATTTTTTTATCTCTTTATTTGGTTCTGTATGTTTTTATTTCCCACACTAAGACGCTTTGTGAACAATTAGCTATTGTTAATCAAAAAATCGATACTTATAACGATTCATAGGCGCCTATATATCTAATTTAAATTTTTCTTCTTTTATAGAGTATGATAGTCTATAAAAGAACAAAATATGAACAAAAATGAAGGAGATTTTAAGGACAGCTTAACCCCCGTTCCTTATCTATTATCAAGAATTTCTGCTGGTTTTCCTTCCCCGGCGGATGATTATATAGAAAATAATTTAAGTCTGTCAGAATTGTTGATTAGAAACCATTTATCAACTTTTTTGATGAAAACGAGTGGGGACTCCATGATGGATGTGGGCATTAATGATGGAGATATTTTAGTGGTTGACCGCAGTATTGAACCTAAAAATAGAGATATTGTCATTGCTATACTAGAAGGCAATTTAACCGTAAAGCGCTTACTTTTTAAAACGAATGGTTCAGTGGTGCTAAAATCAGAAAATACAGCGTATAAAGATATCAAAATACCAGAGTCCGCAGACTTAGAGATATGGGGAGTGGTCACTAGTGCTATTCATCAATTTATTAAGTAGATGAATGTTGTAGCATTAGTAGATTGTAACTCATTTTATGCCTCTTGTGAGGCTATTTTTAAACCTCATCTAAAAAATCAACCTGTAGTGGTTCTTTCAAATAATGATGGCTGTGTCATAGCAAGGAGTTCTTTAGCAAAAAAAGTTGGGATTAAGATGGGGGTTCCTTTTTTTGAAGTTAAAGAATTAGTAAAACAAAATAACGTCAAAGTTTTCTCTTCAAATTATACTTTATATGCAAATATTTCTTCTAGGGTGATGGGGGTATTGAAAAATTATTGTGATGAATTGGAGGTCTATTCAGTAGACGAAGCTTTTTTGATTTTAAACAAATACTCTGAAAGAAGTTTTTTTCAAAGAGCAATGCAGATTAAAAAAACTGTTAAAAAATGGATTGGAGTTCCAGTTAGCATAGGTATAGCTAATAATAAAACACTATCTAAGATAGCTAACCATTTAGCTAAAAAAGACGAACTAGGAACACAGGTAGTCGAATTATTAGATCGGCAACAAATAGAAATAGCATTAAAAGTATTAGAAGTAGGAGACATTTGGGGGATTGGAAGTAGAATTTCAAAATTTCTTCAATCTAATTCAATACAAACAGCTTATGATCTATATTCTTCTGATCCAAGATGGGTACGACAACATCTAGGAGTAGTAGGAGAAAGAACCTATCGAGAATTACACGGGGAGATGTGTTTTCCCATCATAGAGAGCCCTGAGGCAAAAAAACAATGTCGCGTATCCAGATCATTCGAGAGCTATGTTGAAAATTATAAAGAACTTGAACAAAGAATTATTTCTTATGCCACGCGTGCATCTGAAAAGATAAGATCAGATCATTTGCAGGCAAAAAGAATAACAGTTTTTATTCGTTCCAATAAATTTAATAAGAAAAATCAACCTTATTATGGAGATAAAACTTATAGCTTCATTTCACCAACTAATGATTTATTTGAAATAGTTCGCTTAGCAGTTGAGGCATTGAGTTCAATTTATAAGCCAGGAATAAAATATAAAAAAGCAGGAGTTTTGTTATCTGATTTAAGTAGTGAAGGTATTTATAATCGAGATTTATTTTTTCAGAGATCAGAGAAGGATCTATTAAAGAAAATAAAGGTAAATAGAGTTTTTGATCGATTAAATAGTAGGTACGGTAGCGGGACTATCTGCATAGCAAAAGAGAACTATGAGAAATTCTATCTTACAAGAAGAAAGAATTTGAGCCCCGCTTACACTTCAAATTTTTATGACCTACCTATAGTTAATTAACCGCAGGAATAGCCGATAAGGACTCTTCAAAAGCTTTAGCATCGAAGGAGTCTTCAGCTAATTCACCGGAGAAATAATCCATATATGCCTGCATATCAAAGTGACCATGACCACAAAGATTAAACAATATAGATTTTGATTTTCCTTCTGCTTTACATTTTAAGGCTTCATCCACAGCACCTTTTATAGCGTGTGTAGCTTCAGGTGCAGGCATAATACCTTCTGTTCTTGCAAACTGAATACCAGCTTCTAAGCATTCTTTTTGACCATAAGCACGTGGTTCAACATGACCATGATGAACTAAGTGACTTAATATCGGAGCCATGCCATGATATCTCAATCCACCAACATGAGTAGGAGATGGCATGAAGTCTGATCCTAACGTATGCATTTTCATTAAAGGAGTAGACTTTAAAGTGTCACCAAAATCATAAGAGTAGGTTCCTTTAGTCAAAGAAGGACAAGATGAAGGTTCTACAGCTATTGCATGAACATCTTGTTCTCCTCTAAACTTCTTACCAAGAAATGGATTACAAAGACCTGAGAAGTTACTTCCACCTCCAGTGCAACCAACAACGATATCAGGATAATCACCAGCCATTTCCATTTGAAGTAGTGCCTCTTGACCAATAATCGATTGATGCATAAGTACATGATTTAAAACACTACCAAGTGCATATTTAGTATCATCATTAGTAGCTGCAACCTCAACTGCCTCAGAAATAGCAATACCTAATGAACCTGAATTATTTGGATCTTTTTCTAATATTGCTTTTCCAGAATTAGTTAAATCTGAAGGGCTGGCTACCACACTTCCGCCATAGCCTTCTATAATTGCTTTTCTGTATGGTTTTTGATTGAAACTAACCTTCACCATAAATACTTGAATTTCGATACCAAATACTGCACCAGCATATGATAAAGCAGTACCCCACTGACCAGCACCTGTTTCCGTAGCTATTTTTTTAACTCCAGCTTCTTTGTTATAAAAAGCTTGCGCTAATGCTGTATTGGGTTTGTGGCTACCTGAAGGACTAGCTCCTTCATATTTGTAATATATTCTTGCAGGGGTATCCAAGGCTTTTTCTAAAGCTCTTGCTCTAACTAATGGTGTACATCTCCAACGGCTATAAGCCTCTTGAACAGGTTTAGGGATATCAATATATCGATCCTGTGAGACTTCCTGCATGATAAGCTCCATAGGAAAAAGAGGAGCCAAATCATCTGGGCCGATGGGTTGTTTTGTTCCTGGATGTAAAGGGGGACTCATAGGTTCCTTTAAATCCGCTACCAGGTTGTACCATTGTTTCGGCACATCACTGTCTTTTAAAAAAAATTTACTATCCTCGCTCATGTTGTGAATCTTAAAGTATTTTAATTTAGAAATGTAGTTTTTTTTAATCGGAATAATAACGACTTGAAGCAGCTTCTTTATTAAATAGGGGTATTAATTGAGCAGCTAGTACACCAATTAATATCATTAGACATCCAAAGATTTGAGTAATCGTTAAAAATTGAGATAAAATAACCCAAGCAGCTAGTGCCCCAAAAACTCCTTCTAAGGAAAACGTAATAGCCGCCGTTGATGGCTTGACATATCTTTGACCCATTACCTGTAATGTGTAGGCAATTCCTACAGACATAATACCTACATATAATAGCTCAAAAGACTCTTTATAAATTCCACTTAAGGAAGGATCTTCAAAAATAAACATAAAAGGAAAACTATAAATAAAACATAGTAAAAATTGAGCAGAAGCTAGGCTAAAAGGAGCATCAACAATTTCAAAATACTCATCGATCAATATACAATGGAGAGCAAAAAATAATGCACAAACCACAACTAGAAAATCTGCAAATTGTGCTTCGAAAGAATTTTCGATCGTTAAATAATATGAACCGATCAAACAAATACTTACGGATAGCCAAATACTCCAATGAATTTTCTTTTTAAGAATAAATCGAGAAATAATTGGTACGAAAGGAACGTAAAGAATAGTTAAAAAAGCAGCATTTCCTATTTTTGTGTATTGAAGCGCATATTGTTGTAAATAGGAGCCAAGAAGCAAACACAAACCTGTTGCTAAAATGATTAGTAAAAGTTTTTTTTTATTAGTAACTTTTTTGATTAGTGAAATTTCTTTTAAGGCAAAAGGTAGAACTAAAAGTCCTCCAATAATAAAACGAATATTGGTGAAAGTTAGTGGCCCTACGTATTCCATTCCCGTAGTTTGCGCAACAAAAGCCGTACCCCAAATTAGAGCCGCACCTATTAGGCACAATGTTGAAATAAACTGTTTGGAAAACATAAAGAAAACTGGCTCCGCAGGTAGGATTCGAACCTACGACCTGTCGGTTAACAGCCGAATGCTCTACCGCTGAGCTACTGCGGAACGTTGGAACAAACTACAATAATTTTTTGATTTTTCAATTAGCATTTTAGGATTTATTGCTCTTCAAAATCTTTATTATCATTATAATTTATCAATATGAGCAAACCTATTTCACCTTGTATTTCTGTATGTAAAACTGACCCAGAAACTGGATATTGCTATGGCTGTGGTAGAACCAATGAAGAGAAGTCTATTTGGAAGGAAGAAAATACTTCTAGTGATTGGAAACAAGAAAATCTAGAAATAATTAAATGCCGGCTTTCTGGATGGCAATTAGAGTCTTTTAATAAATCATATGAATTCAAATTAAAAAATGGAATTTCTTTGATTAAACATAAATTAATGAACAAATGAAAAAAATTAAAGGCTCTTGCCTCTGTAAAAATATAGTTTTTGAAATATTCAACGAATGTAGATATTCAGTCTTATGTCATTGTACAATGTGCCAGAAATCCAATGCAGAATTCAGTAATTACACCAAAGTAAAAAAAGAAAATTTAAAATTTTTAAAGAAAAAAAATTTAAAATGGTTTTTTTCTAGTAAAAAATTTAAAAGAGGATTTTGCTCTAATTGTGGAAGTTCATTATTTTTTCAATCGAGATCATCGAATGAAGAAATAGCCATTTCATCCGGTTCATTAAATAGTAAAGTCCCTGTAAAAGGACATATATTTTATAAAGATAAAAAATCAAATTTATCATTTCCCAAGATACACAAGAAATTTTCTCAATCAGCTCAAGGATTTTTTGATAAATTTATTTATAAAATTAAATAAATATGTCTTTGTTCTTAAAAATAATCGGGATTATTTTTGTAATATATCTGATTATAGTTTTTTACGTTTATTCCAAACAAAGATCTCTTTTATATGTTCCGAATATTGATAATTATGACGATGAAACTCTCATCATTGATGTAAATGAAGTTTTTATTGAGAATAGTGATGGAAATAAACTTCGTTCAGTTTTCTATGAAAGCCCGAAGACTACAAAAAATACCTTATTGATGTTTCATGGTAATGCCGGTCCGATTGAAAATAGATTTTATAAATTAAATAAATTATCAAAATATAATCAAAATATTCTTCTTATATCTTGGCGTTCTTATAGTGGTAACGAAGGAAGTCCTACCGAGCAGGGACTCTATGATGATGCAAAGAGCGCTATCAAGTGGCTTCAAAATAAAGGGTATGAAAATGAAGATATCATTGTATATGGCGAGTCTCTGGGAACCGCTGTTTCAATTGAAATGACACAAAATAAAACTTTTAAAGGATTAATTTTAGAGGCTCCATTTACCTCTATGGTTGATGCTGCTAAATTTCATTATCCCTATTTACCTGTTTCTTGGATGCTTAAAGATCGATATATGAGCAAAGATAAAATTAAGAATATAAATACTCCTTTATTGATTATGCATGCAAAAGGAGACTCGATAGTTCCTTTTTGGATGGGTGAGAAGATGTATGAATTAGCTAATGAGCCTAAAATGAATTATTTCATTGATGAGAATGAACATTTAGTAACTTATGACGATGAATTAATGAAAAATATGGATAATTTCTATAAATTAATTGGTGTAAATGAATAAATATCAAAATCTTCCAGAGTTATTTTTTTCAAAAGCAAAAGAGAATTTAAAAAATCAGCATTTATTAAAAATTAATAACAATACCAATCAAATTGAAAGTTGGACTTGGTCAAATACTTATAGTTCAGTAAATAAAATATATCAGTTTATAAATTCTCAAAATTTAGAGAAAAATGAGAGAATTTTACTAGTTTCTGAAAATAGACCTGAATGGATGGCAGCAGATATCGCTATTATGTCTAATCAGTTAATAGCTGTTCCAAACTACATCACCTATACATCTCGAGATTTTGAACATATTCTAAATGACTCCAAACCTAAGGGTTTAATAGTTTCTAATAAAACTCTTCTCGATACTGTGTTGATAGCGGCTAAGAAAATAAATTTTGAATTACAATTTATTATTTGTTTTGATCAATTTGAGAATACAAATATTCCAAACTTAACTTTTTATGATGATTTAATTGAAGACCCTTCAATAGAACCTAATAAATACCAATCAATTCAGAGAAATGATCCTGCTAGTATTATTTATACTTCGGGAACCCAAGGTCTTCCCAAAGGAGTCATTTTAAGTCATGGGGGAATTTTAAGTAATTGTGAGGGTGCCTATGAATTATTACAAACTTTGAAAAGCCCAGATTTAACTTTTTTAACCTGGCTGCCTTTATCTCATTCGTATGAGCATGTAGTGCAGTTTGTTACTTTAATGATGGAAGCAAAAGTATTTTACAATAAAAGTATCGAGACTCTTCTTCCAACCATCAAAATAGCCAAACCTCATATAATGACTGCTGTTCCTCGATTTTATAATAATCTTTTTGCAAAAATGCAGATTAATTTAAAAAATCAATCCCAGTTTAAACAAAATTTATTTAATAGTGCGATATCACTAGGAACCAAAAAACTCCATCAACAAAAATTATCCTTCAACGAAAAGATTTTGAATTTCTTGCTAGATAAATTAGTTAGAAAAAAAGTGAAAAATAACTTTGGTGGAAGATTAGAGGCATTTGTTTCAGGAGGAGGTCCTTTGGATAGCCGAGTAGGAGAAGCTCTTAATGCTCTAGGACTCAAGACGCTACAAGGTTATGGTTTAACAGAAACATCTCCTGTTGTGAGTTGTAATCCTTTACACAAAGTAAAAGTTGAAACTGTAGGACCTATTTTTCCAGGAGTAGAGGTTAAGTTAGCTGAAGATGGCGAAATACTAGTCAGAGGAGAGAATTTAATGCTTGGTTATTGGAATAACCCAGAAGCAACCAATAAAACCATTATTGATGGTTGGCTACACACTGGAGATATCGGGGAGTTTGATGGAGAGGGATATTTAAAAATTACCGACCGAAAAAAAGATATTATTGTTTCATTAGGCGGCGATAATATAGCACCTTCAAAACTTGAAAATTTACTAACCCTATCATCAGATATCGAGCAGGCCTGTGTTTTTGGAGAACAAAAAAATTATATTGCGGCATTGATCATTTTAAGTGCTGATAGTAAAGCTACAAAAGAGCAAATAGATCTTTATATAGAAAAGATGAATGCTGATTTAACACAGCCTGAAAAAATTAAACGATATCATATCATTGATGAACCATTTACGATTGAAAATAATTTAATGACACCCACAATGAAAGTTAGAAGACACGAAGTTGAAAAAAAATATTCTGAGGTCATTAACGGAATGTTTTAATGCAGTTATTTGCTGCATTAGATTTTGAAACAGCTTCTAGTGAAAGAAACTCTGCTTGTGCTATTGGATATGTAATTTTTAATCATTCCAAAATTTTAAAAAAACAAGCATATCTTATTAAACCTCCCAAACCCGAAGTTCAGTTTACTGAAATCCATGGATTAACATGGGATATGCTAAAAAAAGAAAAAACATTTGATAAGGTTTGGCGTTTGATTAAGGATGAATTACTAAGGGTTGATTATTTTTTTGCTCACAATGCACCATTTGATAGGTCTGTTCTTCATTCTTGCTGCTATCATTATAATATCGATATTCCTCCACAAGAATTTAAAGATACCGTTCTTTTGGCTAGAAAGTATTGGGATTTTGAAAATAATAAACTCAACACAGTATGTAAAAATTTACGAATACCTCTTAATCATCATGATGCACTCTCTGATGCTAAAGGATGTGCTTTAATAGCTATAGAGGCATTTAAAAAAGGTTTTACTATTTAAATTTATTAGCAAATAGCGCTAAAGAGGAAAAAATAGTTATTAAAATTAAACTCAGATAGATCAACATATCAATGGAGTTAGTTTGATCGATGATTATTCCGTAAAGAAAAGGAGAGGAAGCTGAGGCCAAAACACCAAAAAATGTTAAAAGAGCTTTAATTGAGCCAAGATTATTCACTCCGTATATTTCAGCCCACAAAGAATTAGAGATATTTTCAGTAAATCCATTAGATAAACCCAGTCCAGCCATATAAAGATACAAAATATAAACATGATCAGAAAACAACATCACTATTAAAATACCCGCCATAGGAATAAGATGAAAAGGGACTAATTTTTTCCCTGTAAATTTATCAACTAATAATCCAGAAATAATAGATCCACCAATACCGCAAGTTGCATAAAAAATAAAACTTTGAGCTAAATTTATCATAGACCATGATTTCATTTCCGCGATAAAAACTTGGTGAAAAAGAAAACCTGTAACAGTAAAAGACATTAATAATGTCAAAGGAAGATATAAATAAAATTTAAAATCTTTTAGAACATCTCTTCTTCTCCAGGAAATATCTTGATAGCTTATGTGTTGTTCAAAACCCTCTTCTTTTTGAAAATTATTTCTTCTTAAAAGGAAATAAAAACTTCCGCCAAGAATTATGAATACAAAAAGAAAAGAACTAAACCATGTTAGTCTCCAGCCAATAGTAATTAGCAAAATCACAACTATAGTTGGATAAATCATCTCACCTATCGAAAAACCAAAACCTGAAATAGCCAATGCTTTGCCACGATTAATACTAAAATACCGAGCCATGGTAGTTCTTGAAGTATGTCCCATTAATCCTTGACCAAATAACCTTAAAAAATAAATAGTTAAAAAAAGAAAAAAGATATTAAATACAATACTTGCCATTAAGCAGGTCAAGGCTAGACCTAAAACAATTACAAGTGTGTATTTTTTTAATGACACCGTATCAATGAGTTTACCTGCCCATATAATAGTAATGGCGCTCATCACAGTGGCTATTGAGTATAAACTTCCGAACTCTGTATTAGTTAGATCAAAGGTTTGTCTGAAATCATTACTAAACAAAGAAATAAAAAATGTTTGTCCAAAACCTGATGAAAAGGCAATCAAAAACCCAAAAAAGAGTAGGTGAATATTTTTGTAAATAAAATTGATCAAAATTAGAGGGATATTATGATTTAATTTGATTTAAGCAATGAGTTTAAAGGAGAGTTTGGATTTATGAGCACTATCAAAAAAACCACTGAAGAAAATGATCAATTAGTCAAAGAAACATATCAAGACATCAGAGACACAAGAAAAACCGAATACATAGGTAATTTTTGGAAATATTTAGCTTTTGATCCATCTCTTTTGAAAGAAGTTTGGACAGATGTAAAAAATGTCATGACTAAAGAGACTTTGATTGACAAAAAAACTAAAGAGATGATTTATATGGCTGTATCCATTACTAATAACTGTAGTTATTGCACTCACTCTCATACAGCATCAGCTAAAAAACTAGGAATGAGCGATGAAGAACATTCTGAATTTTTAAGAATAGTTGCTTTGGCAGCTAAAACTAATCAATTAGTGAATGGGCTACAGGTTCCCGTCGATGAAATATTTGATGCTGATAAATAAATGATTGATTTTTTAATTTGGTTTTGGAATGCAGGCGAATTGTTAATGATTATTGGAGTATCGATCATTATCATTGGATTGATATTTTATAGAAAGAAAAAATAGAAAGGTTTTATTGAAATGTGGGCTTTTGTTCTTTTTTGTTTATCTTTAGTTTTCACGATCTATTTGTATGTCAAACGAAATAAAATTTATGATAGCAGTGAAAATCTCGATAATGATACTCTCGATCAATATAATAAATTAGATCGAATGTTTATAATAATGTTGTTAGTCACATTTGGTTTATTTGGACTATCTACTTATGTCCTCGGTTGGTTTAATTTTTGATTAATAATGGATTCTGAATTAATAATTAATTCTTTTTGGATTTTAACAATCATCACAGCTGCTTTATATATTGCTAAAAAAAGATATGTAGGAAAAAAAGAATATAGATTATTAGATCTTATTTTTAAAATTTGTTTTGTATTTTCATTAATAATGATTGGTATAAGTTTTATTAGCTTGATAATTTAATTACCAATTATTAGTCCAGTCTCTATTTTCATAGTCTTTTAAATGCCAAATTATCCCCTCATGATCTTTAAAGAAATAAATTTTACCATTCGGGCTTTCCGCTTCATTTACAATTTCTAAGCTATTTTTATCAATAAATTCTTTTGCATTACGCTTTCTAAGACAAGGCTGACAGAAGCCTGATAAAATCGGATCAGCTTTTAAATCTTTTGTTTTTAATTCTATAAATAAACCATCAGGACTTTTAAACATAGATGTGCCATTTTCAGATAACTCTTTAAATTCACCACCTTCAAATAGCTTTTTTAAAAAATTTATATATTTACTGATATCGCTGACATGGACTTCAATATGATCAAATGATGTCATGGTTTAGATTTTGGAGGCCCACCCCGGAATCGAACCGAGCTACAAGGATTTGCAGTCCTCTGCATAACCAATCTGCCAGCGGGCCAGAGTTAGAATTATTACTATATAAGCTCTAAAATATCTATAATAATCATACTCAAAATTTATTTGATGAGTAATTTAAAGAAAAAAGCAGTATCACTTGATGAACCTAAAAGGTTCTTAAAAAAACATCCTGAAATTAAGTCTTTTGATATTGTAATGCATGATTGTAATGCAGTAGGAAGAGGGAAAATAATCAGAAGACATGAACTTTTAAAACTTTATGAATCTGGTAGGCAGTTTCCTCTATCATTACTTGGAATGGATATCACCGGAGAGGATGTTCCAGATACAGGTTTAATTTTAGAACAAGGAGATGGTGATATTAAAGCTTGGCCTATACCTTCTTCTCTTAAGCTTATTCACAATAGCAAACCTCCAAGAGGGGAACTTTTTATGACTATGTCAGATATCGAAGGGAATAAGTTAAATATAGATCCTAGAAATGCTCTTGAAAACCAAGTGAAATTATTTGAAAAAGAGGGAATTAAATTATGTGGAGCTTTTGAATTAGAGTTTTTCTTAGTATCAAACGATTTAGATCAGTATGGAAAACTACAACCTGCAAAATCAATTATAGGAAAAAAACGATCTCATAGAAAAACTGATGTTTACTCCGTTGATAACCTTCACGGAATGCTTCCACTATTAAATGATATTTATGAGGCAACTAATCTTGCAGGCATAGATGCTGAAACAATTATTTCTGAATATGCGCCTGGTCAATATGAATTAACTCTAAAACATCAAAATAATTTATTAAAAGCAGCAGATGATATTATTCGACTAAAAAGAATAATCCGATCTCAAGCAAGAAACCATGGATTGACTGCATGCTTTATGGCAAAACCTATGGAAAATGTATCTGGTTCTGGAATGCATTTTCATATTTCGATGTACGATAAAAAAGGCAAAAATTTATTTGCTGAAAAATCAAAAAATAACATGAATCCTAATCTTCTTTTTGCTCTTGGCGGATTGACTAAAACTATGGGAGAGAGCATGCTCGTATTCGCTCCACATGCTAATAGTTGGAGAAGGCTTGTCTTAGGATCTTATGCCCCTGTAACTCCAAATTGGGGATTAGATAATAGATCTGTAGCATTTCGAATACCTTCAAGCAATTCTGTAAACAGAAGAATAGAACATAGAGTCTCTGGAGTAGATGCAAACCCATACTTAGTAGCTCTCACTGTAATTTCTGCAATGAGATATGGAATGAAAAATAAAGTTAAAGCACCTCCACAAACTAAAGGTAATGCTTATGAACAAAAATTTAATTCAAAAATTAAAATGCCTCATGATTGGAGTTCGGCTATTCTTTCCGCAAAAAAATCGAAGTTTTTAAAAGAAACACTCGGACCAGATCTTCATAAAGCTTTTATAGCGATTAAAGAGATGGAGTATCAAAAAGTAGCCAGTACAGTTTCAGAATTAGATATCGATTTATATTTAAACGCTATTTAATTTTCTCTTGAAATTTTTCAAATTCAATTGAGTCCATTTTAATTTCGTGTTTGCTCTCAGGGTAACCGCCATTATTCATATCTTCCACAAACATTCGAAAACCCTTTTCACGAAGAGCTTGTAACTTTTCTTCTTCTGCTTTTAGATCAATATATTTTTTTGCATGTCTAGGGTAGTGACCAGTATTGGTTCCTAAAATATCATTACAAAATAAATATTGGGTATCGCATACATCACCACAACCCATTCCCATAGTGATCATTTTTGTATTCTTAGTGATAAAATCCGCTAATTCCACAGGCACCACCTCAACTTCAACACAAGCCGCCCCAGCATTTTCTAGATCTTTAACATTTTGATAAACTTGTAATGCTTCATCAGCCGTTTTACCGACTGCACGGTAATTGGTCCAAGTCGCTCTATTAGGCACTAATCCTACATGAGCTGTTATAGGGATACCTTCTTTGGCCATTGCCTCAATCCAGTCAATGGAATGAGAGCAATAAACAGCATCGCCACCCATTTCTAAAATTTCAAATCCTTTTTTAATAGCCTCTTGTTTGGAACTGACCGTTCCGTGTTTTAATCCAACCGATAAAAAAGCACCTGATGCAACTTCTCTTACTTTTGGAAAATAATGATCAGGCTCACAAGAGATGATTTCAATTCCAGCCTTAAAAGCTGCTTCAGCCTCTTTATCCGTATCAATATGAGTTTGAGCCCATTTTCTTTTTCCTTTTTGGCTCCATAAATCGTAAACAGATATTCTTTTAGACAAAATATTTATTGAGGAACAGCTACTTTAAGTTCGTAGCTGGGGTCCTTTGCTTGTTTGAGAATAGTGGGAATAATTTCAGAATAAGCTCCCCATAAACCTTTTTTTGCGGGTGGCATTTGATCTTTTATCAGCTCGTGTAATTTCGGTAAATTATGAGAGGGGACAGTTGGAAACATGTGATGTTCAATATGATATTCCATTTGCCAATATAAAAAGCTGAAAATCGGATTTAAATGCATAGTTCGAGTACTATAACGATGATCTTTGATGTTATCTTTCAAACCTGTGTGCTGAGTAAGTCCAAAAAGTCTTTTTAATGTAATTCCATAATAGTTAGGTAAAACAAAATAAAGAACTGGTAGCCATGATTGAAACACTATGGAGACAAGTATGACAGATAACCAAATTCCAACATGAAGCCTTGAAGAGTTAATACATTTCTGGTGTTCCTTTTCTGGGATGACTTGCTTCATTACTTCGGTTTTTATACCTAATGCGTGAAGGATAGTTTCATACTGAGTGGTTTTTTTAAAATTGATAAAGTCATAAAAGGGAATAAATAAACTAAAGAAATAAAAAACATCTGCAGGTTTTCTAATAGCTATTTCAAAATCAAGAGGATCATCAAAATACGTATAACCATGGTGGCGAAAATGAGACCATCTCCAACGCACAGGTTCGAAACCATTCATGTAACTTCCTATATGATAAAAAAAGTTATTCCAAAAATTTGATTTAAAAGCTGTTTTGTGTCCTGTTTCATGCCATATAGGATCGGCACAATTCCATATATTCCCATAAATAAAAAAGAAAAGTACAGTCCACCAAGTTCCCCAAGTAGCATAAGCTAAATATCCAAAAAGAATTAAAGAGCCAAAAAAGATAAACATATGTTTAAATCCTTGGTAATCAGATTTTTGCAGTAATTTTACGAACTCTTGTTTGTCAACAGTACAATGATGCCATTTATCAAGATTAACTTGCATAAATTCAAGTTAGCATAATTTTAAAAAAATTAAATATTACGCAAATGTCCAAATTGCTCCACCTAGCGCTAACAAAAATCCAAGTCTTCCTGCAGAGGCGCAGTATTTCATTGTATTTTGATTTGGTGGTGTTTGGTTTTGTGCAGATTTTTTTAAGTGAATATTGATTATTAAGCTCGCAATCAAAATAAAAGTTGCACCTAAAAGCTTAATATGAAAAGACCAACCTAAATTAAAACCTCCATAAATAGCTAAAGTTTGAATTACTCCAGTTACCCACATGATGATTATGGCTAAAAGTGAGAGAAAAGCCAAAACTCTAAATCCTTTAGCTAAATGAGGTTCGGGAGTCTTTCCTTCTTTTTTGTAAATGGATTGAATAACAGCAACGCCTATAACCCCTCCACCAGCTAAAAGCAGAGAAAATAAATGTAAAAATTTGCTGATGAAAATAAACATAATTTACATTAACACAAATTCGATAAAATAGGATAAATTTATAAAAATCTAAATGACATCAAATTCATTAAAGAAACCAGAAAAATCTCTTCCTTTTCATTGGTATTATGACTCCAAAATTTTTC
>VMBT01000160.1_pt1 | contig 44839 bp, 45 predicted proteins | sample 4404301 | NCBI WGS metagenome assembly VMBT01 (sample SAMN12238535, study PRJNA552566) | marine metagenome | isolation source: Coastal seawater | place: USA: coastal Georgia, Sapelo Island | collected 2008-08/2009-08 | reverse complement strand
AAAGTTACTTACCATAATCTCTTTTTCATCATCGGAGCCAGATTTATATTCCTGAATCTTATATACTGTATCTGGGTTTACAGTGTTATCGTAATGTTTCGCTTTTCTTTCATAATGCTCATCAAGTCCTTTAAGCACTGATCTTTGTGACAAATAGACTTCTGTTGTTCCCTCTTCAACACCATCTTCAATCCTGGTCCTAAATTTTCGTCTTGTGCCTGTATTAGCTAAGGCATCCAACCAGGCATCAAATCTTCCCAATGTGCCTTCATCTTTCTTTAGATCTGACTCCGCTATCCATTTCGTTTCAATGATTCCTGTGCGTTTAGATGATGAAACATCAAAACCCATTTCTTCCCAGAAATTTTCAACGACCGGCCACACTTCTTTTTGTCTCGCTGGAATAACAAGCCATCTCATTGATCCTGATTTGACAACTTTAATCTTATCTTTTTCATTGTCGATTAGATTGATAAGATTTTTTTCATTGTCTTTATTCTGATACTGTTTTAGTGAGGTTGGCTGACCGTTGATTGTATATTTGTTTGAAGAATTGACATCATCAAGATCGGGAGGTATTTCTAGTTTCTTTGCTTTTTTTGAGCTTACATAATCTGGCTGGGTTACTTTATCAATGATGGGTATCTCTTCAATGCTTGAGCAACCGATAAGGAATATTGATATAAAAATTGCTAGTATTAATTTATACATATTTTTCAAATAATTTATGATGCGCTGGGTTCAAAGGAATTAAAGGTAGTCTGATACCAGATTTAATCAATCCCATCTTATTTAAGAGATACTTTACAGGTATTGGATTAGACTCAACAAATAATATATCATGGAGCTCGCTTATTTTCTGATTAATATTAATAGCCTCTTCAAATTGACCTAAAGCATTTAACTGGCAAATCGAACTCATTTCTTGTGGTTTAATATTTGCTGTTACAGATATGACTCCATGACCGCCTAGCTTTAAAAATTCACATGCAGTCGCATCATCACCACTGTAAAATAAAAAATTATCAGCTACCTTATTTTTTAAATTTTCAATTCGGCTTAAATCTCCCGTTGCGTCCTTAATTCCTATGATATTTTTTAATTTAGATAGCTCAACCACTGTTTCATTTTCAATGTCTGAACAAGTTCTTGATGGAACATTGTATAAAATCTGAGGAATATCAACCTCATCGTTAATTTTTTTAAAATGAAGATACAAACCTTCTTGGGGAGGCTTATTGTAATAAGGCGCCACAATTAACGCAGCATCAGCGCCTAGCTCTTTTGCTGATTTTGTTAAAAAAATTGCCTCTTCAGTTGAATTAGCACCTGTTCCAGCAATAACCGGCAACCTTTTTGATGTATATTCAATGGTCTCTTTAATTAGATTAGTATGTTCTTCAAATGTAATAGTTGGGGACTCTCCAGAAGTGCCAACGATAACAATTCCGTCAGAGTTATTTTCACAATGAAAATCAATTAATTTTCTTAATGATTCATAATCAATTGAACCATCTTCAAACATTGGTGTAACTATTGCAACAAAACTGCCTTTTAACATGTCGTAAACTGGTAACTTAAGTAATTAATATCATTTTACTTGATTTAAGGTATGATCAACATAAATTTTAATATATTCAAAAGTTATAATTAAATTAGTTTATATTCTTTTTAATTATATTGATTTTGAGATATATTTTCGATAGCTTTTTAAAATTAAATAATATAATTAAATAAATGACCGAATATTTTCTAATCATCATTAGCGTTGTCTTTGTTAACAATATTGTCTTAACGAAAATTTTGGGACTCTGTCCATTCATGGGAGTCTCAAAAAAACTTGATACATCGATCAGTATGTCAGCCGCAACAGCCTTTGTTTTAACCATTGGATCTATAACCAGCTGGTTAATTAATTATTTTCTGCTTGTTCCCTACAATTTAGAGTACTTAAGAACAATTTCCTTTATTGTCGTCATTGCTGCAGTGGTTCAATTTACTGAAATGGTAATGGAAAAGAACTATCCCTATTTATACAGAGTTCTAGGAATCTTTCTGCCTCTAATAACAACAAACTGCGCTGTTCTTGGGATCCCCTTGTTAAATGCACAATTGAGTCATAATTTATTAGAAGCTGCAATTTTTGGACTTGGCGGGGCTCTAGGTTTTTCTTTTGTTCTTATTCTATTCGCCTCATTACGGGAAAAATTTGAAGGTGCTAATACACCAAATGCAATGAAAGGGAGTGCGATCGCTATGCTCACCGCAGGCTTAATGAGTCTATCTTTTATGGGTTTTATAGGACTCGATAGATTATGATTGCAGCGATTCTGATCATTCTTTCAATCACAGCATTAATAGGTCTTATCCTTGGTTATGCATCAATCAAATTAAAAACTGATGGTGATCCCATAATAGATAAAATTGATAAAATACTTCCGCAAACACAATGCGGACAATGTGGGTATCCTGGATGTAAGCCATACGCCACTGCCATTGCTAATGGTGAAGCAGATATTAATCAATGCCCGCCAGGTGGTGATGATGGCGTGCACAAGTTAGCCGATCTATTGGGGGTAGAATATAAACCCCTTAATGCAGAACACGGAGAAACGAAACCGAAATCAATAGCAATTATTGATGAGTCAACCTGCATAGGTTGCACTTTATGCATCCAAGCTTGTCCTGTTGATGCAATCATTGGAGCAGCTAAACAGATGCATACAATTGTTGAAAAAGAATGTACAGGTTGTGAGTTATGTCTACCACCATGCCCTGTTGACTGTATTGACATGGTTGAAATACCTGAAACAACTGATAATTGGAAATGGAAATATCCAATACACTCTATTAAACAACAGAATTAATTTATGGAAATTACTGATAAAATTTTTAAATTTTTTGGAGGTATCAAGCCTAATGGGCATAAAGCGATATCCACAATCAATCCAATCAAAAGATTACCAATACCAAAAAAACTAATTATTCCTGTCAGACAACATGTTGGTAAGGTTCCAAATATAAAAGTTTCTGTTGGAGATAAGGTTTTGAAGGGTCAAATTTTAGCTGAGCCCATCGCCAATATATCAGCAGCAACTCACTCCTCCTCCTCAGGCACGGTAATTGCTATTGAATCTAACAAAATACCACATCCATCAGGACTACCTGATATTTGTATCACTATTGAAACTGATGGTAAAGATGAATGGATCAAAAGAAATAGAATTGATCCCTCCAACCTCTCCTCAGAGGCCTTATATGAAAAAATGAAGTCTTCTGGTATTGTTGGGTTAGGTGGTGCAACCTTTCCAACACACATAAAATTAAATTCTAACAAGATCAAAACTCTTATTGTAAATGCCGCAGAATGTGAGCCTTATATCACATGTGATGATATGGCGATGCAAGAAAAAACCAAAGAGTTTATAGAAGGAATTCAGATTACAATGGATATCCTCAAAATACCTCATGCCATCATTGGTATTGAAGATAACAAACCCAAAGCCATTGAAAAATTAAAAACCGTCTTAAATAAGTCAAAAAATATATCAATCAAGGTAGTTCCTACAGTTTATCCAAGCGGAGATGAAAAAAGACTCATTTATTTAATGCTTGGATTAAAAATCTCAAAAGAAAAAAGGCCAGTAGATTTTGGTATCCAGGTTTTTAATGTAGCTACTTTAATATCCATAGGGAGGTTTTTTTATCATAGCGAACCAGTGATCAGTAGAATTGTTACGGTGACTGGGGCGCTTAAACGACCTAATAACTATGAAGCCTTAATAGGGACTCCTATTCAAGAATTGATCAAGGATGCTGGAGGGAAATCAGACCAAGAAATTATTATGGGTGGGCCTATGATGGGCTTTAAACTTCCTCACACTGACGTCAGTGTGACAAAGGCGATGAATTGTTTATTAGCCATCACTGATGAAATGAAGTCTAAAGATACTTTTGAAATGCCTTGCATCAGATGTACAAAATGTGTTGAGGTATGTCCTGCTCAACTTCAGCCACAAGAATTATATTGGCACGCGAAATCAAAGCAATTTGAAAAGTTGACAGAAGATTATAAATTATTTGATTGTATCGAGTGTGGTTGCTGCTCCTATGTTTGTCCAAGCAATATCCCATTAGTACAATATTATCGTTATGCAAAAAGTGAAATTCGAGATCAACTTAAATCTTCAGAAGTGGCTGACATTGCTAGAGAAAGAAATGAATTTAGATTATATCGTCTCGAACGGGAGAAAAAAGAACGTGCTGAGCGCAATGCTCAGAGACGAGCTCAAACAAGCGACAGTGAAAAAAGAAAATTAATTGAAGAAAAAAAAGCAGCTATTGCAGAAGCAATGAAACGTATAGAGGAAAAAGAAAAATAATGGCAATGATTGATTCACCTGCGATAAAAGAAAGATCAACTGTGAGCATGTTAATGTTTACAGTGATACTTGGTCTTTTGCCAGCACTCTTCTTGCAAATTGGTTTTTTTGGTTATCAAATATTAGGTAATTTATTTTTTGGTATTGGATTTGCTTTATTCCTAGAGGCCGTTTGTTTAAAACTAAGAAATTACCCCATTCGCCCATTTATACTTGATGGTTCAGCTTTTGTAACAGCGTGGTTACTTATAATATCTGTTCCAGCAAATATTCCTATTTGGACTTTACTGATTGGAATCTTTTTCTCAATTGTTGTGGCAAAACATGCCTACGGTGGTATAGGATCTAATCCGTTCAATCCCGCAATGATTGGATATGCAGTCTTATTAATTTCTTTCCCTAAGATTATGACTAACTGGCCAATATCTGACGGTTTTGAAATTAGAAACTTTATTCAATTTTCACAGTTTTTTTCTATTTCAAATATTAATGAAGCATATGATGCAATTGTTAGCGCGACCCCGCTTGATCAAATTAAAACCTCTTTATTTTTGGGCAAAGAGGTTAACGTTTTACCTATTTCATTTTCAACATTATCTTCTTACCAGATGATTGCGATATTATATTTTATTGGTGGTCTATTTTTAGTCTATAAAAAAGTTATCACATGGCATTTACCTTTATCGCTTATCCTAAGTATCTATATTTTTTCTGGCTTACTTCATCTGTACGATCAAAACACATACATGTCTCCTACGTTTCATTTATTAAATGGAGCAACTTTTCTTGCTGCATTCTTCATCATCACTGACCCTGTATCAAGTCCAACGACTTTAAAAGGTAAAATTATTTTTGGAATTTTAATAGGTCTGATAACAGTCATTATAAGAAACTATGGAGGTTATCCTGATGGTATTGCTTTCGCTGTAATTTTTATGAACATCTGTGTTCCCCTAATTGAAAAGTTTACTCAACCTAAAGTATTTGGCTATGAGTGAATACAAAATTATTCTTAAAACCATAAGCATCATTTCATTGCTGGGTTTGATATTCGCAGTCAGCCTGAGCATTACCTTTGAAAAAAGTAATCCTTTAATAGAACAAAATAAAATTGAATTTAAAACAAAGTTACTCAATGAGATCTTGGATGGCTTAGATTATGACAACGATCTAATTAATACTTATATAAGTATCAAACCGAATGAGTTGTTAAAAAATAAAATAGAAACAAATGCCTATTTAGCTAAAAAAAATAATATCCTTCAGGCTGTTTTAATTGAATCCATTGCACCAGATGGATACAGTGGAGATATTAATATTTTGACTGCAATCAACAGTAATGATGAAATTATTGGGTCAAGAATAATTGATCATAAAGAAACACCTGGCCTTGGAGATTACATTGATCAAAAGAAATCAACTTGGATTTTTAATTTTAACGGCATGAGCTTGAACAATAGAGCTGATCCTGACTGGAGGGTTAAGAAAGATCAAGGTACCTTTGATTACAAAGCAGGAGCTACGATAACACCTCGTGCGGTAATAAATTCAGTTAAGAATACTTTAATTTTTTATAAAGAAAATAGAGAGCTGTTTAATGATTAGGGAACAATTACAGGACGGTTTATGGAAACAGAATGCAGGCTTGGTTCAACTTCTTGGGCTGTGCCCAACCCTTGCAGTGACAGTAAATATCACAAATGGTGTTGCACTTGGTGTTGCAACAATTTTTGTAATGATGTTATCTAACATCTCAATTTCTCCAATACGAAACTATGTACCAGAATCAGCCCGTGTACCCATTTTTATTCTGGTAATAGCAGGCTTAGTTACAATTGTTGATCTAAGTATAAATGCATTATCAAAACCCCTGTATGATGCTTTAGGAATCTTTATTCCGTTAATTGTTACTAATTGTATTGTCTTAGCCCGAGTTGAAGCATTTGCATCAAAAAACTCAACCCTCCCCTCCCTTTATGATGGATTTTTTATGGGGCTCGGTTTAACCTTTGTTCTAATTATTCTGGGAGCAGTTCGTGAAATAGTGGGTAATGGAACATTATTCCAAAATTTACATTTTTTAATTGGTGATAAATATGAATTTTTAACTATTCAGCTTTTTGATAGTTCGGATGGTTTCCTTTTAGCTGCACTTCCTCCTGGAGCTTTTATTGCCCTATCTGCCTTAATTTTATTTCTTAATTTGGTAAATCAAAAAAGATAAGCTCAAATGAATTATGAAAAAAGATGGGATATTTTTAATGCATTAAAAAATCATATTAAAGAACCGAAAACGGAGCTTGTTTATAAAAATACATTTGAGCTTCTTATTGCAGTTATTCTTTCAGCCCAAACCACAGATATCCAAGTCAATCGTGTTACAGCAAAACTTTTTAAAATTGCTCCTGATCCACTCAAGCTCTCAAAGCTTTCACTTGATAAAATTGAATCATTAATTAACTCTATAGGCTTATATAAAAATAAAGCTAAAAATATTCAGCTTACAAGTTCAATACTAATAACCGAATACAATGGCGAGGTCCCTCAGTCCAGAAAAGAGCTTGAAAGTCTCCCTGGAGTGGGAAGAAAAACAGCTAATGTTGTTTTAAATACTGTATTTGATCAACCAGTAATTGCAGTCGATACTCATATTTTTAGGTTAGCAAATCGTATTAATTTAGCTAAAGGAAAAACACCTTTAGAAGTGGAAAAAAAACTGACAAGGCTCACGCCAACTGAATTCCTTATTGACGCTCATCACTTACTAATATTACATGGTCGATACGTGTGTAAAGCCCAAAACCCAGATTGTTCTAATTGTTGTATTTATGATTTTTGTGAATACAAAAAAAAATTAATCAAAATTTGATTCTGCTCTACTATCAAGTTGCAGCATAACAGACTTTCTCTCATCGTCAGACATATCAAACCAATTAACTATCTCGTCACACGTTCTAAAGCATCCGACACAGAGACCATCAGCATTATAAGAACAAATTCCAATGCAAGGGGTAATGATTTCTTTATTCATTAACTCAACACACCATGACAATGTTTATATTTTTTGCCACTGCCGCAGGGACAGCTCTCATTCCTGCCGATTTTTCTTTGCTGATTAGCCTGATTATCTTGATTTTGTGAATCCACGCTCGCTTTATCTACTTCTTGTTGATTTTTTTGGTCTAATTTTTTGGTTTGCTCTTCTGTTTTTACTTCAACCAGCATCACAACCTTCGCAATTTCATTTTTTATATTAGATAAAAGAACCTCAAACATATTAAAAGCTTCACGTTTAAATTCTTGTTTTGGGTCTTTACCGCCATAAGCGCGCATACTTACCCCTTGTCGTAAGTGATCCAAGGCGGTTAAATGAGATCGCCAGTGGTGGTCAATAATCTGCAGCATGATTGACTTCTCAAAATGGCGAACAGATTCTTTCCCGGCGATAGTCTCTTTTTTGAAGTAATCGCTTTGCGCTTGTTCAACAATTTTGTTGGCAATTGTTTCAATCTCAATATTAGGTTCTTTATCAAGCCATTTCTTTATATTGATACTTAAGTTGTATTCAAGTTGAAGTCGATTTTCCAGGCCAGAGATATCCCACATTTCCTCAACACTATCCAATGGAATATATTCATAGACGATATTTGATATCGCTTCGTGAAGAATATTTTTGATCATCATCTCAGATTCGTCTGAATTTAAAACATCATTTCGTTGTTCGTATATTACTTTTCTCTGACTGTTAGGTACCTCATCAAACTCAAGCAGTTGCTTACGAATTTCAAAGTTTCTTCCCTCAACTTTTTTCTGAGCACTCTCAATTGACCTAGTTACCCAGCTATGTTCAATAGGTTCATTATCTGGCATGTTTAATTTTTGCATGATGCTTGAAATACGATCTGATGCAAAAATTCTCATTAATGAGTCTTCCAAGGATAAATAGAAACAGCTTGATCCAGGATCACCTTGCCTTCCTGAACGCCCCCTTAATTGATTATCAATTCTTCTGGATTCATGACGTTCAGTCCCTATGATGTGAAGGCCTCCAGCAGCCAAAACCACTTCATGATCTTTTTTCCATTGATCTTTTAAGGCTTTTATTTTTTTTGTCACCGCTTCTGTCATTTTTGACTCGTTAGACAGACGTTCAATTTCAGGATCTATATTTCCACCTAGAACTATATCTGTACCTCTACCAGCCATATTAGTAGCAATTGTAATCATCCCTGGCTTTCCGGCCTGCTCAATAATATGAGCTTCTTTTTCATGTTGTTTGGCATTAAGAACCTGATGTTTCAATTTATGTTTATTTAATATTTTGCTAATAAACTCTGAACTCTCAATTGATGTTGTGCCGATGAGTATCGGTTGTGACTTTTTGTTCCTGTCTAAGATATCATTGATTACCGCTTTATATCTTTCATCAGAGGTTCGGTAAATTTTATCCATTAAATCGGCTCTAGTAATTTGCCGATGTGGAGGGATGACTAATGTTTCCAAATTATAAATATGTTTAAATTCTTCAGCTTCAGTTTCCGCAGTTCCTGTCATTCCAGATATCTTGTTATAGAGGCGGAAGTAATTTTGAAATGTAATGCCTGCAAGAGTTTTTGATTCTCTTTGAATTTTAACCTTTTCCTTTGCTTCGATAGCCTGATGAAGTCCATCTGACCATCTTCGGCCAGGCATCATACGACCAGTAAATTCATCTATAATCACAACTGCTCCATCTTTAACCACATAGTCTTTATCCTTAATGAATAAATTATGTGCTTTTAGAGCTGATTGGACATAATGCAATAGACTTATATTTTCAGGATCATATAAGTTTGAATTTTTCTCCAAGACCCCAAGCTTGGTTAATACTTCTTCAACATTATTGTGTCCACTTTCAGATAAGATAACTCCAGTCGTTTTTTCATCAATCCAATAGTCTCCATCACCATCTTCTTTATCTTGTCTTTTTAAGCTTGGAACAATTTGGTCAAGTTTTCCGTAAAGATTGACATCAACATCTGATTGACCTGAGATAACTAATGGCGTTCTCGCCTCATCAATCAATATGGAATCAACTTCATCAATTAAAGCGAAATTTAGTCCTCTTTGAACTTTTTGATCTTGTGAGTAAACCATATTATCTCTCAAATAATCAAAGCCAAATTCATTATTGGTTCCATAAGTGATATCTGCAGCGTAGGCTTTTAATTTTTCCTCCGTTGGTAATTGAGCTTGGTTAATGCCTACAGTTAAACCTAAAAACTCATAAACTTTTCCCATCCACTCAGCATCACGTCTTGCGAGATAATCGTTAACTGTAATAACGTGTACACCATTTCCTGTAAGCGCATTTAAGTAAGCTGGCAAGGTAGCAACTAAAGTTTTTCCCTCGCCTGTTTTCATTTCAGCAACCTTGCCATTATGGAGCGCAATTCCGCCAATCATTTGCTCATCAAAGTGTCTTAGCCCCAAAGTTCTCACACTAGCCTCACGAACCAGCGCAAATGCCTCTATCATTAAATTGTCTGAAAAACCGTCTTTCTTATAGAGCTCCTTTAACTCACTTGTTTTTTTAACGAAGTCTTTATCTTTTAATTTTTGTATGTCGGTCTCTAATTCATTAATCTTATTAACTATTAATGAATATTTTTTTAATAATCTCTGATTGCTGTTACCAATTACAGCATTGATAAGTGTCTTTAACATGATTTATTTTTTCTTTAGATATTTTCTCGGATCTAGAGATCTGCCATTGAGCCTTATTTCATAATGCAGATGAGGCCCAGTCGATCTTCCAGTGTTACCAACTAATGCGATGACTTGGTCTTTATTAATTAAGTCGCCTTTCCTTACTAATAGTTTTGAAGCATGAGCATAACGCGTTTCAATTCCGCCTCCATGTTTAATTTTTACATAATTACCATAATCTGGTGCTTTTCCAGCAGCAACAACAATACCTGAGGCGGTGGCTTTGATTTCATCCCCCTCCGCTGCTGAGAAGTCTAATCCTTCATGAAATGATCTTATTCCTAGAATTGGATCGATTCTCCAACCATAACTCGATGAACGATAGCCAACATTAACAGGATATAAATCTGGCAAAGTATCTTTAATAACACTTTGCTTTAATAAGATTGACTCTGTTTCATTAAAAATGTCTTCTCTTATTTGCATACGATGCATTAGCGCTTGTAACGCAATCTGAATATCCTGATCTGTCAGATTAGAATTTATAAAAGGCCCGCCTTGGTTTTCAAATTCTTTTTCTTTTTTTGGTAAGGTGGGTAATTTTTGTTTACCTACGATCTGTTTCTTCAAAATACCCTGAAGTCTTTCAGTTTGACTATCTAGATCAGCTAATCGAGCATTGATTTCTCCAATTTGCTGAATATATAACTGGAGGCTTCTTTGGTAGCTAGCAAAATCTAGATCTAATTTAAGAGTTTCAATTTTTTCATCAGAATAATGTTTTGCTAATTTATTGCTTACACTATAAACAGCAATTGAAATTGCAAATATCAAGAAGAGTATTAAAAAAACAAATAACTGTATGCTCAGAGTTAAGGGTTTTTTAATATTATTTTTACTTATAAATAAAATTTTCATAATTTAGTATCATATTATATATGGAATCACTTAAAAAATTGCTGAAAACTGATCAATTTAAAGAAATATCAATCAACAACGAAATTCTAAAAGGAATTCGATTGAAACTCATAAAAATGATCGGAGATAAGCAATCAAAACTTACCATTCGTGACAACTCACTTTTTATAACATTCAGTAAAAATTCTTTTGCTAGTAAATTTAAAATAATTAAAAAAGAAGTGCTCAAGGAGCTCAATTTGATACAGAATAAAATTGTATTCTCTGAAATTTATTCTAAAGTAGATCCATCCGTTGTAAAAAGAGAAATGAAGCTCACTTCAAATAAAAAACTATCAAATAAGGCAGCTAAAATCTGGGCCAATCTATCTAAAACCCTGGATGATTCTCCTCTAAAAGATTATTTCTCAAACAAAAAATGATTGAAATACTAATACTTTGTTCAACTGGTATTGTGGTTGGTTTCTTAGCAGGATTATTTGGTATCGGCGGTGGATTAATTATTGTCCCAATTGTTACTTTTTTGATGATTCATTTCAACGATTTGCCCGGTGCGGATGCTTATGCTTATGGAATTGGATCCTCCATGCTGTCAATTATTTTTACAGGTTCCATGGCTACTTTTTTTCATATGAAAAATAATAATTTTAATTTCTCTTACGTATCTAACGTAATTGGGTATTTATTTTTTGGGTCTTTAGTTGGTAGTTATATTATCCACTTTGCAAATTTTTATTTTCTAAAATATTTTTTTATATTTTATTGTTTTTTTTCTGCTCTTAAATTATTAAATCAAGCAAATCTAAATTTTTTATATTCTTTACCCTTAAAAACCATTAGCTTTATTTTTGGAACATTATCATCCATTGTAGGAATTGGTGGTGGCACCTTATTTGTTCCTTACTTAGAAGCAAAAAAAATTGATATAAAGCTTGCTATTTCAAGCAGCTCACTTCTCGGTGTTGTAATTGGCATAGGTACATTACTTGGTTTTGTTTCTCAGAAACTTATTTTAGAAACCTCTCCTTTATTAAATTCTTTTTTTGACTATGGAAATATTTACATTAAATCTTTTATATTTTTAACTTTACCTAGCATCTTTACAATCTTCATCTCAACCAAACTCTTGGTTTCTTTGAATCAAAATATTATTAAAAAATTATTTGCTTATCTTTTAATAAGCATAGGACTTATAAGTCTTTTTAACTTATAAGGAATAATGTCCAAATCACCTTAAATATGAGATAATTGCTTTTTTTTGAAATATGTAACTCAGGGAGGAAGTATGTCGGAAATCCAAATGGCATTAGCAGCTGCGGTAATTGCTGTTATATATGGTGCCTTAGTTTCAAAGTCTATTCTTAGCCTACCGGCAGGAAATAAGAAAATGCAAGATATTGCAAACGCCATCCAAAAAGGTGCGTCTGCATACTTGTCACGTCAATACAAAACAATCGCTATTGTTGGTATTGTTTTAACTATATTAATTGCTCAATTTATTGACCTTGATACAGCAATCGGTTTTGTTATTGGTGCTGTTTTATCTGGTGCTTGTGGTTTTATAGGAATGAATGTTTCAGTTCGTTCCAATGTAAGAACAGCTCAAGCGGCAACCAAAGGAATTGTTCCAGCTTTTGATGTGGCTTTTAAAGGTGGTGCAATTACAGGTATGCTGGTGGTTGGATTAGGTCTATTAGGCGTTGCAGGTTTTTATTTATACCTTGGCGGCACTGAAGCTGAAAACCTTAATCCATTAATTGGTTTAGCGTTTGGCTCATCCTTAATCTCTATTTTTGCAAGACTAGGTGGCGGTATTTTTACTAAGGGTGCTGATGTTGGTGCTGACTTAGTAGGTAAAGTTGAAGCAGGAATTCCTGAAGACGATCCTAGAAACCCTGCAGTTATCGCAGACAATGTTGGTGACAATGTTGGTGATTGCGCAGGTATGGCTGCTGATTTATTTGAAACTTATGCAGTTACTATCATTGCTACTATGGTTTTAGGTGGTTTAATGATCACTGGCGATAGTGTTAATGGTGTTCTGTATCCACTATTGTTAGGTGCTGTTTCAATTATTGCATCTATCATTGGTTGTTTCTTTGTTAAAGCGAACAATAAGATGACAAATGTAATGCCTGCACTTTACAGAGGCTTAGCTATTGCGGGTCTTTTATCACTAATTGCCTTCTACTACGTTTCTGAGTATTTATTCCCATCTGGTATTGTTGTCGATGGTATTACTTACCCGGCAGTAGGTTTGTTTGGTTCAGCTGCAATTGGATTAGTGTTAACTGCTGCATTAGTATTTATCACTGAATATTACACTGGTACAGAATATAAACCAGTTCAACATGTAGCTAAAGCTTCTGAAACTGGTCATGCTACAAATATTATTGCTGGTATTGGTATCTCAATGAAAGCCACTGCGCTTCCTGTGATATCTGTTTGTTTAGCAATTTTTCTTTCATACTCATTTGCGAACCTTTACGGTGTTGCTGTAGCAGCGACATCAATGTTAAGCATGGCGGGTATTATTGTGGCACTTGATGCATACGGTCCAATCACTGACAACGCTGGTGGTATTGCTGAGATGTCTGGTCTTCCACAAAAGGTAAGAGACGTGACTGATCCACTTGATGCGGTTGGTAATACTACAAAAGCTGTAACTAAAGGTTATGCTATTGGTTCAGCTGGTTTAGCATCATTGGTTCTTTTTGCAGACTACACGCACAAACTTGATGTTTACGGAATCATTGCTACATTTGATCTTAGTGAGCCAAACGTAATCATTGGCTTAATCATCGGTGGTCTGATCCCATATCTTTTTGCAGCTATGGCAATGGAAGCTGTTGGAAGAGCAGCCGGTTCTGTGGTTGAAGAAGTAAGAAGACAGTTCAAAACAATCAAGGGAATTATGACTGGCAAAGGCCAGCCTGATTATGCTAAAGCTGTTGATTTATTAACCTCATCTGCAATCAAAGAGATGGTTGTTCCATCATTACTACCTGTTGCTGTTCCTATCATTGTTGGTTTATCACCACTAGGCGCTCAAGGCTTGGGTGGCTTACTGATGGGTACAATTGTTACAGGTCTTTTCGTGGCAATTTCAATGTGTACTGGCGGCGGTGCTTGGGATAATGCTAAAAAATATATTGAAGATGGACACCATGGCGGTAAAGGTTCTGAAGCTCACAAAGCTTCTGTAACAGGTGATACTGTTGGAGACCCATACAAAGATACTGCTGGTCCAGCAATCAACCCTCTAATTAAGATTATTAACATCGTTGCACTTCTAATTGTGCCGTTGCTATAAATTTTAATTAATTATCAAAAAAAGCCCATTTTTAAATGGGCTTTTTTTATAGGTGAACGTTTATCAATAAGTAAGTTACAAACAAAACCCACAATGATGTTAATGCAATCAGTAACGATAAAATTTTAGATTCGACATAAATTAAACCTGCAATAAATGAGCTAAAAATTAATGTTGTCAGATTACCAAGAATAATCATACTTAGGACAGAAAAACCCAAAGTATAAATTGGATATAAAAAACAATTCAAAATAAGTATCAAAACAAGCAATGAACTAAATTGAGATTTTAAAGATTTAAAAACAATTGTTTGAAGAATCACTAAAAGTGTCCAGGTGAGTCCAATAAAATATCCTTTTGGGAAAAAACGATTATTTTCTAAAGATATTTTTTGAGTTACGCCTTCAAACCCAAAATTTAAAATAATAAAGTTAGAGGTACATAAAATAATTAATGAAGCTATCAATAATATTATTAATGGCCTTCTTTTTAAAAAGCTGATCATTATTGATTTAATAAAAGATGTTGAACATGCTGATACTTTTGTTTTGTCATCTCGATAACATCACTTGGAAGTGGTGGTGGTGGAGGTTGTTTGTTCCAATCTATTGACTCAAGCCAGTCTCTCAAGAATTGTTTATCAAAACTCTGGGGGGATATGCCTATTTTATATAAATCTGCATCCCAAAATCTTGAAGAATCAGGAGTAAGAATTTCATCCATTAAAATTAAATCACCTTGATCATCTAATCCAAATTCAAATTTTGTATCTGCAATAATGATACCCCGATCAAGAGCATAGTCTCTCGCAAAGTTATATATTTCAATACTTTTGTCTTTTATATTTTTGGCTCTATCTTCCCCAATCACATTGGCCATTTGATCAAATGAAATATTCTCATCGTGATCCCCGACGGCAGCTTTAGTTGACGGAGTAAAAATTGGTTCGGCGAGTTTTTCAGCTTGTTGTAAATTTTTTGGCAATGTAATTCCTGATACACTTCCACTTGATTGGTAATCTTTCCAACCACTTCCAATCAGATACCCTCTAACAATCGCCTCGACAGGAAGAGGCTGTAATCTTTTCACAACAACAGATCTATCTTTAATAAGTGGTATTTCATGATCTTTGACAACGGATTCAGGAGCAATGTCAGTTAAATGATTCTTGATAATGGATTCTGTTTTGTGAAACCAGAAATTTGAAACCCGAGATAAAATCTTTCCTTTTGACTCAACAGCTTCATTCATGATGACATCAAAGGCAGAAATACGATCACTAGTTACCATTAAAAAATGTTGATCATCCACAACATAAGTATCTCTGACTTTACCTTGATGAAATAATTGAAGACTTTGAATAGTGGTTGTCATATTCATTTGATTTATTGTTCTAGCATTTCAATAGCAGGCAATTTCTTTCCTTCAGCAAATTCAAGAAAAGCCCCACCGGCGGTTGAAATGTATGATATTTTTTTACAAACCTTATACTTTTCTATTGCGGCAATCGTATCCCCTCCACCAGCTAATGAGAATGCCTCACCATCAGCAATCGCACGAGATAAGGCTTCAGTTCCTGAGCTAAACTGTTCAAACTCAAACACACCTAGAGGTCCATTCCACATGATTGTTGAGACTTTGGATAAGTGGTCTGTAATATTCTTCAAGGTTTTGGGGCCTAAATCAAAAATCATATCATCAGATTCAACGTCATCAATTTTTTTTAATTCAGCGTGTGCGTTGACATCAAATTCTTTTGCGCAAATAACATCATCAATGGTGGGGAAAAATATTTGCCTATTTTTGATCTCGTCAAGAATAACTTTTGCCTCATCGACAAAATCAGGTTCATACAATGACTTTCCAATATTGAATCCTTGGGCTGCTATAAAAGTATTTAGGATACCGCCACCTAAAATTAAACCATCAACACGATTAACAAGATTTTTTAAAACAGATAACTTTGTTGAAACTTTACTACCGCCCACAATGGCTAGCATTGGTTTTTTTGGTTGATTAAATGTTTTCGTTAGAGCATCAACTTCATCATAAAAAAGTAATCCAGCACATTTTTCACCAATATATTTTCCAATACCATACGTGCTGGCTTCGGTACGGTGTGCTGTTCCAAACGCATCCATGACAAACACGTCGGCTATAGAAGCATATTTTACTGATAACTCATCAGAACATTTTTTCTCACCAGGGTTAAACCTTACGTTTTCAAGAACATGAAGCATTCCAGGCTCAAAGGATTGACCCTTTTCAAAATCCCGATGAAGCATTATTTTGATATTTAATTTTTCTTCAAGATAGTCGACTATAGGCTTAAGTGATAGAGAGTCATCAAAATTTCCCTCTTCAGGCCTGCCTAAATGTGAGGTCAGGATCACAACCTGAGCATTATCCAGTGCATATTGAATGGTCGGAATAGATGCATCAATTCTACTGGTAGAAGAGATTGAGGAACCATCAATTGGGACATTTAGATCTGCACGAATAAAGACCTTTTTATTTTGAAGATTTAAATGGCTAATGCTTCGAATGGACATTAATTTGCATTCATCATTGCCACTGCGGTATCCAACATGCGACAACTAAAGCCGTATTCATTATCGTACCAACCAAAGACTTTCACTAAATCACCCGATGAGGACACTTTTGTTAACAAAGAATCAAAGTATGATGATGCTGGAGTGTGATTATAATCAACTGATACAAGAGGAATATCAGAATAAACAAGAATATCTTTTAACTCATTATCAGCTGCTTTTTTTACTACCGCATTCACTTCTTCAGCCGTTACTTTTTCTGCAATATTTAAAGTGAGGTCAACCAAGGAAACATTGGCGGTTGGTACACGAATTGCTACCCCATCAAGCTTTCCTTTCAATTCAGGAATAACCAAACCCACAGCAGACGCTGCGCCAGTTTTCGTGGGTACCATGGATGAACTTGCTGTTCTTGCCCTGCGGATATCTTTGTGAATATTATCCAATAAGGCCTGATCATTCGTGAATGAATGAATCGTATTCATTAACCCAGATTTAATTGTGTAGTTTTCATTTAACACATGAACAATTGGAGCCAATCCATTTGTGGTACATGATGCATTAGAGACAACTGTATGTGATGACTGAAGAGAATCATGATTAACACCGTACACAATTGTGGCATCAACATCGGATTCTCCAGGAGCTGAAATCAAAACTTTCTTTGCGCCCTGATGAAGATGGACCATATTTAATTTTTTACTTCTAAAAGCACCAGTACATTCTAAAACTACATCTACATCTAATTCACCCCATGGAAGTTCTTCAGGGTCTCGAGTGGCATAATATTTAATGGTATCGCCATTAATAGAAAATTCATGCTCACCCATAGAAATATCGCAATCAAACCGACCATGGGCTGAGTCATACTTTAATAAATGTAGGTTTGATTCCATGGTGCCACGACTACTTCCATTAATCGCCACCACTTTTACATCTGATCTCTTTTCCTCATAAATTGCTCGTAGCACTAAACGACCAATTCTTCCAAAACCTGTAATTGCGACTCTCACTGTCATATTTCTAGCTTATCCTAAATTAAAATAAAAAAGGTATTCCTATAGTCTAGGAATACCTTTTTGTAGAACAATCAAATTAAAGAACAGACTTAACTGTCTTAACCACATTCTCGACTGTGAAGCCAAAGTGTTCAAATAATTTACCACCTGGCGCTGATTCACCGTAAGTATTAATACCAACGGAAGCTCCATCTAGGCCAACGTATTTTGTCCAGTAATCAGTTACACCAGCTTCTATAGAAACACGTTTTACTCCCGGAGTAAGAACAGAATCTTTATAAGCCTGATCTTGGCGATCAAATGCATGTGTACAAGGCATTGAAACTACTCTTGATGCAATACCCTCAGCTTTTAGTGCCTCACATGATTTCATAGCGAGATCTAGCTCTGAACCTGTAGCAATTAGAATAACTTTGTAATCATCACAATCACAAAGAACATAACCACCTTTTTTAATGCCCTCAAGTTGCTCATCTGTTCTTTCATTAAACCCAACACCTTGACGAGTTAGAACAAGGCTGGTTGGATTGCTTGTATTTGCCACAGCTTGAGTCCAAGCCACCGCTGTTTCTGTTGCATCACCTGGTCTCCAAACTTCCATATTCGGAATAAATCTTAAGCCAGATGTTGTTTCAATAGGTTGGTGTGTTGGTCCATCTTCACCTTGGCCGATTGAATCATGGGTTAATACATAGATAACTCTCTGCTTCATCAACGCTGACATTCTCATACCATTTCTCATGTAGTCTGTGAACATATGGAATGTACCGCCATAAGGTAAAATACCTCCATGCAGAGCCATACCATTCATAATAGCCGCCATACCAAATTCACGAACACCGTATGAAATGTAGTTACCTGGTTTCTTACCGCTGACGTGCTCAAAACTACCGCAGCTGGTTAAGTTTGATCCAGTCAAGTCAGCAGATCCGCCAACAAATTCAGGTAATGTTTCCGCAAGTTTGGTGATAACGTTTTGTGATGCTTTTCGTGTAGCTACTTTATCGCCGGCAGCATTAGTTTCTTTAATTAATGCATCCACTTTTTGCTGCCAATCGGCTGGTAATTCATTTGCCATACGGCGTTTGAATTCAGCAGCTAATTCTGGAAATTCTTTTTCATATGCTGCGAATTTATCATTCCATGCAGCCTCGCTTTGTTGACCTTTGTCTTTTTGATTCCAGCCATCATAGATATCTTGCGGTATCACAAATGGATCATGCTCCCAACCAAGCTCTTTTCTTGTAAGTGCAACTTCTTCTTCACCTAAAGCAGCTCCATGACAATCATGCGAACCTGACTTGTTAGGTGATCCTTTACCAATAATTGTCTTACAACAAATTAATGTCGGCTTGTCAGATACCGACTTAGCTTCTTGGATAGCTTTGTCAATTGCTTCAAAGTCATGACCATCAACACCTCTAACTACATGCCAACCATATGACTCAAATCGACCCGCTGTGTCATCGGTATACCATCCCTCGATGTGACCATCAATTGAAATGCCATTATCATCCCAGAATGCAATTAATTTACCTAAACCCCAAGTTCCAGCAAGTGCACAAGTTTCATGAGAAACGCCTTCCATCAAACAACCATCGCCCATAAACACATAAGTGTAATGATCAACAATATCGTGACCCGGCTTATTGAATTGGTTAGCCAATAATTTCTCAGCCATTGCGAAACCAACAGCATTACTAATACCCTGACCGAGAGGCCCAGTGGTTGTTTCAACTCCAGGTGCGTAGCCATATTCTGGGTGACCTGCACACTTAGAATGCAACTGTCTAAAGGATTGGATCTCACTCATTGGAAGGTCGTAACCTGTTAAGTGTAAGAGAGAATAAATTAACATTGAGCCGTGACCGTTAGATAAAATAAATCTATCTCTGTTTGCCCAATCAGGATTACTAGGATTATGGTTCATGTGGTTATTCCAAAGAACTTCTCCTATTTCTGCCATGCCCATAGGAGCACCAGGGTGTCCTGAGTTTGCTTTTTGAACCGCATCCATGGATAAGGCACGGATCGCATTTGCTAATTCTTGTCTACTTGCCATTCTTTGTTTCTCCCTATGTTTTGGTGAATAATTTTCTTTATTCAAGCCTGATAAATGTACAACCTTTAATTTTATTTGTATTAGGTATTCGAACGTATAATTATTGCCTAAACAGCATTATTCTTCAAGGATTTGTTGCAGATTCTTTCCATTTTATAGAGCAACCAATACTTGGTATTTGATCAATAGGGCCCTTTTGTGACTCCGCAATAAGTTTCATTGCATTAAACAAATCTCTTTCATTGTTATCTGACAGCTCACCCCGTCCTGTTGAGTCAAATCGGCCTCGATACTGAAGTTCATACTTGTTATTAAAACCAAAAAAATCAGGTGTACAAATTGCATCGTAACTTTTTGCAACCGCCTGTGTTTCATCAAAACAATAATCAAATGGAAATTCATGCTCTTTGGCTAATTTTTTCATGTTTTCAAAAGAATCTTCTGGGTAATTGATTACATCATTTGATGATATCGCAACAGTATTAATTCCCAATGTCTTTAACTCTCTAGTATCATGAATCAATCTTGGTAAAATAGCTTTAACATATGGACAATGATTGCAAATGAACATCACCAATAAACCATTAGGCCCCATTGCATCTTCTAGGCTTATCAATGCATTATTAGTTGATACTAATTTAAAAGTTTTTGCTTTCCAGCCAAAATTACAGACCGGTGTAGTTAGGCTCACCACTATGTATTCCCTGTTGAATTTTTAAAGATGAATAGATTTTACCATCCTGATACTATTTCAGCACATAGCGAAATCAATCTATCTGAAGACACCTCAAAGCACCTGGTTAAGTCATTGCGATTAAAGCCATCAAACAAGATCGTATTATTTAATGGTGATGGATATGATTATCATGGAGAGGTATCTGATATTGATAAAAAAAACGTTAAGATTGCTGTTCATGAAAAAAAACTCAACACTAGTGAAGCAGATATTGATATCAGCATCCTGCAATCAGTAACCTCTCGAGATAAACTTGACTTTATTTTTCAGAAGAATACAGAACTAGGAATAAAAAACTTCTATTTGATTAATACCGAAAGGGTAAACTTTAAAATTCCTCAAAGCAAAACAGAAAATAGAATTGAGCATCTTAAAAAAGTCGTAATCTCTGCATGCGAACAGAGCGGACGGTCAAAAATACCAACCGTTCATGAAACAATTCTTGGTTTAAATAAGTTAACAAATGAAGATGATCATTCATGTAAGTTAATTTTGAACCCCTACACAGATTACTCACTATCAAATTTAAGAAATAATGATTTAATAAATAAAAAAAGTTTTCAAATTTTAATCGGACCTGAAGGGGGTTTTTCAGAAGCTGAAATCAAAGTTGCGGAAAATGCTGGGTTCAAATCACTATCTTTAGGTAAAAGAGTATTGCGAACTGAGACCGCTTCCTTATCAATTGCAAGCGCGATATTAGCCTTAACCAATAATTTTGTATAAATTACATATATTTATATAAAATAAAATATAAATATTGTAAAATATACAATATGAATCTTAAACAACTTAGAACCGATAGAAAGTTAACTATTGCCAACCTCAGTCAAATCCTTGATTTAGATCCTGGCAATCTTTCGAAAATAGAACAAGGAAAACTGAAACCTTCCTTGCCTGTTCTAATGAAATATTCAAATTACTTCAAAGTCTCCATTGATAATTTAGTGGGACAATCAAGTGTCGACTTTATATCAGCCTTTAGATCGGCTGCGCCATATATTCATCATTATAGAAATAAGATTTTCGTTATTGCATTTGACGGTTTTGCTCTTGAGAGTAACTCTTTTGTTAATTTATGTACGGACATTAATCTACTTCACTCCTTAGGTATTAAAATCATCCTAATTCATGGCATCAGGCCTTTTATCGACTTAAGATTGGATAAAAATAATATTAAATCAAGCTTTCATAAGCATCAAAGAATTACAACAGCAGAGATGATGCCTCATATTATTGAAGCTAATGGGTTGGTTAAGACAAAAATTGAGGCAGCTTTATCTTCCAACATTTACCACAATAATATTTTTAAAAGTGAGTTGAAAATTTCATCTGGCAATTTTCTTATGGCAAAACCTAGAGGAGTTATTGATGGAGTTGATATGGAACAGACGGGAGTTATTAGGGAGATTAATCATGAAGCAATCATTGAAAAACTTAACCACAATGAAATCGTGATCATGTCCCCTATTGGATACTCTCCTATAGGGGAAATCTTTAATTTATCCTTTGAATCATCGGCAAGTAAAATTGCTTCTTCAATTCAGGCTGAAAAATTAATTTATATCACTGAAAATAATGGGGTACAAAATATCAGAGGTGAATTTATATCTGAAATGACGAGCATCAAATTGAACAATTTGATATCCCATATCAAAGAATCAGAGCATCCAGAATTTATAGAAAAAAATACACTACCAATATTGGAAGGTGCGGCTCAAGGTTTAAAAGAGGGCTTAGCAAAGATTCATTTAGTTAATAGACACATTAATGGTTCATTAATTATGGAATTATTCACTAACCAGGGACAAGGAACTGTCATTACACCAGAAAAAATAGAAAAATTTAGATCTGCCAACATACAAGACGCCAAAGTAATTGAAAAAATGATTAACCCCCTAATAAAGACTCAAATCATTGCAGACAGGAGTCTTGAAAAGATAGAGATGGAAATACAACATTTCCACATTTTAGAATTTGATAATAAGATACTTGGGTGTGCCCAAGTTAAACATTATGATGGAATTTCTGAAATTGCCTGTTTTGCAATAAATGAAAATTACCAAAACATGGGTTATGGGAAAAAACTTTTAGAATATTGTGAAAATGAGTGTAAAAAAGTGAATAACAAGACATTTATTATGACAACTCAATCCAGCCACTGGTTTATGGAAAATGATTTTAAACAAGGCAACATTAATGATTTGCCAGATGAGAAAAAAAGGGAATACTCCCCACAACGAAATTCAAAAATATTTTTAAAGGAATTGGAGCAATAATGGCACCTAACGACAAAGCAAAAATACTTAGTGAAGCATTACCTTACATAAAGCAGTTTTTTGATAAAACCATTGTGATTAAGTTTGGTGGCAATGCAATGATAGATGAGCAACTAAAGAGCTCTTTTGCTATGGATGTAGTGTTATTGAAATTAGTGGGTATGAATCCAGTTGTTGTACATGGAGGTGGTCCACAGATCAATGAACACCTAGAGAAAATCGGCAAGAAGGGTGAATTTATTAACGGGGTAAGAGTGACTGATGAAGAGACCATGGATGTTGTGGAAATGATTTTAGGAGGTCAAATAAATAAAGAAATTGTTCATCAAATAAATATTCATGGTGGAAAAGCAGTAGGCCTTACCGGGCAAGATGGAAACTTCATTCATGCTTCAAAGCTTGATAAAGATAAAGATGGGAAAAAAATAGACCTTGGTTATGTGGGTAAAATTGAGTCCATCGATCCCAGCCTCATCGATTTTCTAGATACTGGTGACTTTATTCCTGTAATCGCTCCAATTGGAATTGGTTCAGATGGAAAAACATACAACATTAATGCAGATGTTGTTGCAGGCAAGTTAGCTGAGGTTCTCATGGCAGAAAAATTAATCCTTATGACTAACACCAAAGGTGTACTTGATAATCAAAATAATCTGATTACAGGAATTAAGCCAAATGATATTGAAACATTGATTAAAGATGGCACATTAAGTGGTGGCATGTTGCCTAAAATAGAATCGGCTATGGATGCTGCAAAAGGCGGAGTCAATAGTGTACATATCATTGACGGCAGAGTTGAGCATGCATTGTTATTAGAAATTTTAACCAATCAAGGTGTAGGTACATTAATCAAAGGAAAAAACTAAAACAACTGTGGGTATTTGATCTTGATGACACGCTTCATCATGCCAGCCCACATATTTTTGAGTTTATCAATCGAGATATGACTCAATACATATCTGAAAATTTAAGCATTTCACATGAAAAGGCGAATTGTTTAAGAACCGACTATTGGAAGAAGTATGGTTCAACATTGAGAGGATTAATGATCCACCATCAAATTGATCCCCATGATTTTTTACTTAAGACGCACAACTTAAAAGACATCGAAGAGAAAATAGAGCCTGTAAAAAATTTAAGGATGATTTTAAAAAGTATTAATGACCATAAAATTATCCTCACAAACGCACCAACACATTATGCAAAATTCATTTTAAAAAAATTGGATATACATTATTTCTTCAAACAGATTATTTGTATTGAAGATAATTCATTCATATCTAAACCTGATATTCGTATTTTTAGAAAAATTAAACGAATGCCTTATCAAAAAATTATACTGATTGACGATTCACATGAGAATTTAAAAAGCGCATACCATGCAGGACTGGATACAGTTCATATTTCAAATGAAAGAATAAATAAAAACTATGCAAGTAAAAAGCTACATGGACTTGGTGAATTACTCAAATTGAAAAGATTCTAAAAAATTAAGTCTCTGTTTATTGATATGTTCAGCAATGTCTTTCCCAGTAAGATTTGAAGGAATACTTATTGGTTTATTTTTGAAAAAATTTTCTAACTTATCATGATAGGTCAATAAAGATATATTTAAGTCATTTTGATCAATTAATAAATCCAATCTTATTAACTCTAATATTTTATCTAACTTATCATCTTTACTAAAAAAACCGACTCTATTTAAAACAAACAATTGATCTGCTGAGGAAAGATTTCTAAAATTAAGTAGATCTTTGATTAATTCCTTAAAAGTCTTATTTATATCGAGATCCTTTTTTGAAAAATTAACTGAATACTGTTTGCAGAATTTAAAGTTGAATTTCTCTTGAAAGAAAAGCCAGCACAGATTGAAGTTCTTAAAATAATGGCCATGTTTAAAAAAGGATTGAAAACACTCTGATAATTTTCTTTTATTATTGTTTTCAAAAATTTGATCAATAGCGCCAATATCTTCCAATATCTTAAAAAAAATATATCCTTCTTTAAGTTGAAAGACTTTTTTAATCTCAATGATGATTCGATCATAGCTCAAATACTTCAATTCTCCCTCATTAATCATGGTTTTTAATAAGACTAAGGTCTCTTCTGCAATTTTAAAATCTGGTAATTTTGCTTTAAACCTCGCAAGTCGCAATATTCTTAAAGGATCTTCCTTGAATGCATCTGAAACATGACGGAGTATTTTTTTACTAATGTCATTAATACCATTGAATGGATCAATGTATTTATTCTGATCATCTTTTGCTATTGCATTGATTGTTAAGTCTCTTCGGACCAAGTCTTCTTCTAATGAAATAGTTGGGCTAGTATAAAAAATAAAATCTTTATATCCAACTCCATTCTTTTTTTCTGTCCTAGCTAATGCATATTCCTCGTGAGTATCAGGATGTAAAAAAACGGGGAAACTTTTACCAACAGGTTTAAATTTTTTCTCAATCATCTCCTCCGGAGTTGACCCAACCACAACGTAATCTTTTTCCGTATAAGGCTGATTTAATATTTCGTCACGAACTGCCCCGCCTACTAAATAAATTTTCATAACTTGTTAATATGTGTCTCTAATTCATTTAATTCTGAAAGAAACTCATAAGAATGATTAATTTCACATACATTATCCACCTGCAATGATTTCAAATTATCTCTCGTGATAATTTTCCTAGGGCTTAATTCCAGCACTGCAACCAATATTTTGTCGAACACCTTAGGCAAACTAAGTAAAATACATCTTAATTTTTTTATTTTTTTAATAGCTTTTAAGATATCAATAAACGAATAAGTTTTCGGACCGCCTAGTTCAAAAGTACGACTTTTAAAGGAATTATTTTGTATTAAAGCAGTAATTATTAATACCAAGTCCTTGACTGATATTGGCTGAAATAAGGAATTAGGTGAAATTACTGCCATGATTGGACTGATTTTCATTACCTTAAAAAACATATTAATAAAATTATCATCTGTCCCAAAAATAATTGATGGCTTAAGAATAAAAGTTTTTAATTGGTGATTTTTTTGGGAAAGTTGTTTTTCCCCCATATGTTTTGACTCTAAATAATTACTTGCATTTGTTTCAGATTTTAAAGCACTCATATGAATAAATTTTTTAACTTTATTTTTAATGCACAGATTTTGAATTATTTTTGGATAGATTGTATGAATCGTTTTAAATAGATTTTTTTTATCCTCATGTAAAATTCCCATTAAATTTATGACAATTTCTGATCCCCTGATATATCTCTCAATCGCTGCGGAATTAAAAGAATTTATCTCGTGAAAACGAACATTAGGAAGTACTTTTAAGGGGTGGATGTTTTTTTTGTTTCTAGTGATGACATCAATTTGAAAATTTTTATAGTTTGCTAATTTGATTATCAGCTCAGAACCTATAAACCCAGAGCCTCCAAAAATTACTATCTTGCTCATGTCAAAGATGCGTTATTCTCATAAAAATATAAATAACAACGACAATTAAAAAAGCTGTTATCGTATATCTAGTAATTTTTTTAACTAACTCTAGATAATTTTTATTTTTTGTTACTACATATAAAACTAACAAGACAATCAATAGTAATGCTAATAAAAAAGCAACTGTCCTAAAAATCATGCTAGAGCTGCCTCATTTTGAATTAATTCGAGCTGTTCATTATGATTAATGATTTGTTGATAAACTCTATCTGATTCTGTCAATGAAACTAAATCATAGGAATCTTTATCTTTCATCAGTAATCTCAACAGTTGGTTATTTATTTCATGGCCTGACTTGAATGCAGTAAACTTCCCAAGAAGTGCATGGCCTGTTAAATATAAATCACCAAACGCATCAAGCACTTTGTGTCTGACAAACTCGTCTTCATACCTTAATCGGTCGTTATTTATGATTTTATACTCATCCATCACAATAGCATTATCCAAAGAACCACCTTTGGCTAAGCCATTAGATCTTAAATATTCAACCTCCTGCATAAAACCAAAAGTTCTAGCACGTGCAATTTCATCCACATAGGAGTCGTTGTAATAATCAATAGATATTGAATTATTTCGATCAGCAAACACAGGGTGAGGGAAATCAATTGAAAAATCAATCTTAAAACCATCATAGGGTTCCAACATTGCAAATTTACCGTCAATTTCATATTTAAGAGCTTTTTTGACCTTTATGAATTTCTTTTCTCTTTCTTGATTAATTGGTTCACCAGATTGGATTAGATAAATAAATGGATTTGAGCTACCGTCCAGAATAGGTACTTCAATGCCAGATATTTCAATGATAATGTTGTCAATTGAATAAGCATATAAAGCTGACATGAGGTGCTCCACCGTCATTACCTTTGCTGATTCTTTTTCAAGTGTTGAACACAGCCTAGTATCAGACACCAAATATGGATCTACCTTAATCGTATTATTAGAATTTAAATCTTTTCTTACAAACGTTATTCCGCTGTCAGGTTTTGCTGGTAATAGAGATAGAGTAACGGTGTCTCCAGAGTGTAGGCCAACACCTTGAATAGATACTTTTTTCGAAATTGTTTTTTGAAAAATCATTTATTTCTTCGTAAAAATGATGGGATGTCGTACTCGTCTTCTGAAACAGATCCATTATCAACCAAACTAGACTCATCTCCTCCATCAAAAAAAACATTTGAAAAATCAGACTCATTACTTGCAGGTTTTTCAATCACATTAGAGGTATTTGCATCATCAAATGATCGATCATGATCAATAACTTCATCATCTGATAAGGGTGCTTGGTCTTTTATTTCTGAAATATAGTTATCGTCAAGACCAGTCGCAACAATGGTCACTTTTATTTTATTCTCAAGTTCATCATCAATAACATTACCAACAATGACAGTAGCATCATTTGCAGTGATACTTTTAACCTCATTCATCACATCAATGTATTCTTTCATTTTAAATGAACTGCTTGCTGAAATATTGACAAGAATTCCCTTCGCATTTTTTAATTCAATATTCTCTAGCAAAGGACTGTTAATTGCTAACTGAGCTGCTTTCACTGCTCTGTTGTCTCCTTCAAACACACCTGAACCTATGATTGCTGAACCCATTTCAGCCATCACTGTTTTCACATCAGAAAAATCAACATTGATTAATCCAGTGTGATTTATTATGTCGGAAATACCAGAGACTGAGTTATAAAGTACTTCATTTGCTGCTGAAAACGCATTAATAAAGGTAACATCGGCTCCTAGTACATTCATTAACTTTTCGTTAGGAATTACTATCAACGAGTCCACATAGTTTCTTAGCTCTTTCAAACCTTCTTCAGCAATTTGATTTCTTTTGCCTTCAAAACTAAACGGTTTAGTAACAACAGCAACTGTCAAAATACCTAATTCTTTTGCAATTTCAGCAATCACTGGAGCTGCACCAGTTCCAGTGCCTCCACCCATGCCCGCGGTTATAAAAAGCATATCTGCATCTTTAATTGCATCTTTTAATTTTTCTTTATCTTCAATTGCTGCTTGTTTTCCAGAGTCCGGCCTGGCCCCGGAACCCAAACCTTTTGTGAGATGCAACCCAATTTGCACAATGTTGTTTGCTTGGGATTTTTTTAAAGACTGCAAATCTGTATTCACAGATATAAAATCTACTCCGTGAATATTTCTTTCAATCATGTAATCCACAGCATTATTACCACATCCGCCAACCCCAACAACCTTGATCAGTGCCTCTTGTTTTTTATTATCAATAACTTCAAACATTATTTAAAAGTTTCCTTGAAACCATAATTTCATTTTTTCAAAAATTTGCACTATAGAATTACCCTCAATTTTTCTTTTTTTATCATTATCAAAATCCATTTTACCCCTTTTTATAAGTCCAATTCCTGTTGCATATCTCGGATTTTCAATAATTTGTTTTAAACCACTTATTCCCTGTGGATACCCTATTCTAACTGATTGCTTAAAGTTTTTCTCGGCTACATCAGTTATATTATTCATGAGAGAAGAACCTCCTGTTATTACAATGCCAGAAGCAATCTTATTGTTTAATTTAGAACGAATTAATTCATTAGTGACAAGCTCAAAAAGTTCATTTACCCTGGGCTCAATAATCTCAGATAAATCTTTAATTGTTATTTTTTTCGGGGCTCGACCATCAACAAGAGGGACGTCAATCATTTCTTTAGGACTGGCTTTTTCTGAATCACAGCAGCCATAATTAATTTTGATCTCTTCAGCCGATTGTTGTGGAGTTCTGAAAGCAACCGATATATCGTTAGTTATTTGATCTCCAGCTATAGGGATAACGGCGGTATGTTTAACAGATCCATCCTTGTACACAATAATATCTGTCGTGCCACCGCCAATATCAATCAAACATACGCCCAATTCTTTTTCATCGTTAGTTAAAACTGCATCAGCTGATGCCAGGGGCTGAAGAATCAATTCCATTACATCCAAACCAGATCTTTTAATACATTTCACAATATTTTGAGCTGCTGCGATTGCACCAGAAACAATATGGACTTTCACTTCAAGCCTCATACCGCTCATTCCCCGCGGCTCTCTGATGTCATATTGATCATCAATGATATATTCCTGTACTAGTGTATGAAGGACCTGCTGATCAGGGGGAAGTGTAATTGCTTGAGCTGTTTCTATTACCCTTTCTACATCAGAATTATCAACTTCAAGATCACGTATTTTAACCATGCCAGTTGAATTAATGCTTCTAATATGACTTCCTGCAATTCCTGTGTAGACCTCTTTAATCTTACAATCAGCCATGAGTTCTGCCTCTTCTAGGGATCTTTGAATGGCTTGCATTGTTGATTCAATATTTACCACCACTCCTTTTTTTAAACCTCGTGATACATGCTGGCCAATACCAAGAATTTGTATTTCTCCATCATTTTTAATTTCGGAAACAATGGTTACTATTTTTGATGTTCCAATATCAAGACCTACAATTAAATTTTTTTCTTCTTTTTGTTTGATCATAATTTATGGTTAATTTTTTTTATTGTATCTGAAGATACAGCAAAACCATCTCTGTATCTAAGATCCACACTAGTTATACGTTTATTCATACTCTTAAGAACAATCTGAAAATTATCAACAAATCTTTTTAAAACCTCAGCGGATTTATCATCATTTAATTTAATTATCATGCCGTCAGAAGTGTTAATTACCCAGTCATCTTTTCTGGTGTATGTAATTTTGTGAATTTTAATAAATTCAGCATGCAAAATTTCATTAAAAATAAAAAATTTAGATGTTATGTAGGGTAATTTCTCTTTTGGACCATATATTATTGGTAAGTAATCCTCATAGGCTGCTCCAAAAAATTCGCCCTCCTCATTTATCAAGCCCTGCATTCCATACCGAGCTATAGGTTGGTGTTGCGTTATTAGCATTGTAATTCTATTTGGCCATTTTCGATATATGTCCACATCCTTTATCCATGGAAGCTTTTTCATCCCCTCCCTTAATTTATGAATATTTAATGAAAAAAAGTTTCCTTCCAGGTAATTATTAGCGACCATTTGAACCTGCTCTCTTTCTAGGTATTTATATTCGCCACTGAGGACAATCTCATCGATAGGGAACCATTTGTCAAATGTGAATGGTGTTGCTAATTTTACAACTAAAATTAGAATACCAATTAAACAAAGTCTGAAGAGAAACTTATATAGTATTTTTTCCAATGTATTATTCGATCAAATCAACGATATGCTGAACTGTTTGCTCAAAATTTAATCCTGCATTTCTAGCCGCCAAAGGAAACAAACTATGATCAGTCATTCCAGGAACAGTATTCACCTCTATCAGATATAAATTAAATTCCTTATCCATCATGAAATCTACCCTTCCCCAACCACTACATCCAATTGATGTAAATGCGGATAAAGCAATATTTTCCATTTTTTCTAATACTTCTGGATTTAGATCTGTTGGTTTGGAAAATATAGTTTCATTTGAAACATATTTTGCATTGTAATCATAGAATTCGTTCTTAGGAGTAATCTCTAAAACACCCAGTGATTTATTACCTAAAATTGATACCGTAAATTCTCTACCTTGGATAAATTCTTCGGCTATGACTGTTGGGTCATATTTGGATGCATCAGTAAAAGCTAAAATTAAATCATCCTTATTTTTTACTAAATTAATTCCAAAAGATGAACCTGAAGATGATGGTTTAACAATAAATGGATTACTCAGATGTGTAATTATTTTTTTATAATCTAGATTGGTTTTATTTAGTATTAGAAATTTCGGAGTTATTAATGCATGGTCATTCCAAACTAACTTAGAGTAAAACTTGTTCATAGCAAGCATTGATGCTGTTGATGCCGATCCAGTGAAGGGAACTTTTAATAACTCAAGTAAAGATTGTATTTTTCCATCTTCTCCATTTTTACCATGCAGGCAAATAAAAGCAGCATCATAATTAACTAATGTACATAGATCTGTATTTATAGGATCAATTAAAGATACTTCATAATTTAAATTTATTAGGGCTTGGTATACAGCCAGTCCACTTTTAATCGAAATATCTCTCTCTTCTGAATCACCCCCACTCAATAATGCAATTTTTTTAATCAACATTTTCTCCAATAATCTTTACTTCTAATTGCAAACGAATTTTTTTTAATTCCTCTACTTTTTCTTGGGCAAGATAAATTAATTGCTCTATATCTTTTGCAGTGGCCTCTCCAATATTTTCAATAAAGTTAGCATGTTTATTGGATATTCTTGCATCTCCAATTTGGTAACCTTTTAATCCCACTTCTTCAATTAATTTAGCAGCAAAATTTTTTTCTGGATTCCTGAATGTTGAGCCAGCAGTTGGCCAATTTAGTGGCTGACTACTCCTTCTTAATTTAAGTAAATCATCAATTTTCTGCTCTTCGTTTTCATCATCATTTTCTTTTGATGGAAAATCAAACCATGCTCCAATGAATATTTCATCTTCTTTCTTTTTGACACTTCTATATCCAATTTCGAAAGATTGTTTATCTTTTATATGGATATTACCTTCATGATTCATAATTTTTACCTTGGAAACAAACTGCCAAATTTCACCACCATAGCAACCGGCATTCATCGCAAGTGCGCCCCCGACAGAGCCTGGGATTCCAGCCAAAAATGCACAACTTTTTTTATTATTTTTTGCTGAGAATCTTGCCAATGATGAGCATGAGATCCCGCATTCTGCAAAGATCAAATGTTGATCTAAGAAAATACTTTTCAATCCTCGAGATAAATTAATTACGGTCCCTTTTATTCCACCATCACGAATAAGCAAGTTGGAACCAACACCGATGACTGTGATAGGTTTTTTAACTTTATTTATTGAAAATATTTTTTGTAACGCCGCCTCAGAGCTTACTTCAATATAATTTTCAGCATGACCTCCTACACGCCATGAATTATATTTTTTCATAGACACATCGCTATAAATTACATCTTTATCCATCGATGTCACCCAAGAGTTGATGTTTTACCCAATTTCCAACCGAACCAGCACCCATCACTAAAAGAATTTCATCGTTCTTAATCTTATCCTCAATCAACAATCGGGCTTTAGCCATATCATCAAGTATATACTTCTCATTTTTAATATTTTTTATTAATTCGTGGCTGCTTATTCCTTCAATTACTTGCTCTCCTGCCGCATAAATTTCAAATAAAAATAATCTGTCCACCGTTGCTAAAATTTGAACAAACTGTTCGAACAAATCTTTAGTTCTAGAATATCTGTGAGGTTGAAAAACTAAATTTATTTTTTTCCCAGGGAATCCTTTCTTAATTGAATCCAAGACAGCTTTTATTTCTGTTGGATGATGACCGTAATCATCTATCAAGTTAATGTTTTTTTCTCCTAATTTAAATTTTTCATATAAATCAAATCGCCTAGAAACCCCTTTAAATTTTTTTAGAGCTTTACTAATAACTTGAGGTTTTATGTTGAAGGATAAGGCTATGGCAATGGCACCTAATGTATTTAAAATGTAATGTCTGCCAGGCATATCAATTTCAACTGAAAATGATCTAATTTTTTTTGAAATTGAATTTACTCTAAATGAAGATTTATTTTTTTTTATTACAACCCTATCAGGATAATAGTCAGCTTTTTTTGAAAATCCATAAGTAATAATTGGTCTAGCAATTAATTTTTGTATTGATTTGATATTTTTGTCATCAATGCACAAAAAAACTTCATTATAAAAAGGTATTTGGTGGATAAAATCAACAAATGTTTGCTTCAGTCTTTCTTCATCATGACCATATGTTTCCATATGATCATTATCAATATTTGTCACCAACACATTGCTTGGATTTAAATGTAAAAATGATGCGTCCGACTCATCTGCTTCTACAATCATATACTTACTTTTACCCAGTCTTGCGCTTTGTCTAAGCGAATTAATTCTGCCGCCAATCACATAGGTTGGATCTAAACCAGCATCATTCATAATTGTCGCAAGAATACTTGTGGTCGATGTTTTTCCATGAGTTCCAGCGATGGCAATACCCTCTTTAAAACGCATCAACTCTGAAAGCATTTCTGCCCTCGGAATTATGGGAATATTTTGTTTTTTAGCTGCAACTATTTCAGGGTTATTTTTTGGTATCGCTGTCGATGAAACAACCACATCCGCTTTTTGAATATTTTTTTCTTCATGTTTTGAAAAAATTGGAATCCCTCTTTTTCTTAAATGCTCAATTACCGAGGATTGATTAGGATCTGATCCAGAAACAACAAAATTCATATTGTGCATAATTTCAGCGATACCTGACATACCTGAACCACCGATACCAACAAAATGAATATATTTGATTTTATTTTCCATATTATTTTATTTTATTGTAAATTTCTTCCACAGCATTTTTATGTCTCAAAGACTTCATAGCTCTAGACATTTTCATACATTCATTTAATGAAATTTTATTGAGCATACTCTCTAATTGTGAATCAATCTCGTCTTGTTTGCATATTAAGGCTCCCCCTTTATCAACACAGTACTCTGCATTCTTTTGCTGATGGTTATCAATTGCAAATGGGAATGGAATAAAAATAGCAGGTAAACCAACTTGTTCTAATTCAGCAACTGTCATTGCACCAGATCTAGCAATAACTAAATCAGCCCATTTATAATATTTTTCAATGTCATCAATAAATTCTATGACATTAATTTTTTTATCATAGAGTTTCTCTAGAGTTGTTTTTTTTCCTTTGCCGCATTGATGAACAACATCGTATTTTTTTAACTTATTTAAAATAATTGGTATTTTTTCATTGATAACTTGAGCGCCCAAACTTCCACCTAAGATTAAAATATTAATTTTATTTTTACCCTGATTAACTGTTTTATTTATATTAGTGATTTTTCCTCTAATGGGATTTCCACATACATTAACGGATTGATTAATTTTTAATGGAAAAGCAGAAAAAATTTTTTCTGCAAACGGAGCTAGTAATTTATTACTTGTTCCCATGATCGTATTCTGTTCATGAATGAATAATTTTTTTCTCATCAGTTTTGCTGCAAAACCCACTGGGAGTGAAATATACCCACCGAAGACAAGTACTCGAGATATTTTGTATTTCTGAATCAACCACATTACCTTCATAAGACATAATGCAAATTTAAATGGATAGCTAATTAATGAAATAACCTTCTTTCCACGAAATCCACCGATAGCAAGGGAAATAAAAAATATCTTTTTTTTATCAACAATTCTATTTTCCATGCCATTTGGCGTTCCAGCCCAAAATAAATTAAATTTTTTATTGATTAATTTATCAGCAACTGCCATTGCAGGCATGATATGCCCACCGGTACCTGCGGCAGCAATCAGAATTGATCCAGCATCAGTTTCTTTTGGCTTTGATTTTATTTTCATAATCAATTCTCATCAAAATCCCACTCGCAATAAATGTAACTAACAATGCGCTGCCTCCGTATGATACAAAAGGTAAAGTAAGTCCCTTAGTTGGAAAAAATCCAACATTGACACCAATATTGATAGTTGCTTGTATGCCAAACCATATAGCAATTCCCTGCGCCAAAAGAGCAGAAAAGTTATTTCTTAATTGAGTGGATATTTTACTTATTCCGAAAATTCTAATTATCATCAAAATATACAGGCAAATAATTATAGTAAAACCAAATAATCCTAACTCTTCTGAAAGTATAGCTAAAACAAAGTCTGTATGGGCCTCGGGAAGATATTGTAGTTTTTGAATACTTTCGCCTAGACCAACCCCAAAAAAATCACCGCGCCCAATCGCGATTAATGAATGAGACAACTGCCATCCTTTTCCGTAGAGGTCTTCAAAAGGTGCTAAAAATCCAGTTATTCGATCCATTCGATAGGGGGCAATCTTTAATAATGCATACACACCTATTGGGACTGAAAGTGTAAGACCAAGTATTATTTTTAATGATATTCCACCCAGGAATAAAATTCCTAAAGATATACATACAACCACAACTAATGCACCAAAGTCTGGTTGATTGATTAATAATGTACCAACAATTGCAATCGCTAAAGAGATAGGTAGAAAACCTTTTGTAAATGTTCCAATTTGACGAGATTTTCTTAAGACATAATCTGCAGCATAAATTATGGTAAATAATTTTACTATTTCAGATGGTTGAAAATTCATAAAGCCCAACGGTATCCATCGTTGACTGCCGTTAACTATTTTTCCAATTCCTGGTATGAGAACAGCTATCAACAATATTAATCCTAGGATAAAAAAGGAAGGGGCAAATTTTTGCCAGAAACTGATTGGAATTAGAAATGCAATAAATCCACAAAACACAGATATGATGAGATATATGAAATGCCTTAGCAAATAATAGTAATTTTGATAATTAGATATCTGTTTTAAGGCTGCTACATCAACTGAAGCAGAATAAACCATAACTAAACCAACTCCAGATAAAATCAAAATTATCCACAGTAACAGCGGGTCATAATTAGGCTGATTAAAATTATTTCTTAACTGCATTAAAAAATTTTTTTACATAGTTCAACAAATTGATTGCCCCTGTCTTGATAATTCATAAACATATCTTGACTTGCACAACCTGGTGATAAGAGGATTATTTCATCTTTTTTAACTATCTTCTTGATTGACTCTAGAATAGCTTCTAACGAAACGAAACACTTCATATCAAATTTTATTTTTTTGTTCATAAGGTAGTCTTTGATAATCACGGCATCTTTTCCATATAAATTTAAAGAAATCAATTTTTCATTAAAAAATTTTTCTATTCCATCCAATGGCTGATTCTTTAGGTCACCCCCAAATAGCAAATGAATTTTTCCATTTAATGAATTTAATGCCGATATAGAAGAAGCCAGATTGGTTGCTTTTGAATCATTAATAAAAATATAATTTTTATCTATTGAAAGATATTCAAAACGGTGTGGGATTCCTTTTTGATTTCTGAAAAACTTCCTTACCTTTTCAAATGAAATGTTGCAATTCATAATTTCTAGCAGTTTCAACAAATACATAATATTTTTCACATTATGAACACCTTTCAAATATGGGGTGTCAATCCTGTAAATTTTATTTTGGTTTTTAAATGTAAAAAAATCAGTATTTATTTCTTTGATGTGAAAATCTTTTAAGGCTATGGGAAAAGCATTAGTATGTTCATTAACAACTGTAGATTCTTTGTCATAGAGAATGGTTTTGGAATGATTGGCTAACTTTAACTTAGCATTTTTATAATCTTCAAAGGAATCATATCTGTCCAAATGATCAGGCTCTATATTAAGAATGACACCGTAATCAAAAACTGTCCCTTTATCTAATACTTCAATCTGATAACTAGATAGCTCTACAACAATATAATCAAAATCATTTGGAGTCGTTAATATATTTAAAATTGGTACACCAATATTGCCTACTGCTATAGATTTTAAATCATCGAATGATAAGATCGATGCCAGCAATGAACAGAATGTAGTTTTTCCATTTGTGCCAGTAATTCCAATTAATTTAGTTTTCTTCCTGTCAATTTGATTTAAGAAAAAAGTATCATTACGAATAGGGACTTTGTTTTTTATACATTCTTGAAAAAATGATTTTCTTAAATCCACTCCGGGACTTACAAAGCACTGCTCAATAATTGATAGGTCATTGATCTCATTTTCATTTTCACTGTATTCAATATTATTATTTTTAAAGAAACTTTTCTGGTCTTCTGATAATTTTTTATTATCTATTACTATCAGCTTATGATTTTTTTTTAATAAATAAGAAACGATTGATTGGCCAGTAATGCCGAAACCATAAACAATCGTTTTTTTTTGAAAATTCATTAGCGAATTTTTAAACTAGCTAATCCAATTAAAACGAGCACCATAGTAATAATCCAAAATCTTATTACCACCTGATTCTCATTCCATCCTTTTTTTTCATAATGATGATGCACCGGTGCCATTAAAAATATTCTTTTGCCTGTGCCATATTTATTCTTTGTATATCTAAAATATAGAACCTGGCTTGCTACTGAGAGTGTTTCCATCACAAAAACACCACCCATAATAAATAATACTAATTCTTGTTTTACCATAATTGCAATTGCTCCAAGAACAGCACCTAGTGATAATGAACCGATATCACCCATAAAAACTTCTGCAGGATAGGCATTAAACCAAAGAAAACCCAAACCTGCACCTGCTATTGCTGCACAAAATATAGTTATTTCTCCAACTCCATTAAGAAAGGGTAATTGAAGGTAGTTTGCAAAAATTTGATTTCCGGTAACGTAGGCAAAAACCCCTAACGCTGATGCAATCATGACTGTAGGCATAATTGCTAAGCCATCTAAACCATCTGTTAAATTTACTGCGTTACTGCTTCCTACAATAACTAAATAAGACAAGATAACAAATCCGATAGTGCCAAGATATAAATAGGTAGACTTGATGTAAGGTATCAGTAAATTCATGTCACCCGAATTACTGTTATATTTTAATAGAAAATAAATAGCAACAAGCGCAATAGCTGATTGAGATATATATTTAACTCCTGCCGACAAGCCTTCAGAGTTTTTTTCTTTTATTTTTTTTAAATCATCTAAGAAGCCAATTAAACCAAATCCTAACAAGATAAAGAGCAATTGCCATAAATACGAATTTTTTAAGTCTCCCCACAAAAGAACTGATGCAACAATCGATATTATGATTAATAAACCTCCCATTGTTGGAGTGCCCATCTTTTTTTGATGATCTGGACCGTATTGTCTTACATACTGAGAAAGACTGTATTCGCCCATGATTTTTATAAATAAAGATCCAAAAAATAGAGAAAATCCAAGTGCGGTAATAATGGCTAATACAGCTCTAAATGTAATGTAATTAAAAACATTTAAAAAATTAAGATCTAATTGCAGATATCTGAGTAATTCTAATATCATTGGAGCCGCCTTTTTAGTTGAGAAACAATATTTTCAAATCCCATAAATCTTGATGCTTTTACCAGGATTATTGTATCTTTTTTTATTGCAGGAAGGGCTTTGTCTAGCAAATCCTCATATGTCGACAAATTTAAAATTGTATTTCTATCAATTTTATTGATAGCAGCCTTAAATGCCTCACCCATAGTTAAAACAACATTAATCTTAGTTTTTGATATTTTTTCAATTATTTGACGATGATATTGATCTGTTAATTCACCTAATTCTCCCATATCACCGATGATCAATATCTTGTTCTTTTCTGACTGATTTATATGATCAATTGCAGATATTAATGAGGATGGATTTGAGTTATAACTATCATCGATTAACTCAACGTTTTCTTTGAAAATATATTTTTTAAATCTACCGTTGGTAGACTCAAAGTTACCAAAATATTTTTCTAAATCCTGAAAATCTATTCCCATGTTTATCAAAGCAGCGCATGCCATGGCGAAGTTTTGAAGATTATGTTGTCCAGTTAATTGGAATTTAATCCTGATTGATTGAGACTGATAAGCTAATTCGATCATATTAAGTCCACAGTATTTAAAACTTAATGCATGTAAGTCATCGTTATTACTTGAAATACAGAATGTTTTACCAGGAGATTGATTTAAGATCTGAAAATATTCATCATCTTTATTTATAATTTTTAGTTCATTCGTCTTTAAGAAATGAAAGATTTGTTTTTTTTCTTCTGCAATTTTTTCTTTTGAACCAAAATTACCTATGTGTGCATCACCAATATTCGTAATAATTGAAATATTGGGACGAATAATATCAGCTAAATGAATAATCTCACCAGGGTGATTTGTTCCTATTTCAAATACAGCAAATTTTTCAGTACCTTGAGACTGTAAAATAGATAATGGCAATCCAATTTCGTTGTTGTAATTACCCTTGGTAAATAAAACAGTATCATCGTTGAATTTATTTTTTAAAAAGTGGACAATTAAATCTTTAGTGGTTGTTTTACCATTGCTACCTGTGATGGCTACTTTTGTTAAGGATAATTTTTTAAGAATTAATTTCGATAATTCAATTAAAAATTTTTTACCTGATTCGACAACTGCATATCTTGCAGCACCCTCTTGTTCTTTGTTGGTAATAAAAAATAATGGCTTTTGTTTTAATACATCAACAATAAAATTATTCCCATCATATTTATCTCCTTCAAGCGCTAGGAAAATTTCATTACCTTTAAAAGTCCTCGAGTCTGTATTGATATCTGATGAATCAAACAACAAATCATCAGGAAGATCATTGGATTTTATGAACAGGTGCTTAATGTCTCTTATATGGAGCTTCATGATTATTTTAATTTATATTCATTACTACTTTTTTATCAGAAAAATCAAATTTTTTATCTTTAATAATTTGATATTTTTCATGACCCTTACCAGCAATGACTACGATTGGGTAGTTGGTTTTTTTGATGGCATATTCAATTGCTTTTTTTCGATCTAAGATAATTTTTTTTAAACATGAAATACCTTCACATATTTGACCTGCAATTTGATTTGGATTCTCATTTCTAGGATTATCATTTGTGATGCACACAAAATCAGCATAATGATTTGCTATATTCCCCATTAATTTTCTTTTACCCTTATCCCGGTCTCCCCCGCAGCCAAACACAAGCAGTATTTTTCCTTGATATATTTTTTTTATTGTTTGAAGAAGTTTTTTCAGCCCATCTGGAGTGTGTGCATAATCAATGATTACTTTCTTTGGTATGTTATTTATAGTTTTATTAATTACGTTCATTCGCCCATCAGGAAAGGGAAGTCTCTTAATAACTTCCGTAACTTTATGTATGTCTATTTTTTTTAAATAACAAATACAAATGGCACTTATTAAATTATATAAATTAAATTCTCCGATTATATTGGTTTTAAAAGTATGAATTTTATTAGCTATTTGTAAACTAAATTCCGAATAGTTTTTAGTCAAAGATTGTTGCTTAATGTTAATAATTTTTACGTTAGCTTCTTTACTAAACCCAAATGTAAAAATTTTTTTGTTAAGTTTTATCAAATTCTTTGCCAATCTCATGCCATAAGAATTATCAATATTTATTACAGATTCTTTTTTTACGTTTTCTATGAAAAACCTTTCTTTAGATAGAAAATAATTATTCATTGTTTTGTGATAGTCCAAATGGTCTCGACTTAAATTGGTAAAGATTCCATATTCAAAATTTAGCTCATGAATTCTCCCTTGATCAATCCCATGTGAAGAAACCTCTAATACAAAATTTTTAATATTTTTTTGTATTCCTTTGTTAAAAAGACTATATAAAACAAAAAGGTCAGGGGTGGTATTGATTACAACTTTGTCTTTAGAAATAGTACCGATCAATTTTGATGGCTTTTCAAGTTTACCTAATAAATGGTTTAACCAAAAAGCGGTTGATGTTTTACCATTTGTTCCGGTTACGCCGTATAGTTTGATATGCCTATTTAAATTACCATACACTCTATCCAATAACTTTTTTTGTTTCTGAGCAAGATCACGAACTCCTAAGAATTTTATTTTTGGGTATTTTTTTAAATAAGTACTTGCATCAAAATTAGCCTCCTCATACATAATTAATGAAGCCCCATTGCTAATTGCATGATCTATAAAATTACGACCATCATTGATTTTTCCCGGATAAGCACAAAAGGCATACCCTTTTTTGACATTAATACTATTGTTTGTGATTTTTTGAGGACTTGGTAGAGATCTATAATTTTGCATCACCAGTTTGTGGTTTCACCATTTTATTCATTAGATTTTCATTTAACTCTTTATCATAAGGTACATCGTAAAGTTTAAGAGCGTCCTTCATTATATCTTTAAAAACTGGTGCAGCTACTGTACCCCCGTAATAACTATCTTTTGATGGGTCATCAATCATTACCGCTAATATAAATTTTGGGTTAATACTTGGAGCCATGCCTACAAAAGATGCCACGTATTGATTTACATACTGACCATTTATGACTTTTTTTGCTGTTCCTGTCTTTCCAGCAACGGTATAGCCTGGAATTTTGGCTTTTCCACCTGTACCTCCATCTTCTTCAACAACAGCCTGCATAAATGCTCTCATTTTTTTTGAAACATTTGGTGAGATTACTTTTTCTCCCACTTTTATTTCTTCATTGGCATAAAGTCTTGGTTTTAATACAACACCGTCATTTGCAAAGATAGTATAGGCTTGAGTGAGCTGAAGAAGATTCACACTTAAACCATACCCATAAGGCATTCTTGAGTGATCGATATCTCTCCAAGATGTATATGTCCTTAGTTTTCCACTTACTTCCCCTGGAATCTGGCTATGAATTTTTTTGCCAAATCCTAATTTATCATAAGCTCCCCAAAGCTCTTTAGGAGTTAACCTTGTCCCAATAATTGAAGCCCCTACATTTGAAGAGGTTTTTATTACATCTTTAATTGTTAATTCATTTTCTGGATGGTCATCTCTAATATAAGACCGACCAACTTTTAATAACCCGTTATTTGTATTGATAATTTCATTTGTTCCTACTTTTTTCTTTTCAAGAGCATATGCTATTGAGATTGGTTTTAAAGTCGAACCCGGTTCAAAAGTATCCGTAACTGACCTATTTCTCATCGCGTCTAGGTTTGTGACTGAAGCGTTAGGGTTGTATGAAGGGTAATTTGCCATTACAAGAATATCTCCATTTTTTGCGTCAACCAAAACAGCAGAACCAGATCTAGCTTCATATCTTTCAATGTATTTTTTTAGAGATTCATAAGCAGTATGTTGAAGTCTGCTATCTATTGTTGTAAAAATATCAGAACCATTTTTTGGTAGCTTAAAATCATGTAAATCATCTATTATTCTCCTACCGCCATCTATTACAACTTTTTTATGACCCTTCTCTCCAGTTAAAATAGAATCCCATTGTTTCTCTAATCCTTCATTCCCAATACCATCAAGGTTAGTTTTCCCAATAATATGTGCTGCTGATTCCCTGTTTGGATAAAAACGACGGTATTGTTTATCAAGATTTAAACCAGCTATCTTTAGTTCTGATAATTTTTTAGCTGATTCTGGCGAGACGCTCCTTTTAATATATATAAAGCCTTTATTTTTATTTTTGATTTTTTGTTGAAGATTTTTTTCATTTATTTTTAGAATTGTTGCAATATCAAGAATATTTTCATTTGTAATATTATTAGTGATTACTAACCCAACATCATAAGTAGGGCTACTGACAGCTAATAATTTATGATTTCGATCATAGATCTTTCCTCTGTAGGAATGGAGTATTTCATTTCGTACACTAAATCCATCACCCTTATTTTGTAAGAAATCTTTTTTTATTTGCTGGAGATAAAGTGCTCTAGAAAATAACATTAAAAATAACAACAATATTAGAGAAAGAACAACTCGCCTTCTATTTTTTGATAATTCAAAAATATCACTCTGGTGGCTAAATTTTTTCATTTGTTTTCCAATTGAATGATATTGTCAGGATTAGCTTCAATCATATTTAATTTATTTTTGGCAAATTCTTCAATACGCTTACTGCCTGATTGATCGGTATTTTCAAGCTCTAACTTGGTCTGCTCTTCTTTTAACTCAATTTCTCTCTTTTGTTCTGAGTCTAATTGAGAAAAATTTTTTCGATACAAGTGTTCCGAATTAACTTTGAGCAATGCAAAGATAATAAGAATTACAAATAACAATAAATTTAATTTGATCATTTTTTTTCCACTCCCCTTAACCTTGCACTTCTTGAGCGGGGATTGGCCTCTACCTCTTCAGCTGAGGCAACCAAATTACAAATAACATTTGCTTTGGTCTCCTCGTGATGATCTGCGTTGCGGATTGGTATAAATTTTGGAATTGTGTCAGGAGGTAGTTTTGTTATTTCTTTGATAAAATTTTTAACTATGCGATCCTCTAAGGAATGAAACGTCAGAGCCAAAAGCCTTCCTTGTGGTTTTAGTGCATCAAATAACAGCGGAAGTGCGTCTTTTAATTCATTCAACTCTTGATTTACTTCAATTCGTAAGGCCTGAAAAACTTTCGTAGCTGGATGTTTTCTGGAATTAGTGTAAGGCACAGATTTTTTTACTATATCTGCAAGCTCTAAAGTTGTCGTAATATTTTTTTCATCTCTAATCTTGCAAATATTAGAAGCTATTCTTCTAGCAAACTTTTCCTCACCATAGTCCCTAAAAATTTTTATTAAATCTGATTCATCATATTTATTTACAACCTCACTTGCATCTACTGTTTGTGATTGATCCATTCTCATATCAAGGGGTCCGTTATGCATAAAACTAAAACCTCTTGATGCATCATCTAATTGGGGTGATGAAACACCTAAATCCATGAATACCCCATCAAAACTTTTTTTTTTAAAGATTTCGCAAAATTTAATATTGATGAATGATGAATTTCAAAACGCTCATCCTGTATTAATTTGGCTGAATTAATTGCCTCATGATCTTTATCAATGGCGATTAATTCACCCTTTTGTTCCAAGTTGTCTAATATGATTTTGGAATGGCCACCACGCCCGAAAGTGCAATCCAAATATTTGCCATTTTTATTAATAATTAAATGTTCTTTTACCTCAAATGGCATTATTGGCAGATGTTTAAAATTATTCATAAAGAAAATCCTTCAAGTTCATGAAAGTTTTCAAGATTTAAATTTTTCACTGTGCTGTTAATTTTTTTAGACCAAGTGCTTTTATCCCATATTTCAAAATGAGATCCTTGACCTAACATAATTATTTCTTGTTGGATTCCTGCAAATTCTCTTAAAGAGGCTGATAACAAAATTCTGCCTGCTTTATCTGGATCAACTTCATCCGCATACCCAACCAGGAGTCTTTGAAGGGTGCTAATTTTTGGATCAAAGCTTGAGAGGGACATTAATTTTTTTTCTATTGGAGCCCAACTAAGAAGGTTGTATAAGACTAAACATTTATCTGGATGAGCTGTAAGGATAAGTGAGGAATTTTGCTCAAAAAGTTTTTCCCGAAATTTTTTCGGTACTGCCAATCTAAATTTATCATCCAAAGCAACAATGCTTGAACCTCTGAACATCTGAAATCCCCTATTTTTTGAGGGGAATGTGAAATAGCTAACAACCCTTAGTAATGTTAATTATTTCCCATTTATTACCACTTTTTCCCCTCATTTACACTATAGGCAAAAAAAAAGCGCTTTGCAAGCGCTTTTTTTAATGAAGTCAATAAGTTAGCCTATAAGCCGGGTTCTGTATTTGTGCAGTCATTCATCTTGAATAATGATTACTCATCATCTCTAGCGGCCTACCCGATGACAGTACGAGCCATACTATCGTCATCCTATTTGGCCTTGCTCCTGGTGGAGGTTACCGCGTTTCACCGTAACTAAATACGCTCGTCTCTGTGGCCCTATT
>VMBT01000158.1_pt1 | contig 44863 bp, 39 predicted proteins | sample 4404301 | NCBI WGS metagenome assembly VMBT01 (sample SAMN12238535, study PRJNA552566) | marine metagenome | isolation source: Coastal seawater | place: USA: coastal Georgia, Sapelo Island | collected 2008-08/2009-08 | reverse complement strand
TGAAGGTGGAACGAAAAGTAAGGTTCTTAAAATTTTCTTCACAATAAAGGCGCTGTCACCACCATTAGAATTTGATTTTAAAATAAAGTCTTTGAAATGGACAAATCCAATTGGGCTATCTAGCGTTCCTTCATATACAGGTAAACGAGTTAATGCCGTATTTTTAAAGGTATCAAAAAGATCTTCCTTTGATATTGTGTCATTTACTGCAACAATATCTGCCTTTGGTATAGACACGTCTTGTACGCTAACGCGTAGAAGGTTTCCTACTTCACTATTGGTATCGGCATTTAAATTTTCTAAATTTTGCGTTTTATCAGGTTCGTGCTGTAAATCGTCAAAAGATAGCCACCCTGCAATGCGTGCAAAAAAGCTCTGTGGTTTTTGTTTTGATTTAATATTTTTGAGTTGCGCGCTGTGCGCTGCTCTCGAGGATCCGTCTGTGTCGCCCATGTCTCCATTCCGCTAAGTAGCGTTTCGTTTATAAGTATGGATCGCTTATACCCAGTTTTGCAAGCACTTGCACCTCTATTTTTTCCATTTTTGAGGCATTTTTTTCTTCCTCATGGTCAAATCCAAGTAAATGAAGCACAGAGTGTATAATCAAGTGGTATACATGATGCTCAAACTTAACCTGTGACTCAGTGGCTTCTTTTTTACAAATCTCAAATGCAATCGCTATATCGCCTAGTTCACGAGGGTTGTAAGCTTCAGTAGGCGTTAAAGTACTTTTCACTTCATAATTTTCTGAACTTGCAGGAAAAGATAATACATTGGTTGGGCAATTCTTACCTCTGAATTTATTATTTAATTGCTTTATCTGCTTATTATCACAGGCAAGAACACAGCAAGCAAAACTTTTATGGTTTAGGTTTAGTAAAAAAAGCGTTTCGAAAAACGCTTGATTTGCTATCTGCCTTAAGTCTAAAGTTTCCCACCGAGCATCTTCAATAACGACATCGACAGCCATTCCTCTATTTGTCCAAGTTAACGCTATTTAATTTTTTTTTGCTGTCTTCGTCATAGGCTTCGATTATCGACGCTACTAATGGATGCCGTACGACATCACGTGCCGAGAAATAGTTAAAGCTAATATTTGGTAAAGTGCTGAGTAACCTTTCAGCCTCAACGAGGCCAGACGTCACCCCTTTAGGTAAATCAATTTGTGATCTATCCCCAGTTATCGCCATCCTGCTACCTTCTCCAAGTCTTGTTAAAAACATTTTCATTTGCATAGAGCTGGCATTTTGGGCTTCATCTAAAACTACAAAGGCATGTGAAAGGGTGCGACCCCGCATAAATGCTAGCGGTGCAATCTCAATCCGCTTTTCTTCGATTAATTTTGAAAGTTGTTTGCCTGGTAAAAAGTCGTTTAAAGCATCATATAATGGCTGCATATAAGGATCGACTTTATCCTTCATATCACCAGGTAAATACCCCAACTTTTCTCCGGCTTCCACTGCTGGGCGACTAAGGACTATTCGATCAACTTCGCCATTAATGAATTTTGATACGGCAACAGCCACAGCAAGATAGGTTTTTCCTGTACCGGCTGGACCAATGCCAAACACTAACTCATTATTAAAAAGTGATGATGCAAAGGATTTCTGTGCATTTGTTCTTGGCTCAATTGTTTTTTTTCTAGTTTTTATTTCCAAATTGGATTTTTTAAACATTTCAATTTGTTCAGTTGCATGAGAACTATAGTCCATTTCTTTAAGGTCTATAAATTGACGAAGTTCTCGATCAAGATCACCTGTATCAAGGGATTTTCCAGCTTCAAGCCGTGTGTATAGTGCTTCTAAAGTCGCTTTTCCATGAGCTCTTGATATTTCATCACCAAACAAATTCAGTTCGTTGCCTCGTCTGACAATCTGCACTGATAGTTTTTGCTCTATTTCAGCCAAGTTTTTGTCAAATTCTCCACAAAGATCTATCAAAAGCTTATTATCGGAAAATTTTAGATTTGTTTGATCCTGTTCTTCTTTATTTTTTATTTTGTCAGCTGTAGTGGGGATCACTAACAGTTCCTTTCCTGTCATTTAACCTAAGGGTGCCAAGCGCGTTAAAAAAAATCAACATAAAAAATGTAGCATTAGTTAGACAGAGATCCACTTAAAGAGTTAGCGTTACTTTTCATTATCTTTACTTGCTTTAGTTCACCCACAGAAATGGTTGGATCAGTTACATTCACCGCGTGCAAATATTCCGATTTTCCGACAAGTTGATTATCAAAACGGCCTGTCCTCTCAAATAAAACCTGGACCTCTCTACCAACCATTTTATCTTGAATGCTTTTTTGCTGTTGCTTGATTAAGTCTTGAAGTTGATGCAGTCTGGCAGTTTTAACTTCCTCAGGCACCTGATCGCGCTCAGCAGCAGGCGTGCCTGGACGCGTCGAGTATTTAAATGAAAAGGCCTGCCCATATTCAATTTCCTTTATTAACGACATGGTATCATTGAAATCATTTTCTGTTTCTTCTGGAAATCCTACAATGAAATCTCCAGAAATAAGAATATCAGGACGCGCATCGCGAATTTTTGAAATCAATGAAACATAACTTTCTGCGTCATGGGATCTATTCATTCGTTTTAAAATCTTGTTTGAACCTGATTGAACAGGCAAGTGGAGATATGGCATGAGTTTCTTACACTGGCCATGAGCTTCAATTAGATCAGGTGTCATATCGTTTGGGTGACTTGTGGTAAATCGAATTCGATCCAATCCGTCGATTTTTTCTAATTCCCAAATTAACTTAGCCAAACTCCATTCGTTTCCATCTGGACCATCGCCGTGATATGCGTTCACATTTTGTCCAAGCAATGTTATTTCCTTCACTCCCGATTGAACTAACTGTTTGGCTTCATCGATAATCCTAATGACTGGCCTGGAGTTTTCTGCACCACGTGTATACGGCACCACACAGAAGGCGCAAAATTTATCGCAACCCTCTTGAACAGTTAAAAAAGCTGAAGGCCCTCTTTGTGCCGACCTTTTTCCCTTTAAAACTGAAAATTTATCCTCTTCTGGAAAAGCTATATCAACTTGTTTTTTGCCATCTACGGCATTGGCCGCTAAATCTGCGATATTATGGTAACTTTGAGGGCCAACGATCAAATCTACCAAAGGTTGGCGTTTAATAATCTCGTCTCCCTCGGCTTGAGCAACGCAGCCTGTCACACCAATTTTTAGAGATGGTTTGAGCGTCTTTAAATCCTTAAATCTTCCCAACTCAGAATAAACTTTTTCAGCAGCTTTTTCCCTAATATGACACGTGTTTAAGAGTATCATATCTGCCTCGCTAGGATTGAGAGTTTCTTCGTAACCATCTTCTCCAAGAGCTTCAGACATACGCTCACTGTCATAAACATTCATTTGGCATCCATATGTTTTTATGTACAGCTTTTTGGGTTTGTTCATGGTTATACATCTCACTTCCTAGGGTAGTAGGCGCTATATCAAGTTTATAAAAAATCGCAATGGAAAGATATAGTGAAGGTTTTGGATTTATTTTAACGTTTGGTCTATTGACTTTGCTTTCGTTGAATTTAGTACAAATGTTGTGTGGTGGAAAACTTGGATGTGAAGCGACAATGGAAAAGTTTGGGAAAAGTCAGTCAGTCTTAAGAACAGAAGATAACCGTTTTTTGAATGGCACAGGCAAATACATAGACGATCAAACTCCATCTAGTTCACTTTTTGCCTATTTTTTTAGATCTCAAGTTGCGCACGCTAAAATCAAGGAATTAAATGTAGAAGATGCTAAGAAAGCCAATGGTATATGTGCGATTTTTACTTCTAACGATTTAGAGAGTCGTGGCGTTAAAAATGACCTAGTAGGTGTCACGGTCAAGAACCGAGATGGAACCGATGGCGCCTGTCCCAAAAGGCCTTTGTTGGCAGAGGATAGGGTCCGCTTTGTGGGAGAGCCTGTAGCGTTGATAATTGCTGACACAATACAGGATGCAAAAGATGCTTCCGAGTTGATAGAGGTGGATTATGAAGACCTACCTGTATCAACAAATCTTGAGGCCGGCGAAAACTCGATACACCAAGAGGCTCCAGGCAACGTAGCCTTTGAATGGCAAATTGGAGATGAAAAAAGAACAAACGCTATTTTTGAAAAAGCGAACAAAGTTGTTTCAATGGAAGTCTCAAATAACAGAATTATTGCTAATTCAATGGAGCCTAGGGGTTGTTATGCTGAATGGAATAAAGATCGGTTACATCTTTCTGTGAGTGGTCAAGGCGTTTGGGTACATAAGAAATTTGTATCAGAGATTCTTGGTTTGCAGAGTCAGCAAATTAGGGTCACCAACCCTGATGTTGGCGGTGGTTTTGGAATGAAGGCTATGGGGTATCCGGAGGAGTTTTTGGTATCTTTTGCAGCTATCCAGTTAAAACGACCTGTTCGGTGGATGTCTGAGCGCACCGAGGCTATGTTAAGTGATAATGCGGGCCGAGATTTGAAGCATTTTGCAGAGTTAGCTTTCGATATAAAAAATAAGATTATCGGTTATCGGGTTAATACATTTTGTAATCTGGGCGCCTATAATTCTAGGTTTGGACAGAATATTCAAACAGGATTATTTTCAAAAGTTTTAATGGGTGTGTATGATGTTCAAAATACCTTCCTAAAAGTTTCAGGTATTTACACAAATACTACTCAGGTTGATGCTTACAGAGGAGCTGGGCGTCCAGAAGCAATTTATTTACTAGAACGAATGATTGATCGCTCTGCTAGAGAATTAGGTGTTGATCCACTTGAATTGCGACGTATAAATTTTATTAAAACAAACAAGTTTCCTTATAGATCATCTACTGGCGAGATTATTGACGTCGGTGATTTTGACCGAGTTCTAAACGCTGCAGAGAAGTTCGCTGATATCAAAGGATTTGCGACACGTAAAAAAGAGAGCCAGTCAAAAGGATTGTTAAGAGGTCTAGGTCTTTGTTACTATATCGAAAGCATTTTAGGCGATCCCAGTGAGGAAGCAAAAGTAGTTTTCCAAGAAAATGGTGAAGTAAAGATTTTTGTTGGTACGCAGTCTAATGGACAGGGGCATGAGACTGTTTTTGCCCAATTTCTCTCAGATCAAACTGGGATTCCCAGTGATAAAATTACTGTTGTTCAAGGAGACAGTGACCTTATCGAAAATGGGGGCGGCACAGGTGGATCTCGGTCTGTGACCGTTCAAAACAACGCTACTCTGGCAACAGTAGACAAGATCATTAAATCTTTTTCTCAATATTTGTCAGAAAAGCTTGCAGTTGATCCTTCAAATATTGAATTTGATGATATTTCTTTTCGAATTAAGGGGTCAAATTTTAGTCCCGACATGCTTGAAGTAGCTTCAATGGCACGAAGCGATCAAAGATTAGATCTTATAACGCATTCGGCAAAAGCAACCTTGGAAGCCAGATCTTTTCCTAACGGAGCTCATTTTTCCGAGGTTGAAATTGATCCAGAGACTGGTGTGGTTAAAGTGGTTAGCTACACTGTTGTTGATGACTTTGGTAATCTCATTAATCCCATGCTTGCTGAAGGTCAGGTTCACGGTGGTGTTGGTCAAGGAATTGGTCAAGCAGTATATGAACGTGTTGTCTATGATGAAGATGGCCAACTACTCACCGCAACATTTATGGATTACGCTATGCCTCGTGCCAAGGATTTACCATTTTACAAATTTGATACAGAGTGCGTTCCTTCCACTGCTAATATTATGGGAATGAAGGGATGTGGTGAGGCAGGTACTGTTGGTGCGCTGGCCGCTGTTGCGAATGCTGTACAAGACGCATTATGGGAACATGGTATCAAGCAGGTTGATATGCCTTTTACCAGTGAAACCATTTGGTCTATGATCCAATCGCGCAAGATAGCAGCCGAATAAAAGTGATTTTCAGGGAAACATTATGGCATTACTTACAGATACGTTTTTAAGGAATATTTTAACAACCACAAAAACTATTGCCATGATCGGCTTGAGCATGAATGAGACAAGGCCCAGTTATTTTGTTGGGAGATATCTTCATATGCGAGGCTACAAGATTATACCGGTCAATGCTGGTCATGGAGGGAAACATTTCTTTGGCCAAGTGGTTGTGTCGAGCATCGAAGAAATCGATGAACCCGTAGATATGATTGACATTTTTAGAAAACCAGAAGCGGTTCCGCAAATTGTGGATGATTGTTTGGCAAAATTAACAGGTCTAAAAACTATCTGGATGCAAATTGGAATCACACATGAAAGTGCTGCTCTTAAGGCAAGACAAGCAGGCTTGAATGTGATTGAAAATCGATGTCCAAAAATAGAGCATCAAAGATTATTTGGTGAACTTAGGAAAGCGGGTTTTGCAACAAATATAATATCATCGCGTTTATGATCGCTCTTTTTTTTCGCTCAGACCTGATTTATTTGTTCTGTTTTCCAATTCGTTCAGCACATCAGCAAATTTAATGTTTCTAGATTTCAGCATAACTAAATAATGGAAAAGAACGTCAGCTGCTTCTGAAATCAGTTCCTTGTTATTTCCTTTTACGGCCTCGATAATTGCTTCTACAGCCTCTTCTCCAAACTTTTCAGCACATTTTTCTGGACCTTGTGATAAGAGTTTTGCTGTCCAGCTTTCTGATGGATCAGCAGTAGCACGAGCATCAATAATCTTAATTAAATTTTCTAAATTCATCTTTCTAACCTGACCGGAATCCCAGCTTTGTCCATATGTTTCTTGGCTTGCTCAATAGTATATTCACCAAAATGAAATATAGAAGCGGCAAGAACCGCAGATGCCCCACCTTTTATAACCCCTTCAACAAGATGGTCTAAAGTGCCAACTCCACCGGAAGCGATTACTGGGATTTTCACAGAATCAGAAATGGCCCGGGTCATTTCTAAATTAAAGCCTGATTTTGTTCCATCTTTATCCATTGAGGTCAATAATATTTCCCCTGCACCTTTCTTTTCAATAAGTTGAGCGAACTCAACGGCATCTATGCCAGTTGGTTCTCTTCCTCCGTGAGTGAACAGCTCCCACTTCCCTGATGAAACGGCCTTTGCATCAATTGCGCAAACTATACACTGTGAGCCAAATCTAGCAGCGGACTCGGAAATAACATCTGGGTTATTAACTGCAGCGGAATTAAAACTCACTTTATCAGCACCTGCTAATAAAAGATTACGAACATCTTCGGAGGATCTGACCCCTCCACCAACTGTTAGCGGAATAAAACATTTTTCAGCTGTTTTTTGAACCATAGAGTAAGTTGTTTCACGGTTCTGATACGTTGCATTAATATCAAGAAAACAGAGTTCATCTGCTCCTTCTTTATCATATCGCTCGGCTGCTTCCACCGGATCACCGGCATCTCTAAGCCCAACAAAATTAATTCCTTTTACAACCCGTCCATTTGCCACATCAAGACATGGAATAATTCTGCATTTAAGCATTGAGAACATCCAATGCTTGCTCAATACTGAATTTATGATCGTACAGAGCTCTTCCTGAAATAACGCCATTGAGTTGTGCGCCGCAGTCCCGAAGAGCTTCCAAGTCTTGCAGAGAGCTTACTCCGCCCGATGCAATTACTGGAATAGAAACAGCATTAGCCATTTCTGCTGTGGCACTTAAATTTGGTCCCATCATAGCGCCATCTCTATCAATATCCGTGTAAATGACTGCTGAAACCCCATCGTTTTCAAACTTCTTAGCCAGCTCGGTGGCTGCTATATCAGTATTATTTGCCCAACCATCTGTTGCAACACGTCCATTACGAGCATCTATTCCAACTGCTATCCTACCTGGATATTTGCTTGCTGCGATTTTCACTAAAGAGGGGTTTTCTACAGCCACTGTTCCTAAAATAACTCGTTCAAGTCCTTTTGAAAGCCACATTTCTATTGTTTCAAGATTTCTAATACCTCCACCTAATTGAATGGGAATATTGCAGTTTTGTAAAATTTCTTCCACCGCTTCTGCATTAATTGGTTTCCCTGAAAAGGCGCCATTTAGATCGACTAAATGCAACCATTGACAGTTTTGGCCAACAAAGCTCAAGGCTTGATCTACAGGACTATCATTGAATACTGTTGATTTATTCATATCCCCACGAAGCAGTCGAACTGCTTTTCCATCTTTTAAATCAATTGCTGGATACAAAATCATAAAAATTCCTCAATAATCAGGCTTATGTTGTGCAGCCTTATAGCTAATTTACAACGTGACACAACAAAAGGCTTGAAACTAGGCAAGAAGATGTTCAACATCTGGGGTGTTAGGGAGGAAAATTAATGAAAATATTTTTATCGGTCACTCTGGCAGGATTACTTTTAGCTTTTACGGCATCTGCTGATCCTGTTTTTGGCGTGTGGAAAACTCAGCCAGGAAACGAAGGAAATTACGCTTATGTGGAAATCAAAGAGTGTGATGGAAAGATTTGTGGAGAAATGCTCAAAGCTTTTGACTCTTCTGATAAAGAAATTGACTCCAAAAATATTGGTCGGAATATTATCCTAGGGATGTCACCTAAAAAAGATGGTAAATACGGTGGAGGTAAGATCTGGGCTCCTGACGAAGATAAAACTTATAGATCAAAGATGAAACTCGTTAACGAAAATGATCTGAAAGTTTCTGGTTGCATTGCGATAATTTGCCGTAAGCAAGATTGGACTCGCGTAAAGTAGTTATAAATTCTAAAACAATTTATGATTTACTCACGGGCTCCAAGATAAAAAGTTTTCTATCATTTTTAAGCCTACGCTCGCACTTTTTTCTGGATGAAACTGAAAGCCCAATAAATTTTCGGTTCCAACAACCGCTGTTATATCGGTTCCATAGTCTGTGTAAGCCAGGCGTTGATCGCGATTGCCTACGACCATATGAAATGAATGTACAAAATATACATGATCGCCAGTAAAAATTCCCTTTAAGACGGGGTGCTCACCCTCTATGTTCAGAGTATTCCAACCCATGTGTGGTATCTTTAAATTTTTGTCTGTAGGGTTTATTTTACATACTTCACCGTCTATCCAGCCCAAACCGTCTGTTTCTTCGTACTCATAACCTTTAATTGCCATCAATTGCATGCCGACGCATATCCCTAAAAAAGGTCGCCCTTTTTCCACTGCTGCATATACCATTGCATCATAGGCCTCTGAGGATAAAAGTTCAGTCTTGCATGAAGGGAAAGCACCGTCTCCTGGAAGCACCAAACGATCAGCAGAAGAAATCACATCGGGATTACTTGTTACAACCACTGATCCTAAATTATTTGACACTGATATTTTTTCAAATGCTTTACGCGCAGAATGAAGGTTTCCACTACTATAATCAACAATAGCGGTAAGCATTTTTCAAAGAGCACCTTTAGTGGTGGGCAGGGCCGTTGCATTTCGAGTGTCTTTTTCAATGGCAAATCTCAGAGATTTTGCAAAGGCCTTAAAAGCAGCTTCTGCAATGTGATGGCTATTATACCCATGTAATTTCTCTATGTGCAACGTGATCCCTGCATGCGTGGAAATAGCTTGAAAAAACTCTCGCACGAGTTCGGTATCAAAACTGCCTATCTTATCGGTTGGCATATCAACATCAAAATATAAAAAGGGACGGGCAGATAAATCTAATGCGGTTCGGATAAGGGTGTCATCCATCGGCAATAGGCACCAACCGTATCTATTAATCCCTTCTTTGTTACCGATGGCCTCAGTCAAAGCTTGACCTAGGGCTATTCCAGTATCCTCAACTGTATGATGATCATCAATATGAGTATCACCGTTGGCTTTGATTTCTAAATCAATTAAAGAGTGGCGCGCGAGTTGCTCAAGCATATGGTCAAAAAAACCAATACCAGTTTGTACCTTGTACTTACCTGTTCCATCTAATTTTAACGAAACTGAAATATCAGTTTCTGTCGTTTTTCTTTTAATTTTGCCACTTCGCATGCCAAGCTCATTTTTTAAAGCGTTTTTTAACTTTGTTCTGCGGCTATACTGAACAGATTTCAAAAGGCCAAGTCAAAATAATTATTAAAAACAATTTTTATTAAATTGCTACTTTAATAATCGCAGATGGATACTTCAGCTTTCTGTCAGCAACACTCAGTGAGTTGATGACAGAAATAGGTTTATGCGAAAATATGATAAAGTATCAATTTCTAAGTAACTCAATTTGAGCCTTTGAAATTAAATTTTTAGATACTATAAGCTTGTGCGTGTTCTCTTTTGATTGGACAATTACCTATGGCTAATTCTTTTGTGCAAGCTGCAAAAAAAGTTTTGCAAACTGAGGCTGATGCTCTTGAAACACTTAAAAACGATTTGCCGAATGATTTCAGTGATCTCGTAAAACTTATTTTAAACTTAAACGGGAGAGTAATTGTTTCTGGAGTTGGCAAATCTGGCCATATTGGAAACAAAATTGCTGCAACACTGGCAAGCACTGGAACACCCGCATATTTTGTTCATGCCACTGAGGCCAGTCATGGTGACTTGGGTATGATTACTGAAAAAGATCTTTGTTTGCTTATTTCAAATTCTGGTGAGACCAGTGAAATTTTTGATATAGTTGCACATGCACGCCGTTTTAGTATCCCCGTAGCAACGATATCATCAAATACTGAAAGTACCTTGGTGAAAGCAGCTGACTTTAAATTATGCCTTCCAGTAGTGGAGGAGGCTTGCCCAATAGGTATGGCTCCGACTACGTCAACAACGATGATGCTGGCTCTTGGGGATGCTTTAGCTGTTGCTTTGATGGAGGCAAAAAATTTCAATACTGAAAACTTCAAAGTTTTGCATCCAGGAGGAAAGCTTGGTGCTAAAATGATGATGGTTAGCCAGGTGATGCATAAAAGTGACGCGCTTCCATTAGTTGAAACTCAAACCTCAATGAAAGAAACATTATTAACCATGTCTTCGAGAGGCTTTGGAATAGCAGCTGTAGTTAACGAAAAGGATTTTTTAGTTGGTGTGATAACTGACGGCGATCTTCGAAGGCATATAAATGATTTGATGAGCAAAACTGCAGGAGAAATTGCGAGCTTATCCCCAATCACTGTGGTAAGAGAAACCTTTGTGGTTGATGCACTGAAATTGATGCAAGAAAATAAAATAACTGTGTTAATCGTGACTTCTGCTGAAAACAAACCTGTTGGTATTCTTCATATTCAGGACTTGTTGAAAGTAGGAGCCGCATGAAAACTGCTATTATAATTCCTGCTCGATATGCCTCAACTCGCTACCCAGGGAAACCTCTTGCAGAATTAAGAACTAAAGAAGGAAAAAAAACTCTTATTCAGTTGAGTTGGGAAGCTGCCAACAAAGTTTCTGATGTATCAGAAATTTATGTAGCTACCGATGATGAAAGAATTGAGGAGCATGCAGCTGCGTTCGGCGCTAAGGTTATTCGTACCTCTTCGGAATGTAGAAACGGAACAGAAAGGTGTGCTGAAGCTGTATTAAATGCTGAATTAGACGCTGAAATTGTTGTGAACTTTCAGGGTGATGCTCCTTTAACACCCAATTGGTTTGTCGAAGAATTGATTGCTAGTTTAAAGTCTGATGAAAGTGCAGAAATGGCTACGCCTGTTTTGAGATTAGATAGAGAAAGTTATGATCTATTTAGGGAAGATAGAAATTTTGGTCGAGTAGGGGGAACTACGGTAGTTTTTGATAAAGAAATGAATGCCCTTTATTTCTCAAAAGAATTAATCCCATATTTTGAAATTTCAAAAATCGATCAAGATAAGCCAATTCCATGTTATCACCATGTTGGCGTATATGCATACCGACGAAATGTCTTGAATGATTATTTGTATTGGTCAGAAAGTCATTTGGAAAAGTTAGAAGGGTTAGAACAACTAAGGTTTTTATCTGAAAATAAAAAAATAAAATGTGTTGAGGTAAATAGTAGAGGTAATGTTTTTTGGGAATTAAATAATCCGGAAGATGTTCAGAGAATTGAGAAAGTTATTTCCTAAATGTTGAATAGTAGCGTTGTAAAAATTGGTGATATTTCCGTTGGAGGCGAAAGTCCGTTAGTTTTTATTTTGGGTCCTTGCCAGATAGAAAATCGTGATCATGCACTTTTTATGGCTGAAAAAATAGTTAAAGTTTGTGAACCTTCGTCATCAAAATTTATTTTCAAATCAAGCTTTGATAAGGCAAATAGATCTTCAATAACATCCTCAAGGGGGATTGGAATTGAAGAGGGTTTAAAAATTTTAGAGGAAGTAAAATCTACTTTCCGTTGTCCAGTTATTACCGATGTTCATACTGTTCCTCAGTGTGGTATTGTTGCTGAAGTAGTTGATGTTTTGCAAATCCCTGCATTTTTGTCACGACAAACTGATTTGCTGATTGCAGCTGGAGAAACTGGAAAACCGATAAACGTTAAGAAGGGACAATTTTTAGCGCCTTGGGAAATGGCAAATGTCGCTGAGAAAATAGCTAGCACAGGAAATAAAAAAATATTGCTCTGCGAACGCGGTACTAGTTTTGGTTACAACACATTAGTCAATGATTTTCGTGGACTGGAGATAATGGCTGAAACTGGTTATCCAATTGTTTTCGATGCAACGCATTCTGTTCAACAGCCGGGTGGGCGTGGTAATAGTTCTGGTGGCGAAAGAAAATTTGTGGCTGCGCTGGCCCGTGCTGCGTGTGCTGTCGGAGTATCAGCTGTATTTATTGAAACGCATCAGGATCCAGATAACGCGCCTTGTGACGGCCCAAACATGATTGATATTGCCAACTTACAAGACATTATTGAAAAACTGCGTCTTATTGATGAACTTATTAAGGCTAATTAAGTCAAACATAATAAATCCAAAGAGTGGTATTTATTGACATGCAACAGCTAAACGAGTTTGAGCGAAAAGGCTGGATTAAGTTTGAGTTTGATCAGCATTTAGAACATTGGGCAAAAACCGCTAATTCTGAAATTAATTTAAAGTTAAGAAATAAAGAATTTTTGCAAAATGGTTTGACTTGTCAGGGAACCTGGTTCGTCGGTGTAGAGGCTCTGGAAAATGATCCAGATGGATCGCTAAACGGCGTACCGTTAAGGGGACCTTTCAAAAGTTTAATGGAAAGTTACAAAACCCGTACTCTTCACTTGGCCCAGGTTTCAATCATTTTTCAAGGTTATCCAAAACCAAGAGGCCAAGAAAGCCAAAGCTCGTTTAACTTTAGATTAAAAAGAGATGCTGCACATGTAGATGGATTAATTGCTGAGACGCCTGGAGGTCCAAGAAGGCTTAAAGAGCCGCATGCTTATGTGCTTGGGATCCCAATAAATCAGGCCCCAGAGAATGCAAGTCCTATGGTGGTTTGGGAGGGTTCTCATCATCTAATGTCTAGTGCTTTCAAAAGGTTTTTTTTAAATCAAAATCTTAGCGAATGGGAAAATTTAGATATTCGAGAAATTTATTTTGAAACTAGAAAAGAAGTGTTTCGAAAATGTAAAAGGATTGTTTTGCACGCAAATGTGGGTGAAAGTTATATGATCCATAGACACTGTCTTCATGGAATTAGTCCTTGGGATCCGAAAACCGTTAGTTTTAGCGAGGGTCGAAAAATTGTCTATTTTAGACCCGAACTTGAAAAATTAGCAGACTGGCCAAATCTATGACAAATTTGCAATTCGGGCTGCTCTGCCGCCTCGTCGTTTCTTTAATTTAGATGCGCGCTCTGGTAATTCGTTAATAATCTTATCGCGCTCTATCTGGGGCAGCCGTGACCACGCGGAAATCTCTTCTATCGTTCTGTGGCAACCGGTGCATAAACGTTCGCTTGGATGGATTACACAAATCTTAACGCAAGGACTTTCAATTTCATTTCTTGCCCAAACTTCGCTACTCAAATTAACATACCTTTAACGTTTTTTATAATTTTTAATTGTTCAACAACTTTATTCTATCTAAGAACCCTTGAAGAATATAAGCAGCAGCAACATGATCAATTACTTCTGCACGACGTTTTCGGGTCGTATCCGCCTCGAGTAGTGCTTTTTCAGCAGCTACCGTTGATAGTCTTTCATCCCAAAATGTAATTGGGAGATTTGATTTGGTAGAAAAGTTTCTGGCGAACGCTCGGGTTGACTGCGCTCTTGGTCCTTCGGTGCCGTCCATATTTTTAGGTAAGCCAAGAATAATACCTGAACAAAGCTTATCGGTGATTATCTCTAAAAGACAATTGGCATCTAAAGAGAATTTTTTCCTTTTAATTGTTTTAATTGGAGTCGCAACCGAAAGAGTTTTGTCACTTACTGCTACACCGATTGTTTTTGTTCCCAAATCAAGTCCGATAAGGGCATTATTTACTTGGATGTTTTTAACAAATACCTCCAAATCTTCGTATATCATTCAGAAATTCCGACTTCAGTAGCTGTATTATTGATTATCTTTAAATCATTTGGTGACGAGCTAAAAATTTTCTGTGACTCTAGCCATACTTTTTGTGCACGCTTAATTTCGCCTAGTACCGAAAGTGCCCTGATAAGCCTAGCCCATTCCTCTGACGTTCCTCCCTCAGATTCTAGGCGGTTTGCTAAACCCTCAACCATTCCAGAAATCATATCTTGTCTTTCTTCTGATGTCATTTCGCTTGAAGCTTCAATATCTTCTTGTGTTGGACCAACTAAGGAAACATTGTTCTTTGGGGGAAGTTCATATCTATTTTTTCCAGCTAGCCATGCCACCTCCATAATTTGTTCTCGGATAGGCGTAATCCATGGAGCATCATGGGGGCCTTTTTCTAAAAGATTTCGCCAAATTTCAAAAGAACGATCTGGCCTATCAAGCTGAGCAAACATAAGACCAAGGTAATAGCGTGCACCACCATTACTTGAATCTCTAGATAATACCTGACGAAAAATAGTCTCTGCTTCAGGAGAAATGTAACCATCTACAGCTAAGACCATTAATTCGGCTAGCTCAAAAAGATCATTAGTAGGTACATTATCGCCTTTAATTTTCACAAGGGCCATCTGAGCCACAGCTGCTTCTTCAAAGTTGGAAAGACTGGCCTCTAAGTTGGCTAATAGGCGAAGTCCTTCCAAATCGTTTGGACGTTGTTCTACGGTTGATCGTAGTTTTTCAACTAATTCCCCCATTTCACCATCTGGTGTATTGATATTTTTAATGCTAGCCCGAGCGTCTAAAGCGTCTTGCTGCGATGGCCGTGTTTCTTTTAAAAAATTAGCTGCTGCAATTCTATCTTTTTGCGAAAAGTCAGAATATCCAAGATTTCCAAGGACCGAATAAAGGCCTAAGGAAAGAAAAATCACAAAAACACCAAAAATAAGTGTAAAAATTATTTTTGAATTGGCTGTTTGAGAATAAAATTTTAAGGATTTTTGGTTTTTTAATATTCTACGAGAAATTTCGATCCTTACTTGCTCGGCTTCCTCACTATTAATTACACCCTTGGCCACGTCTTTTTCGATTTCAGAAAGTTGTGATTTATAAAAATTCAGGTCTGCATTTTCATCAAACTGCGTGTTATTCCTTTTAAGGGTCTGATAAAAAATAATACAAACAAAGGCTAAAATAAATATTACGCCCAGCCAAAATAAAATCATTTTTTCTCCCCTTACTGAGCTCTTTTAAACATCAATTTGGATCAAAGTAAGCCCTTAAATCTTTCATGTTGCTAGATGTCGCAACTGAAATGATTTATGACGTACTGAGTCGCAGAGGCAAAAAGACTTCAGTTAGAAATGTTTAGTGATTTAGCTATTTTCGGATGAAAGATTAATGAAACGTTATTCTGTGTTTGCAGTTGCGAGAGAGGCGCTTCGCTATCATCAGGGATGGGGAAGAGCTTGGAGAAGTCCTGAACCCAAAAAAAAATATGAAGCGATTATCATAGGGGCTGGTGGCCATGGTTTGGCAACTGCATACTATTTGGGTAAAAATCATGGATTGAAGAACGTCGCAATTCTGGAGAAAGGCTGGCTCGGAGGCGGAAATACTGGTCGTAATACGACAATCATTCGCTCTAACTATTTACAAGATGCCTCTGCGGCAATTTACGAAAAGGCTCGAAGTTTATATGAAACGATGAGCCAGGATCTAAATTACAATGTCATGTTTAGCCCACGAGGGGTAATGATGCTGGCACAGACCCAGCATGAAATTAGGGGATATAAACGAACGGCTCATGCCAATGCTTTGCAGGGCGTTTCTACTGAATTTATTACCCCAGAGAGAGTGAAATCTTTAGTTCCAATTATCAACATTGATGGGCCTCGTTATCCAGTTCTAGGCGCTTTGTGGCAACCCCGCGGTGGAACAGCTCGGCATGATGCCGTCGCTTGGGGTTATGCTCGGGCATGTTCCGAAATGGGCATGGACGTGATTCAACAGTGTGAGGTTACGGGAATTCGCCGTAAAAACGGTCAAGTTCAGGGAGTTGAAACTAGCAGAGGCTCAATTGAGTGCGAAAAGCTTGGGATTGTTGTGGCTGGTCATACAGGTGTCCTGGCAGATATGGCAGGCTTTCGAATGCCTATTGAATCTGTAGCACTTCAGGCGCTTGTTTCAGAACCCATAAAGCCTTGCATGGATGTGGTTGTTATGGCCAACACTGTGCATGGCTACATGAGCCAGTCTGACAAGGGAGAAATGGTTATTGGAGGTGGTGCAGATGGATTTAATAATTATACCCAAAGAGGTTCGTTTCACCATGTGGAGGAGACAGTGAGGGCATTAATCGAAACATTTCCGATCATTTCGCGGCTTAAGATGCTACGCTGGTGGGGTGGTATAGTTGATATGACTGGTGATAGGTCCCCAATTCTTTCGACGACGCCCGTTAAAAATATTTTTATAAATTGTGGGTGGGGTACCGGAGGGTTCAAGGCAATTCCTGGATCAGGTTGGGCCATGGCTGAATTAATGGCGAAAGGGCATTCAAGTTTGACTGAAGAGTTTGGCTTAAATCGATTTAAAGAAGGTAAGTTTATCGATGAAAGTGTCGCCGCTGGAGTGGCGCACTGATGGAAAGCTTTAAGTTGGGACGATTGGGATGTTAATTTTCACGTGTCCATATTGTGGGATTGAAGCTGATGAGACAGAACTTACTCCAGGTGGTGAAGCTCATTTAAAGCGTTTTGGGCCAGGGTCCTCTGATGAAGAATTCGAAGGCTATCTGTTTAATCGTGAAAACCCGAAAGGCGTACACTTTGAAAGGTGGCGCCATGTATATGGTTGTGGCAAGTGGTTTCACGCTGCTCGCTGTACATTAACACTTGAGGTATTTGGAACGTATTCTGCTCAAACATTCGAACCCCCAAAAGAAATCAAAGAGCGCATAAGAGCTAAGCGGCCAGGTTGGAAGTGGAGAAATTTTAGTTGAAAATTTTCTTGAAAGTAAACATTGGAATGACTTTTAGTTTTCAAACTCAAGGGAAATTTCTCAATGAGTAAAAGGTTAGGAGTTGGTGGTCAATTTATTGATCGAAGTAAGCCTGTTGAATTTCGATTTAATGGTCGGCGTTTTTCCGGTTTCAAGGGTGACACACTGGCCTCAGCACTATTAGCAAATGATCAGGTTCTAATTGGCCGATCGTTTAAATATCATAGGCCAAGAGGTATAGTTTCATCAGGCTCTGAAGAGCCCAACGCTCTGATGAATTTGGGAGAAAACGAAACATTTGAACCAAATCAGCGAGCTACCACTACTGAATTATTCGAAGGGCTAACGGCATTTTCTCAAAATCATTGGCCGTCGCTAAATTTTGATATTGGAGTGATCAACAACTACCTTTCTAGATTTTTGCCAGCAGGCTTTTATTACAAAATGTTCATTCATCCTCGCCCATTTTGGAAATATATTTATGAGCCGTTTATTCGGCAATCGGCCGGCTTGGGCAAAGCTCCCTCGGTAAAAGATACCAGTGATTATGAACATTTCTATGCCTTCTACGACTTAGTGATCATTGGTGGGGGTATCTCGGGATTGAACGCGGCGCTAACGGCAGCTGAAAGCGGCCTAAAAATCTTAATTATGGAGCAAAATTCTGAGTGGGGAGGCCGTTGTCTTGTTGATTTTCCTTTTATAAATGAAGAGCCCGGTTTGAAGTATATATCTCGGATTTTATCGGAACTCAGAAAATATAAAAATGTTACTATGCGTTCGCGTATGATGGGAGCAGGTGTTTATGACCATGGCTATCTGCTGGGTTATGAAAGGCTGAATGATCATCTTTCTACAAATGAAGGACCACGCCACCGTTTGTGGCGAATACGTGCAAAGCAAATAATTACTGCGACTGGAGCAATCGAAAGGCCTTTATCCTTCCCTGGTAATGATATTCCAGGCATCATGCTAGCATCTGCTGTAAGAGATTATGCCACTAACTTTGGAGTTGCGGTAGGCGATAAAGTTGCCATTTTCACAAACAATGATGACGCATATAGGACCGCAATTACTTTACATGAAATTGGTGTCACCGTCCCAGTTATTATTGATGCCAGATCAGGCGGTGGGGGTGAATTAGCTCATCACGCAAAAGAATTAGGAATTAGGGTAGAGAATGGGAAGGCTATCTTAAAAGTCTTTGGCCAAAAAAGGGTTAAAGCCGTTATAATTTGTGACTACGAAAAATCTGGCGCAAATAAAGAAAAAATTGAATGTGACAGCATTGCTATGTCTGGAGGATGGTCGCCGGTTGTTCACTTGTTTTCTCATTGCGGTGGGAAGCTTAAATGGGATGAAGATCTGGCCTTGTTTAGGCCTGACAAAGCAGCCAAGCCAACTTCTTCTGACGGGTTGCCTTTTGTCACTGCAGTTGGATCAGCAAACGGATTTCTTTTGATGAATGAAGTACTCAAGGATACGTTAGACGGATCTAGGACTGCGATAAGAGCTGCAGGGGGTAAAATTAACAATAAAAAGACTAAAGAATTTTTGGATAAAAACGAAAAGGCCCCTGAAGCAATTTGGATTTCGCCTAAAGACGCTAATATTAAGAAACGCTCGAAAACATGGTTAGATTTTCAAAATGATGTTAAGGTGAGCGATGTTGAATTAGCCGCGCGTGAGGGATTTGAAAGCGTAGAGCACGCTAAAAGGTATACGACTTTGGGAATGGCAACCGACCAAGGTAAATTATCTAACATAAATGGATTGGCAATTTTGTCGTCAACTTTGGGTAAAGAAATTCCTAGGGTTGGAACCACTACGTTTCGCCCCCCTTACACTCCTATATCTCTTGGATCGATAGGTGGTTCTGCGCGAAATGAGCTTTTTCAACCAATAAGAAAAACCCCAATTCATGAATGGCATGAAAAAAAGGGGGCTTACATGGAGCCAGTAGGCCAATGGAGGCGACCTTTCTGTTATCCTAAAGAAGGGGAAACACATCAAAAAGCTGTTGAACGTGAAATTAACCAAACACGTTCTTCTTTGGGATTGCTTGATGCTTCCACTCTTGGGAAGTTATTAGTTACTGGTCCCGATGCAGGAAAGTTCCTGGATATGCTTTACACAAATATGATGAGTACCTTGAAGGTAGGGAAGTGCCGTTACGGATTAATGTGCTCTGAAAATGGATTTTTGATTGATGATGGTGTTGTCGCAAGAATAGATGAGCAAACTTGGCTGTGCCACACGACTTCAGGTGGAGCGGATAGAATTCATAGTCATATGGAAGAGTGGCTACAAACAGAATGGTGGGATTGGAAGGTATACGTCGCAAATTTAACTGAACAATTCGCCCAGATAGGGGTTGTAGGCCCCAATGCTCGTAAGCTTTTAGAAAAAATTGGTGGTCTGGATGTTAGTAAAGATGCCCTAGGATTTATGGAATGGAAGGAAGGAAAGCTTGGTAAATATGATGCCCGAATTTTCCGAATTTCATTTTCTGGTGAACTTTCCTTTGAAGTAGCAGTGCCTGCGGGTCAAGGTATGGCCTTCTGGAAGGAATTGATTGAGCTTGGAGAAGAGTTTGGGGTAATGCCATATGGCACAGAGGCGCTGCACGTTATGAGAGCTGAAAAGGGTTTCATAATGATTGGAGACGAGACAGACGGTACCGTTATCCCGCAGGACCTTAATTTAACATGGGCCATATCTAAAAAGAAAGAGGATTTTCTTGGAAAGAGAGCTCAAGAGCGTGCTCACATGGTAGACCCAAATCGCTGGAAATTAGTAGGTCTGGAAACTTTGGATGGTTCCGTTTTGCCGGATGGTGCCTATTCTACGGCTCAAGGGTTTAATTCAAATGGGCAAAGATCCACACAAGGACGCATCACATCTTCTTATTATTCACCAACTTTGAAACGCGGAATAGCGATGGGTCTTATATTAAATGGACCATCTCGAGAAGGTGAGATTATAGAATTTCCTAAAATTGATGGAACTATTATTCCTGCGAAGATAACTAGCCCAGTGTTTTACGATCCAGATGGAGAAAAGCAGAATGTCTGATACCTCCAAAAAAGAGTTTAAAAGATCATTTTCTGGTTATGTAGAAATTTGTGAGAAAATGCCTACCGGAATGATAACAGTGCGAGGTGATCTCAATTCTAGGAAACTAAAATCTGCTTTCAGCAAAGTAGTTGGAGCAACTTTACCCAAAGAAAGAAAAGTAACCCTAGCAGAAAATAGTATTGCATGGATGTCACCCGATGAACTCTTAATCATATGTGGCTACGATAATGTTTCTGATCTAATGAAAAAACTGCAAAAAGAATTAGATGATCAGCACCATATGCTAGTAAATGTTTCGGACGCGAGGGCTGTATTTGAAGTGTCTGGTGCTGCAATGGTTGAGATAATTGCGAAACTTGCACCAGTAAACGTTAAAACTCTCGAAATAGGTGAAATCAGACGGACGCATTTTTCACAAGTAGCGGCTGCATTTTGGTTAACTTCCGAACAACGCATGAAATTAATTTGCTTCAGTTCGGTGGCTGATTACATGTTTGACCTTTTAAAAACATCGGCCGTTGTGAATTCTAAAGTTGGTGAATTTTAGAAATTTGGGTTTCCATAATAATTAACGGAGTTTTTATCTTGAAACCGCCTGTTTGAGGCATAGTTTTCACTTGACCTTAGTATTAAATAAAACGCATCTAGGAACATAATTTTTTTAAAAGGACACAATGATATGGCTTTTGAACTTCCAGACCTTCCCTATTCGCACGATGCATTAGCGAACTTGGGTATGTCCACAGAAACATTAGAATTTCATCATGATTTGCACCACAAGGCCTATGTAGATAATGGAAATAAATTGATTGCCGGTACAGACTGGGACGGCAAAACGATGGAAGAAATTATCGTAGGAACATATGACGCAAGCGCTGTCGCTCAAAACGGTATTTTTAACAATATTTCACAATTATGGAACCATAACCAGTTTTGGGAAATGATGGGTCCCACAGGGCGAGAAATGCCGTCTGAGTTAGAAAGTGCTATTTCTGAAAGCTTTGGATCTGTTGATCAGTTCAAGGCAGACTTTTCAGCCGCTGGTGCTGGACAATTTGGCGCTGGATGGTGTTGGCTTGTTAAAGACACAGATGGTTCTTTAAAGGTCACAAAAACAGAAAATGGAGTTAACCCACTTTGCTTTGGACAAACTGCTCTTTTAGGTTGCGATGTTTGGGAGCATTCTTACTATATAGATTTTCGTAACAAGCGTCCGGCCTATCTTACCAATTTTCTGGATAATCTAGTTAACTGGGACAATGTCGCTTCTCGACTGTAATGCACTTATTCAAAGGCTCGGGTTGATTAAGTTTCGAGCCTTTGATCAAAATTTTCTATATATTCAACCGCTTTATCCACTGACTCTGTAATCTTAAATAGGTTTTTAAGTGATTTTTCCGCAAAACCTGCTGAAATTGTATGATCAATGAGGTTTAAGAGTGGATCCCAATAATTTTTCACGTTTATTAAAACAATCGGCTTCGCATGCACTCCTAATTGGGCCCAGGTTAAAACTTCAAAAAATTCATCTAATGAACCAGGTCCTCCTGGTAGCAAAATAACAGCATCCGAATTTGTGAACATGAGTTTTTTCCTCTCATGCATATTTTCTGTCACAATATAATGGTCCAGGTCGGTTTTCCCAACCTCCCGTTGTACAAGGTGGTCAGGTATTACACCAAAGGTTTTTCCTTTTTCCTTCTGTGTTGCTTTGGCTACTGCACCCATTATACCTGTGTTTCCAGCGCCATATACTAAACGCCAATTAGACTTAGCTATTAACGTCCCTAGTTTTTCTGCTTGGTTTACGTAATCTGGATTATCTCCTGATCTTGAACCGCAAAACACACAAACTGAGAAATTTTTCATTAGTTAGCCTTAATTTTGTTTGAGAAGCTTTGACCTTGCTACCTCAACTTGTTAGGATCATACAACAGGCAAATTTGCTGATCGCTTATTGGGGGCATAAATGGCGGCGATACCATACCTTTGGTACTGGATTATTGGAAGCTTAGTGGCAGTTTTAATTGCAACAGTGGCTATATTTTCCGAAAATTTAGTTGAAAAAAATATTGTGTCCAAAGTCGAAGAGAATAAGGAAATTTCGACAGAAAAAGAAAATCCAAGCGAGGGTGGAGAAAATCAAAGTGCCGTTGATCAGCAAAAGACTGTGGTCCAAGAGCCGACCGTAGCTGACGACAAAGTTGAGGGTGTTTTGGAGGCTGCAGAAGATGAGGTTTCCGCAGAAAAACCCTCCGATAATCAGACACTTGAAACAAAAAGTTCTGCTTATCCGCCATCGTTAGAAACCGCTAGAGTTGATGATGATGGAACAGCACTTGTTGCAGGGTCAGCATATCCAGGTTCTATCTTGGAAATTCTTATTGATGAGACTGTCGTTGAAACGATTAAAGTCGGTCAAGATGGAAATTTTGCGGTTCTTTTTGATTTGGAACTAAAAGACACGCCACAAGTCATTTCGATTAGATCTATCGAGAGTGGTGAAATATTAGTGTCCGAAGAAACAATGATTGTAGCACCGAAGGTGATTGAATTAGCGCAAGCAACACCAGTGGACACACAAACGGAAACTCAAAGTGTTAAAGAAGATGTCAGTGAGTCTGAAGATGAGCCACAAAAAATAAATGAAACAGTTTCTGAAGGAGACACATCAACCGAGTTGCCCGCCGATACTGTGCAAGCCATGGAAAACGATGATTCAGATGAAGTTGTCAGCGCTGATGCTACCCAAAGTGAATTGGCTATTAAAACCCCTCAGTTGCCACAACCAACTCAGGAAGACATAGAAGAAGAAGTACAGCCAACTTTAACAAAAGAGCCAACGCAATCTGAGATTGCTTCTTTAAATACTGAAACTGAAAACCCTACTGTTCTTTTAGCTGATAACGAAGGCATTAAAGTTGTCCAAAGTGGCGCTGGTCCAGATGTGATGACAGATGTACTTTTTGATACTATCAATTATTCAAAGGATGGTGGAGTTGCGGTTACTGGAAGGGGTCGGCCTGAAGCCATTGTACGCTTTTATTTAGATAATTCACCAGTTGCATCGACAGCAGTGGACCAGCAGGGTTATTGGACTGCCGATTTATCGGATGTTGAGGCTGGTGTCTACACGCTCCGGCTAGATCAATTAGATCAGACGGGAAAGGTTTCCAGTCGGATTGAAAGCCCATTTAAGCGAGAAGACCGAGAGGTTTTAGCTGGCCAAATTAAAGATACTGCATCACCAGCTAGAATAAACGTGATAACGGTTCAACCAGGAAATACCCTTTGGGCCATTTCTCGTGAAAGATATGGTCGTGGAATATTGTATGTTCAGGTTTTTGATGCAAATAAAGATAAAATTCGTGATCCGAACCTAATTTACCCGGGCCAGATTTTTGACTTACCAGACAAAATAAAGGTTAATTAAAAGTCTGATAATTTGTAACAAAAAAATAATAATCCTCTTTCAGGGCTATTCTTTAAGAGCAAACTATGAATTTTAAAATTATTGAGTGGCTTTAATGAAAAATAATGCTGAAATCGCACAAGCTGAACGTAAGTCAGCACTTAGAACCATTTTTCGGGTCGTACCTTACTTATGGCCGAGAGATCGTTACGATGTTCGCGTTAGAGTTATATTAGCTTTGGTTTTGTTAGTTTTAGCCAAAGTAATAATAAATTTTGCTCCATTCTTATACCGTGAAGCTGTAAATGCGCTAACCGACACAGGTTACACGCCGTTTTTACTTGGTGCCATAGGAATGACCGTCGCGTATGGTTCTGCTCGGATCCTATCAAGAGGATTTGAACAATTAAGAGACGTAGTTTTTGCGGTCGTTGCACAACGAGCATTTCGTAATTTAGCATTAGAGACGTTTCAACATATACATAAGCTTTCTCTAAGATATCACATTTCTCGAAAAACAGGGGCTCTGAGCCGTGTTATTGAAAGAGGAATTAAGGGTTTAGAATTCTTATTGAGATTTCTTTTGTTTTCGGTAGGCCCTTTGGTTTTAGAACTTCTTATTATTGCTGGAATAATGCTCTTCTGGTTCGATTATCTCTACTTAGCAGTAATACTTGTGATGATAGCGGCTTATGTTTGGTTTACTTTTAAAGTGACGGAGTGGCGGGTAAAAATAAGAAAATTTATGAATGACCAAGATACGGATGCTAATCAAAAAGCAATAGACAGTTTGCTGAACTACGAAACTGTTAAATATTTCAGTGCAGAAGAAAGAGAAGCTAACCGATATGATGGAGCCATAAGGCTCTATGAAAAGGCTGCACTAAAAACCGCATATTCTTTGGCTTTTTTGAATTTTGGTCAGTCTGTCATTATTACCATAGGTCTAATTATAGTCATGGTAATGGCAGCGCTTGGTGTTCAAAATGGATATCTCACTGTCGGTGACTTTGTTATGGTAAATGCATACATGATCCAAATTACGATGCCTTTGAACTTTCTAGGTACTGTGTATCGAGAGATCAGGCAGGGATTAGTAGATATGGGGGAAATGTTTGATCTTTTAGAACAGCCTGCTGAAATTATTGATCGTGAGGATGCAACTGAATTAAAGGTGACTGGCGGTCATATTGCTATGACGAATATAACTTTTGGATATGATGACAAGCGGCCAATTATACAAGATGTTTCGCTCGAAATTTATCCTGGAGAGAAAGTTGCAATAGTTGGCCCATCTGGATCTGGCAAATCAACAATTGGTAGGCTGTTATTTAGATTTTATGACGCTCAGAAAGGATCAATTACAATTGATGGGCAAGACATCCGCAATATTACACAAAAAAGTTTGCACAGTTCAATTGGTGTAGTTCCTCAAGATACTGTTCTTTTTAATGATACGATTTATTACAATATAGCATATGGACTTGATAACGCATCAAAGGCGGCCGTTGAAAAAGCTGCAGATGATGCTCAAATTCATGATTTTATTATGTCGCTTCCCGATGGATATGAAACAACCGTTGGTGAGCGAGGTTTAAAACTTTCAGGTGGCGAGAAACAGAGAGTGGGAATTGCGAGGACACTTCTGAAAAATCCACCTATTTTACTTTTAGATGAAGCAACATCAGCTTTGGATACTGAAACAGAACATGATATACAGGACGCATTGGCAAATGCCTCAGAAGGACGAACTGTTCTAACAATTGCGCACCGTCTTTCAACAATTGCTGACGCAGATAGAATAATTGTTTTAGAAAAGGGACGTATAGTAGAAATTGGAACGCATGAGGCACTGCTTAGTAAAAAAGGGCGCTACTTTTCATTATGGACAATGCAATTGTCAGAAGAAAAGCCAGCGGCATAATTGAAAGTGACTAAGCTAAGCATCAGTCCATCGAACATTATTTCACTTTTGTTAGCTTAAAAAACTCACTCAGCGGGACCAATCAAACCAGCTGGCTCATCTTTTTTAAGTAATGGTGGCTCTTCATAATCCCATATAATTTCCGCTGGTTTTGTTTTTCGGGCCATTCGATTCAATGCCCAGTCTTGCGCGACTTTTCCGCGCCTCGAGGCACCTATTCTCACAAGTAAGCGGGCAATCCATAAAATATATGTGACCACCCAAACTCTCGCTGCCAAGAGCGCCGGAGTAAAAACTAGCGTCAACATCGTCGCTGTTCCGAGCCCAAAAACAACCGCAGTAGCTAATTGTTTCCACCATAATGCGGTTGGGCTATCGACAGAATAGCCGCCATTTACAAAATCTAAGCTTAAACCAAACATCATCGGAGCCAAACCTGCCATTGTTGTAATGGTCGTTAAAAGTACAGGTCTAATTCTCTGTTCTGCTGTTCTAATGATCGCCTCTACTTTTGGAAGATATCTCGATAGCTCTTGGTAAGTATCTATAAGGACGATATTGTTGTTCACCACAATGCCTGCCAATGCAACGATGCCTGTTCCTGTCATAATTATTGAAAATGGTTGCTGCATCACCAACATACCTATCAAAACACCCACAGTTGATAATACAACTGCAATGAGTACGACAAAAGAGTTATAAAAACTGTTAAATTGTGAAAGAAGAATGATAAACATCAAAACTAAAGCTGCTGCAAATGCTGAGCTTAAAAAAGCTTGGCTTTCGGCTTGATCAGCTTGATCCCCTGTCCATTCCCAAGAAATTCCTGGGGGTAGGGGATTCTCTTGAAGGTAATTAGTTAAAAAGGCTATTCTTTCATTTGCATTAATAAAAACTTCACTTTCTATGCCGTCATCCGAAATCACAGTACGCTTCAAGTTTGGCTCGATACCAGCTTTGATATCAAAATACCTTTTCTGGTCTATGCGATTTATCTCAGCCAGCTTTGCTACCGGTTTGCGACTTATAAAATTTGATAAAGGAACTAGGCCGTCGGCAGTTCGGACTTTCAAATTGTCTAAAGTTGATAGAAATCTGTCTTCTTCTGGGAGTCTTACTCTAATTTCAATCTCTTCATCTGAGCTGTCGACACGCATCGTATCTAATAAAATACCTCGGGTTACCAGCTGTATCATTGCGCCCACTGTGGCAACATCAGCTCCGTATCGACCCGCTTTTTCGACATCAACATCGATTTGCCAATCTATTCCAGGAAGGGGCCTAGTATCTTCCACCTGAATTAAACCTTCTGTCTGATCGAAAATATTGCGCATTTGAGCAGTGGTGTTTAGCAAGTCATTCCAATTTTCCCCCTTAAGTCTAAGATGTACAGGCTTAGGGCTAGCTGGTCCTCTTTCCAATTCTAAAATTTCTATTTCAATACCCGGTAAAGCACTAAGTGCGTTGGATAGTTCAGCAATAATTTTATTTCCATCTAAGTCAGAATTTCCTCGCCTATTTTCCCAAGGGATTGTTTCTAATTGGATCTGTCCAATCGTATCTTTAGGTGCGCTTGCCCCAGCTGTATTTTGGTTCAACCCGCCGGCTCCTGCAAAAGAAAAGACGCTTTCAACGCCAGGGTGTGCATTAACAATTAATTCTGCTTGACGGACGAATATATCTTTTTCAGTTAAGGAAAGATTTCCTCTGGCTTTAACATATACGATCGCCTGCTCAGGCTCTCCCTCAACAAAAAACTCCACCCCATAATTATTTTTCCCAAAAGTTGTGAAAATGAAGCTAGTAAAGGCTATGACGCCCCCTATTGCTACCAGAGGCATTACTGGGTTTCCGGCTATAAATTTTATAAAGTATCCAAAGAGTGTCCTTCTATATCCGGCCTGGACATTTTTTTGTCTTTTGCGAATTTCTACTGATCCCAATACTATTGAAGCCATAAATGCTGAAGCGATAAACATGGCAACACCAGGTAAACTTGCCATTGGCCCTAACTTGTCGGGTTCGATGCTCAGAAGTAAGTTGGGGTTAACAACTTGTAAAATACTAAAGAAAAGTGAAAGCACTATGACGGGGACTAGCAAAAGACGAATAAACCAGGGTAAAACGTTGCGCAACCAATCAGAGCTGTTTTCAAAAAATCTACTTAATCTTCCGGACACCCCGCCCAAGATTGGTAAGTAAATCAACGCCACGATCAGAGAAGCTGATAAAACAAAAATTAGGGTTACAGGCAACATTCCCATGAATTGACCAGGAACTCCAGGCCAAAACAACATAGGTAAGAAGGCGCATAGAGTTGTCGCCGTTGAGCTCACTACTGGCCAAAACATTCGTTTGGCAGCCTCTACGTAGGCTTTCATAGGACCTGTGCCCTGTGAAATTCTTTTGTCGGCATATTCAACTACAACTATTGCGCCATCAACGAGCATTCCAACTGCCAAGATTAGTCCGAACATAACGATATTAGAAATTGTAACGCCCATTAGTCCTAACAAAACAAAACAAAGTAAAAACGATGTTGGTATTGAGAAGCCCACAAGAAGAGCGGCTCTAGTGCCAAGCGAGGTAAGTACAACAATCATAACTAATGCGATTGCTGTTAAAACTGATCCTTCCAGCTGCCTTACCATACTATCAACAACTCTGCTCTGGTCGTTCGATGTCCCAACATCCACTGCAGCTTTAAGATTGGTGGGCCAGTTTTGACTTTCCTTTTCTACCAAGCTTCGAACATCTTTTGCAGTGCCGATAAGATTAAATCCTTTTCGTTTAACTACTTGAAGAGCAACAGTATTTTCCCCATTGAAACGGGCAGTTCCGGCCCTATCCACGAAAGTTAACTTAATCTTCGCCAAATCCCCAAGGGTGACCACTCTGTCACCGTTCGTTTTTACGGGTAAATCATAAATATCTTGCGCTTCGTTGAAACTACTTGGTATTTTTACCGAAAATGTCCCTTGATTACTATCTACTTCTCCGGCCGCAATTAGCTGATTATTGTTTTGGACAACATTAATAAGCTCACCGGCCGTAACATTGTAACTTTCCAATCGCAAGGGATCGATGGTAACTTCTACCATTTCATCCCGGTTTCCAGAAATAACGGCCTCAAGTACTGCATCCATAGCTTCAATTTCTTCTTGTAACTTGGTAGCAACGCGCGTCATTGTTCTTTCTGGAACATCGCCCGTAAGGTTTACTATAATTATGGGAAACTCAGAAAAATTTAGTTCATTGATGGAATATTTTTCAGCACCATTTGGAAACAAAGCTTCAGCTGAATTCATTGCTTCTCTGACATCTGCCATTGTTTTGGCTTTGTCCCATCCGAATTCAAACTCTAAAGCAAGCCCCGCATAATTTTCTGCCGCCGTTGCGGTCATCTTTTTTAGGCCATCAAGGTCGGCTAGCTCTGTTTCCATTGGGCGAACGAGCAAAGTCTCACTGTCAGCAGCTGAAATTCCAGGAAATACAACAGAAATAAAAAGCGCTGGGATTTCTATATCTGGCTCACCCTCTTTTGGCAGCCCTGTATATGAAAAAATGCCTGCAGCTAAAGAGGCAATGATTAATGCTAAAATCATTCTGGCACGTTGTGATGCCCAGTCAATGATACCCGTCAATTTTTGGCCTCCTGAAAGTTTTTCTGTACCTTCACTCCATCAGTTACATATTCTTGGCCTACGATAATCACATTAGCATTTTTTGGTAGTCCCTTGAGCCAAACGCCATCCATGGTATCCCTAATGATATCTGTTTCATAAAAGACAACTTTAGATTTATCATTTACGGTTCTGACTCCAAGCGCTCCATCATCGTTTAACGTAAGGGCCGACTGTGGTAATAAATGCGCCTGGGTTCCATCAGATGCTATCAATATTTCTGCTGTTTGACCTTTGCTTATTGATAAATCTTTGTTGTCAGCTTCTATTTCAACTCTGAAGGTTCGAGTTGTTTGATCTGCTGAGCGAGATATGAATGAAACTTCACCTGTAATTTCTTGGCCATTTATAAGGTTTGCCTTTGCAATAGAACCTTTATTAACTCTGTTGAGCTCAGTCTCTGGAACGAAACCGACGAGCTTAATTGGATCTAGTTGTATAATTTTGGCACAAAGGGCCCCAGGTTGTAGCAAGGTCCCCAATTCCGCAGTATCTGTTTCTAAAATACCTGAGAAAGGTGCTTTCAAGGAAGTCCTCTCAATTTCTTTTTTTGCGACCGCAACAGAAGCTTCGGCTGATTGAATTTTAGAACGCGTGGTATCAAAGCCGGCATTGGCTGACGCTATGCTAGCCTCTGCAGCTCGAACGGCTGCCTCGGCGCTTGCCACCCGAGTTTCACTGGCATAACCTCCTTCGGATAGTTTATTTGCGGCGTTAAAATTTATCTTAGCTTCACTTAAACGCGCTTTTGCCTCATCTAATCTGGCCTGAGTTTCTGGTACTCTTGCTTTGGCTTCTGCTAAACTTGCGACTGCATCGGCTAGCGTTGCTTCTCGAGTGCCTGGATCCAGTCTACATAAAATTTGACCCTCAACTACAGTTTCGCCCTTACGAAGAGGCTCATTTATGACTTGTCCTGATGTTTCAGACCGAACTTCGACTAATCTCGCCGCTGCCGTTTCCCCGCGTAATGTCACGGCGCTGTCGATTATTTCTGCAGTGCTATCAACAACAATCACAGAAATTACTTTTTCGCCTTTTGCAACTTTAGAAGTAGTAAGTTCTGTACTATTATTAAGCTCAGGACCATCACTGAGATCATCTGCTAATTCTTCAATTTTTTTACCCTTGGAAAAATCTTGAAGCACATCGCGCTCGAAAACTAAAACATACAAAATGGCAACAACCGCTATTGCTGTGATTAGCGATATAATTCGCATATCCTTCCTTTCTCAGTGGTAGGCTTTTTTCGTTTAGTTGCGCATATAGTTAGTTTACGAACGATTAACCAGTTCAGATGGATATTTTTTTTAATTTTTTCAGATAATAAACTAAATTTTTGTCTTGGACATTTATTTGATATGAAGCTAAGACACATCTACTTGATGGTAGGAGAAAGAATTGAGCGATACTGATAGTTTTTTACAGGAAGTTTCTGAAGAGCTTCGACGAGATAAGCTTTATAGAAATATGCGTAAATACGGTTGGATTGGTTTGCTTCTCGTGGTCATCATTGTTGGTGGAGCTGCCTATCGAGAATATCAAAAATCTCAAGCTGCTGAAAGAGCTCAGCTTTTTGGTACAAATATAATAAAAGCATTAAAAGAGAAAAAATCAGTAGATCGCATCTCAAAACTACAAGAAATCAAGGCCCCTAGCGATAATGCTAAGGCTGTCTTAGCAATGCTGGTGTCTGCTGAAGCCAATAACGAAGAAGCATCCATTCAAGAACTAAGTAAATTGGCCGATGTTGTGGATGATTTGGATGTGGAAGCACATTATCGTGATTTATTAAACTTCAAGATTTTACTTGGTTCGGCTGAAAAAATGGGGCTGGAGGAAAGAAAAAGTGCTTTCTTAAAATTGAGTGAACCAGGAAACCCCTTTCGGCTCCTAGCAGAGGAGCAGATAGTTCTTATTGAACTCGAACAGGGAAATATAGATGGTGCGGTTGAAAAAATCTCACAAATATTATTAGACGCAGAACTTACAGTAGGACTTCGAAATAGAGCCACTCAAATGATGATTGCTCTGGGAAAAGACCCTGAGTTAATCAACAAATAATTACTGATTTAGATCTCTTGAATGGAGAAATTTGTTGCGATTAATTTTCCTCATTTTTTTAGTTGTAAATATTCTGTTCGCATGTAGTGAGCAGGATAGAATACTGCCAGGCAAGCGCGAAGATGCATCTACTGCTTTTGGTTTTTCTGACCAGGATAAAAAACAATTTACAAAATCAAATGCCATCAAGTTACCACCTATGAAGGCTAATGATCAGTGGCGATTAATTGCTTCTGCAGAGTCTAAAAATAATCCTAATTTAATGCTTGGTGAAAACCTTAGTGAGATTTGGTCAGTATCAATTGGTAAGGGGGATAGCAGGAAAAAAAGATTGGTTACGGATCCAGTTTTCTTTGAAAACAGGATATTCACTTTAGACGCAAACTCTATTGCATCTGCCTTTGATGTGAATGGAAAGCTTCTGTGGAAAAAAGATTTAACGCCTCCTGGTGAAAAAAGTGGTGAAATTTTTGGTGGTGGTTTAACCATAGGACAAGATCAGCTTTTTGTAACGTTAAGTTATGGATTTGTTCTTTCTCTTGATCCTCGCACTGGTGAAAAAAAATGGTCCCAAAGATTGAGTGGTGCGGGAAATACTGTTCCTGTTTTTGATGACGGTTTAGTTTACTTGGTCAGTGGGGACTCAAAAGCCTGGGCAATTTCAGCCAATAACGGTCGGATCAAATGGAAAATCGATGCTATTGGAAATGATACGAACTTAATCTCTAACAATGCACCGGCTACAAGCAAAAAATATGCAGTTTTTGGTTTTGGTAATGGAGAAATATATACAACCTTTAAAAAAGGTGGGTATGTTTTGTGGAGCTCGTCATTGAGCGGACGAAACGATGGTCGTGTTATATCTGCAATCGATGATATAGTCGCTAGTCCAGTAATCGTTGGTCGAAATGTTTTTGTCGCTGATGGTTCAGGAAAAGTTGTTTCTATCAAAGTTGAAAGTGGGGAACGAAATTGGACAGCTCCGTTTGGATCAAGTGGTAATCTGTGGGTTGCAGGTAAATCGTTATTTTTTATCTCTAATACAAATCATTTAGTGCGTTTGAAAATAAAAACTGGCGATGCTGTTTGGATGACGGAACTTCCATCTTTTTCCAAAAAAAGATTTGGAGGAAGTAAAAAAATTATTCGGCATTATGGGCCGATTATTGCTGGAAACCAAATTGTTTTAGCTTCGAGTGATGGATTTATTCGTTTTTATAACCCGGAAACTGGTGAGCAAATAACTGAACTAAAAATCAAAAACGGAGCCACAACAAACCCGATTGTAGTCGACAAAACACTATACCTGATTACTCAAGACGGTAATTTGCGGGCTTTCCGCTGATTTAAAATTATTACAACGGCGTATTCTTCAAGTTTTGGGAGCCCAAAATGTCATTTACTTTAGCCATTGTCGGTCGCCCAAATGTAGGCAAGTCTACGCTTTTTAACCGTTTGGTTGGAAAAAAATTGGCCTTGGTCGATGATGAACCTGGTGTAACGAGAGATCTTCGAGAGGGTGACGGGAAATTAGGTGATATAAAATTCACAGTAATTGATACGGCAGGTTTGGAAGATGCAACAGACGAAAGCCTACAAGGTCGAATGCGAGCTCTTACCGAGCACGCTGTAGAGATTTCTGATATTTGTTTGTTTATGATTGATGCGCGCATAGGCGTGACATACATGGACCAAACGCTCGCTTCTATTTTAAGAAAAAATGCGAAAAACGTTTTATTAGTAGCAAATAAATCTGAAGGTTCAGCAGGTGATGCAGGTACTTTAGAGGCATGGGGGCTTGGACTGGGAGACCCAATACCAATTTCATCTGAGCACGGGGAGGGTATGGGTGAGCTTTTGAGCGCATTAATGCCTTTAGCGGATCGCTTAGAGTCTGAAATGGCTCAAAGGATTGGGGACGTTGAAATCGATGCACCCGTTAGCAATTTTGATAATTTTGAAGGTGAACAGTTTTTTGATGACGATCATTTTAATAAAAAACCTTTGCAAATAGCAGTCATTGGTCGACCGAATGCAGGCAAGTCGACATTGATCAATAAAATAATAGGTCAAGATCGCTTACTGACTGGACCCGAGGCGGGCATAACAAGAGATGCAATTTCGTTAAACTTTGTTTGGAATGGTACTTCAGTTAAATTTTTTGATACGGCTGGAATGCGAAAAAAAGCTAAAGTGCAAAACAAGATAGAAAAGCTTTCAGTAAGTGATGGTTTGAGAGCTGTAAAATTTGCTGAAGTTGTTGTTATTTTACTTGATGCCGATATACCATTTGAGCAGCAGGATTTACGTATTGCTGATTTAGCCGAAAGAGAAGGAAGAGCAGTTGTCTTAGCGGTTAATAAATGGGATCTAGAGAGGAATAAGCAGAAAAAGATAGAAAATTTACGTGAGGCTTTTGAAAGGCTCTTGCCTCAACTAAAGGGAGCGCCTTTGGTAACCATTTCTGCAAAAACAGGTAGAGGATTACCCCAGCTTCGCAGCGCCATACTCAGTGCTTACAGAGTTTGGAATAGTAGAATTTCGACTGCTCAATTAAATCAGTGGTTATCCGCTATGCTTATCTCCCACCCGCCACCAGCTCCAAATGGAAAACGAATTAAAATGCGTTATATTACACAACCAAAGACCCGGCCTCCTGGATTTGTCATCATGTGCTCTAATCCTGACAAAGTGCCTCAAAGTTATTCACGGTATTTAGTTAACGGTCTCCGGGAAGATTTTAAAATGCCAGGAACTCCAATTCGAATGACTTTAAGATCTCAGGCTGAAAAAAATCCCTATAAAAACAAAAAGAAGCCGATCCAATCTAGATTAAAAAAGCATCTTAAATAATTGCAAATAAATATTTTTATATTTTTGATTTGGGTTTTTTCAGCAAAGGTTACCCTTATTATCAATAACCGTCTTTCCGCCTAGGTAATTTTTTAAAATTTCTGGTAATTTGACTGAACCATCTTCCTGCTGCCCGTTTTCTAAAACCGCAATTAGGCACCTGCCAACAGCTAAACCAGAACCATTCAAAGTGTGAACAAATTCTGGTTTTCCACCACTGCTAGGTTTGTACCTGGCATTCATTCTTCTCGCTTGAAAATCACCACATACTGATACAGATGATATTTCTCTGTAAGTTTGTTGCCCTGGAAGCCAAACTTCCAAATCGTTAGTTTTTTGGGCGCCAAATCCAGTATCGCCAGAACACAGTAACATTACTCTGTAAGGTAAATCTAGTTTTTCCAAAATAGCTTTGGCGCAGTTGGTCATACGTTCATGCTCAGCCAAAGAGTCATTCGGATGAGTGATAGAAACCATTTCAACTTTTTCAAATTGATGCTGTCGAAGCATACCAGCCGTATCCTTGCCAGCAGAGCCAGCTTCTGACCTGAAGCACTGCGTATGTGCTGTCATTCTTATCGGTAAGCTGCTTTCTAAAGTGATGGCGTTAGCAGATGTGTTTGTCAAAGTAACTTCTGAAGTTGGTATTAACCACCATCCATTTGTTGTTTGATAACTATCATCAGAAAATTTTGGCAGTTGATTAGTTCCAAACATTGCTTCTTCTCTTACTAAAACGGGTGTCATAGTTTCCGTTAAGCCATGTTCATTAATGTGGGTGTCTAACATAAATTGTGCCAGAGCTCTATGGAGGCGAGCTACAGAGCCACGCAAAACGACAAAGCGGGAGCCAGAAAGTTTTGCAGCTGTCTCAAAGTCCATACCTGGTATCGCAGCAGGTATTTCATAGTGTTCCTTGGGATTTTTTATTGTTCTAGGTTCTCCCCAAGAAAAAATTTCTACGTTTTCATTTTCATCGTTACCATCGGGGACTTCTTGATTTAGAATATTAGGTAAAGACATTAACGCTAAAGTGAGTTCTTCATCGAGAGATTTAGCTCTAGCATTCATGTCAGCCACTTCGTTTTTTTTCTCTGCAACAAGCTTGCGAAGTTTTTCGAACTCTTCCTCATTACCTGATGCTTTTGCCGCTCCAATTAATTTACTCGACTTATTTTGCTCCGCTTGAGCTGTTTCCGCTGCTAAAATGGCAGAGCGTCGATCTTCATCAATTTTCAAAATTTCTTTCGATGCAGCATTTATCCCACGCCGTCCAAGTGCTTTATCAAATTCTTTTGGATTTTCACGAATAAAGCGTATGTCATGCATAGGTTGCGTCCCCACAGATTTTTATAATTCGCCAAAGCGAATAACTCATATTGTATTTTAGTAACACCAAAAAATGTGTGAGGGTATTAAATTTATTTTACGATCGAAGTAAGCCGTTCTCATTAATTCTTCTTGCAATTCCTATAACGAAATTGCTTCAAAAAACTGGCATTATAAATCCCATAGGTACTTTTTAATCCAAAATTCACCAAAAGAGTATTTAACGACAGAAGCCCTTGCAAACTGGAGTTCTTGCGAATAGGTTGCGCGAGTGATTACAAGGGGTAAATCTAAATGGGTTTTCAAGACTTTATACCATTAATTTTGATCTTCGCGATCATGTATTTTTTACTAATTCGTCCTCAGCAAAAAAAGGTCAAAGAGCATCAAAACATGGTTGCGTCTCTCAGACGCGGTGATCAAGTAGTGACACAGGGTGGTCTTATTGGAAAAGTAACAAAAGTTAAAGAAGACAATGAAATTGAGGTTGAAGTGTCTGACGGCGTGAAGGTTCGCGTCGTTCAAAATACCATCGCTCAAGTTTTGTCAAAAACAGAGCCTGCTAAAGACAAGTAGCAAAAACTACGAGGTTAGATAAGATGCTTCAAATCGCTCTTTGGAAGCGTTTAGTAATATGGTTTCTTTGTATTGGCGGGCTGCTGTTAGCACTGCCCAATGCTTTCTACTCTAGGGTTGAAAGTTTTAACGACGCCAAGCTGACGAGCGAGACTGCCGAAGGTTGGCCTTCCTTTTTACCATCATCTCTTGTGAACCTAGGTTTGGATTTGAGGGGGGGCGCCCATCTTCTCGCCGAGGTTCAAGTAGCCGATGTATACGAGCAGAGAATGGCGGCTTTGTGGCCTGAAGTTCGAGATTTGCTTCGCAATGAACGAGCTAAAGTGGGAACTATACGATTACAAAAGGGAGAGCCAAATGAGCTCAAAATCAAACTGTCCAAACCTGAAGCGATTAATGACGCTGTAAAATTAGTAGAAACACTCGCTAAGCCTGTTTCGAGCATTGGCAGCGTCGGAAAATTGGATCTGGAAGTAATAGGAGAAAACAGTGACCTTATCGTAAGGTTAAGTGAAGCTGAGAGACGTGCGACTGATGATCGAACCATGCAACAAGCCTTGGAAATTATTCGGCGTCGAATTGATGAGGTAGGAACTCGTGAGCCAACCATACAAAGACAAGGCTCTGATAGAATCCTTATTCAAGTTCCAGGAATTGGATCGGCATCTGAGCTAAAACAGTTAATTGGCACCACCGCTCAGTTAACATTTCAACCAGTCATTGCAGCTCGCGTAAACTCAGACTCTATTGCAGGATCTGGCGAAGAGCTGCTCCCATCATTAGAAAACCCCTCAGAATTTTATCTTTTGGATGCCGGTGCTGTTGTCACAGGGGAAGAACTCGTAGACGCACAGCCAAGTTTTGATCAGAATGGGCGACCAGCGGTTAATTTTAGGTTTAACCCTTCTGGTGCTCGAAAATTTGGAGATTACACTGCTGAAAATATAGGTAATCCTTTTGCAATCGTCTTGGACAACGAGGTAATTAGTGCCCCGACTATTCAGAGCCATATACCCGGCGGATCTGGTATTATAACAGGTAGTTTTACGATAGAAGAAAGTACAGAACTAGCTGTCTTGTTGCGGGCAGGGGCCTTGCCGGCAGGTCTCTTATTTCTAGAAGAAAGAACAATTGGACCTGAATTAGGGGCGGATAGTATTAGAGCAGGAAAGATAGCCTGTGTTGTAGCTTTTGGGGCTGTTTTGATATTTATGGCAGCCAGCTATGGGCTCTTTGGTCTTTTTGCAAATGTTGCGCTTCTGCTAAACGTAGGTTTAATTTTTGGCTTGTTATCTGGAATAGGCGCAACATTAACATTGCCGGGAATAGCCGGGATTGTGTTGACCATTGGGATGGCCGTTGATGCTAATGTTTTAATATTTGAAAGAATTCGTGAAGAGTTAGTCTCTGCTAAGGGGCCGGCCAGGGCAATAGAACTAGGCTATGAAAAAGCTATGTCTGCAATTTTAGATGCCAATGTAACAACCTTTATTGCTGCTGTTATCTTGTTTGTTATGGGGTCTGGTCCAGTTAGAGGTTTTTCAATTACTCTTGGTCTTGGAATTATAACATCTGTTTTTACTGCAATATTTGTAACACGCCTATTAGTAGTTATGTGGTTTGAACGGCGAAGACCGAAAACGATAGAGGTTTAGTAATGCGTCTAAAGCTTGTACCGAAAAATACATCTTGGGACTTTTTTTCAAGGTCAAAATTATGGATAGGGATATCAATCGTTTTGGTTGTTCTATCCTTACTTTCATTTTTTATTCAAAGCCTAAATTTTGGGATAGATTTTCGGGGTGGTACAAGTATTAGAACCGAGAGTTCAGAACCTATAGATGTTGCAGATTACCGAAGCGCTTTGTCTAGTTTAGATCTAGGTGACATTACGATATCTGAAGTGTTTGATCCAAATTTTGCAGATGATCAAAATGTTGCGATGATCAGAATACAAGCACAACCCGGCCAGGAGGCAGCAACCTCTACATTAGTTGAAAATAGTTTGCAAAAGCTTCGGGAAGTTAGCGAAGATATAAAGTTTGTCTCCGTAGAAAGTGTTGGACCTAAAGTATCTGGTGAGCTGATCAAGACGGCTATAATCGCAGTAATTTTAGCTATTTCAGCAGTGTTGTTTTACATTTGGATCCGATTTGAGTGGCAGTTTGCCGTTGGTGCCATTTCAGCTTTGATCCACGATGTTATTTTGACAATAGGAATTTTTTCTGCACTCCAAATTAAATTTGATCTGGCAATCATCGCGGCAATTTTAACAATAGTTGGATATTCTTTGAACGATACGGTGGTTGTTTTTGACAGAGTGAGAGAAAACTTAAGAAAATTTAAAAAGCGATCTCTGGTAGAGGTAATGAACCTTTCGATAAATGAAACCATGAGCCGCACTGTAATGACATCTGTCACAACACTATTAGCATTGATTTCTTTATTTATACTTGGTGGTGATGTTATACGTGGCTTTGTTTTTGCTATGATTTGGGGTGTTGTTGTGGGGACTTACAGCTCCATTTTTATAGCATCTGCTATTCTTCTTTGGACTGGTGTTAAAAGGGATTGGAGTAAACCAAATGCCGAAGCAGGTACGCAGGTGCCGCAATAATCACTGAAAATCTTATAACGAGTATGCTGTTACAAGATGGCATGGTTTGGATTTTATTTGCTGCTTTGATTGCTGGTCTCGTTCGAGGTTTTTCAGGGTTCGGCACAGCAATGGTGTTTCTTCCAATCGCTAGTCAATATTTGACACCTTTTGAGGCAATTGCATCTCTTGCAATAATGGAGTTTCTTGGAACATTTGCTGTTATGAGAAATTCATGGAGTGATGCTGAAAAAAAAGATTTAGCACGATTAGTTGCTGGAATGTTTATCGTCACACCTTTTGCGCTTATACTATTGGCGCAAGCCAGTTCCGATGTTTACAGATACAGCGTATCAATATTGTCGCTATCTCTTTTGGTTTTAATAGGTGCAGGTATTAGATATAAAGGCCGACTAAATCCATTTATTATCTTTTCTGTGGGTGGATTAGGTGGTCTAACTGGTGGATTAACAGGTATTCCTGGTCCTCCAGTTATTCTTTTGTACGTGGCCAGTTCACATCCAATTTCCGTAATAAGAGCAAATAATCTCCTTTTCTTATATTTTTTTGATGTTTGTGTGGTTTTATTTTTTCTTTTTACTGGTGTTCTTACCTTGAAATTGGTTTTACTTGGCTCACTGTTAGCTGTTCCCAATTTCTTAGGTAATTTTCTTGGTGCTAAATTTTTTAATCCACAAAAAACAAATCAATATCGCCTATTTGCTTATATAATCATTGCGACAGCTGCCATAAGCGGTCTTCCTGTTTGGGACTAGTCGGTTACAGAAACGAGTTTGGAAATTTTTTATGCACGTTAATGAAGTTAAATATTTTGATGCAATCCCAATTGATAGCTATGGACCTGGGTTTTTTCGTATCGAAGGTAAAATTTTAAAAAGTGGTATAGTGTGTTCCCGGTCCGGCGTATCTTCATGGACAGGTTACAAAGACTTAAATATTTTGGAAGAATTGCAATATAAGATTGACGTTTTGTTCGTAGGTACTGGCAATGAAATTTGCCAGGTGCCGGAAAGTTTCCGTAAAAGGTTGGAAGAAATTGGTTTAGCTTTGGAAATTATGAGTACACCTTCGGCATGCCGAACTTACAACGTATTACTTTCTGAGGGGCGGCGAATTGCCATCGCTGCTCTGCCTGTTGATGAAAGGTAAAGAAATTGGCTATTTCCGTTAAGTCATTATCAGTATCTCGCGGTGGAATTAACCTACTAGAGGGACTTAATATCGAATTAAATGGTGGCCAGGCAGGTATTTTGCACGGTCCAAACGGAGTAGGAAAAACGACCTTGCTAAGGGCATTAGCAGGCTTGCAGCCTATTGAATCAGGTAAAATAGAATATTCAATCGATGATGTTTGCTACTCTGGTCACGCTGATGGTGTCAAACCCACTTTAACAGTTCGAGAAAACTTGGAATTTTGGGCAGATATTTTTGGTCATCACTCAATTAGTGAGGCCGCTGAACAATTTATGATAAGTGATTTTCTAGACTTGAAAGTTGGGACTTTGTCAGCCGGTCAAAAAAGAAGAGTTGGACTTTCAAGGCTTGGATTAACTGGCCGCTCGATTTGGTTGCTTGATGAACCCACTGTTTCCTTAGACCAAACTTCCGTAAGTATTTTTGAAAATATTATAAAAGATCATCTTTTGAAAAATGGTTGTGCATTAATTGCAACCCATATTGATCTAGGATTAGAAGACAGCGCCAAAATAATTAATCTTTCTAAATATCAACCTCAATCAGGGAAGTTGAGTAGGTCAGATGAGGCTTTTGTATGATTGCATTAATTTTCCGTGATTTAAGAATTGCCATTCGAGTGGGGGGAGGCTTTGGCCTAAGTTTGGCATTTTTTTTCATAATTGTTATTTTTTTTCCGTTTGCCATTGGGCCAAATTTAGAACTGCTATCTAAAGTGGCTCCCGGAACATTATGGATAGGAGCTCTTTTGGCCTGCCTTTTATCTCTTGAACGTATTTTTGCTTTAGATTTTGAAGATGGAACATTAGATTTGTTAGCGACTTCACCCTTGCCATTGGAGGGTGTTGTGATGGCCAAAGCCCTAGTCCATTGGTTAACCACCGGTTTGCCGCTAGTTTTTATATCACCTTTTCTTGGGATTTTGCTTGGTTTGCAAAATATCAGCGTTTTATTTTTGGTAATGTCGTTGTTGCTAGGAACGCCGGCCTTGAGCATAATAGGAACATTTGGTGCCGCTTTAACAGCAGGAATGAAACGAGGAGGGCTTTTGTTGTCACTTTTGGTTTTGCCTCTCTATATACCAACCTTGATTTTTGGAGCCGAGGCCGCGCGCCGTGGAATAGAAGGTTTTGAAATACAGTCCTCTATATTGTTGCTATTAGGTGTTACATTGTTAAGTTGGGCCATATTACCATTTGCTGCTGCCAGCGTGCTTAGGATCAATTTGAGATAAAGGGTGAAAATGTCTTTTTGGGAATATGCTAATCCAGTAAAATTTCTAAAGCTGTCAGGTACCGTTTTGCCTTATTTTAGTGTTTTTGCTGCTCTTATGATAATTTCAGGTTTGTGTTGGGGTTTTTTCTTCACACCGGACGATTATAAGCAGGGCGCAACCGTGAAAATATTGTACGTACATGTGCCAGCTGCCTTCGTGGCTATTAATGCCTGGTTCATGATGTTGATTGCATCAATTATTTGGTTAGTAAGAAGACACCATGTAAGTGCTCTTGCGGCGAAGGCTGCTGCTCCCATAGGTGTTGCGATGACCATTATTGGTCTAGTCACCGGTGCCTTGTGGGGGCAACCAATGTGGGGCACATGGTGGGAGTGGGATCCAAAGTTAACTTCTTTTTTAATCTTATTTCTATTTTATATTGGCTACATTGCTCTTTGGTCTGCTGTCGAGGACCCAGACAGCGCCGCGGATCTGACCTCCGTATTATGTATAGTGGGGTCGGTATTCGCTGTTTTATCACGATACGCGACAGTATTCTGGAACCAAGGTTTACACCAAGATGCATCGCTGTCAGTTGATAAGGAAGAACATGTTGCCGATGTGTTTTACTACCCCTTATTAGTTGTCATGGCAGGCTTTGTTTTACTTTTTATTGCTTTGGTTTTGCTCAACACCAGATCAGAAATAATGACGAGGAGAGCGAGTGCACTGGTTGCTCGCAGAAAGGTTTAATATGCCAGATTTGGGGAATTATGCTTTTCATGTGCTGTCTTCATATGGGGTAACAACCTTAGTAATTGTTGTCGTAATAATTTTTTCTTACATAAAATATAAAAGAGCTAAAAAATCCCTAGAAAAAATAGAGGCAAATATTAATGGAAAATAAGCGTATTTCACCGCTTATTATTTTACCTCCCCTAATTTTTTTAGGTCTAGCTTTTCTGTTTATATTAGGTGTCAAAAGAGAAAACCCAAATGATTTGCCATCTGTTTTTATTGATCAACCCGCTCCCAATATTACAGAAAGCCCTCTAAACGGCTTTGACCCAGTTTTACCTTCAGAAATTACCAGACCGAATATTAAATTAGTTAATTTTTGGGCGAGTTGGTGTCCACCTTGCCGAGCCGAGCACCCTAAATTATTGGAGCTTTCTGAACAAGGTATCCAGATAATTGGCATAAATTTTAATGACAAAGAGAAAAATGCAAAATCTTATTTACTAGAAAGTGGTAATCCCTTCTCGAGTATAGCATTTGATCCATCTGGTAAAACGGCAATTGACTGGGGAGTTACAGCCCCGCCAGAAACTTTCATACTTAACAGTCAAGGAGTTGTTATTTTCCGTTTTGCAGGGCCATTAGTTGGAACTGACTATGAGAATAGGTTCGAGCCAGCCTTGAAAAAGGCTTTGGAACAATGATCAGGTTCTTTTGTTTTAATAAAACTAGTAATGAGCTGATAGTGAATCTAACGAACTTTTCTGAGGAGGTTTAAACTTAGTTAGGTCAATTCCCATGACGGCCTGTTTGTATTCCTTAATATCAGGGGTCCGCCCTAAAATTGCAGAAAGTACGACGACAGGCGTTGATGCGAGCAAAGATTCACCAGTCTTGCTGTCAGTGTCTTCAACTACCCGCCCTTTAAATAACCTGGTAGACGTTGCAAGCACAGTGTCTCCCTTGGCTGCTTTTTCCTGGTTTCCCATACAAAGATTGCAACCGGGCCTTTCAAGATAGAGAATATTCTCGTACTCTGTTCTTGCTGCAGTTTTTGGGCTACTATCATCAAATTCAAAACCTGAATATTTTTGTAATATTTCCCAATCACCCTCATCCTTGAGTTCCTCAATGATGTTATATGTCGGTGAGGCAACAACCAGCGGAGCTTTAAACTCTACTTTGCCGCTAGTTTCTTCTAAATTTCGTAGCATTTGTGCAACAATTTTTATATCGCCCTTATGGACCATGCATGATCCAACAAATCCCAAATCAACCTTCTTATTTGCATCATAAAATGAAATAGGTCGGATTGTGTCATGAGTGTATCGTTTTGAAATATCGATGTTATTGACATCGGGATCGGCGATCATGGGCTCATTAATTAAATCCAAATCTACAGTTACTTCTGCAAAATACTTCGCATTATTGTCGGGTTTTATAGCAGGTTTCTCACCACTTTTTATTTGATTAATGCGCGTCTCGGCGATTTTGATTAAACCACCTAACATCTGTGCGTCGTTATCCATTCCTTTTTCAATCATAATTTGAATGCGATCACGCGCTATTTCCAAGGATTTGATAAGCGTCTCGTCTTCTGAGATGCATATAGAAGCTTTTGCTTTCATCTCCGCAGTCCAGTCAGTAAAGGTAAAGGCCTGGTCTGCAAGAAGGGTTCCAATGTGAACTTCTATTACTCTTCCTTGAAATACATTATCACCAAATTGTTTTAGCATTTGAGCTTGAGTGGCGTGTACTACATCCCTAAAATCCATGTGCTCTGCCATTGAACCTGTGAAGGTTACTTTTACTGTTTCAGGTATTGGCATTGTGGCTTCACCAGTTGCTAAAGCCAGTGCAACTGTCCCTGAGTCTGCGCCAAAAGCCACGCCTTTTGACATCCTCGTATGCGAGTCACCTCCTATAATTATAGCCCAGTCGTCAACCGTAATATCGTTTAATACCTTATGGATCACATCAGTCATAGGGTGATATATGCCTTTTGGATCTCGACCAGTAATTAACCCAAAATCACTCATAAAGCTCATCAATTTAGGTGTGTTTTCTTGTGCTTTAATATCCCAAACGGATGCCGTATGGCATCCAGATTGATAAGCTCCATCCACATTTGGTGCTAAAACAGTCGCGGCCATAGCTTCAAGTTCTTGAGCTGTCATAAGGCCAGTAGTATCCTGTGACCCAACTATATTTACCTTAACTCTAACATCAGAGCCTGCATGCAAGGTCTTATCGTTTGTAACTCCTTGAGCATTTGCATTGAAAATTTTCTCTACAGCCGTCATTCCTTGATTTGGATGCGAGATTTCTTTGGCTTTTGCATAAGCCGATTTTAATTCCAAACCCAAAGCTTCACAGGCCAAACTTTGAAGTTTCTTTCCAAAGACAATCGAATATGAGCCTCCAGCTTTCATAAATTCAATTTTCTGTGCTGTAAAAGAAGATGCAAGATCTACAAGCTCCTCATCTCCAGAGTCACTTAATAATTTTTTCTTTTTTACATCAATTTTTAGAAGTGTTCCTGAGTCCACCGAATACTTTTGTTCGAGTACTGGAGTGTCATCATTGTTCAGGATAGGTTTTCCATTCTGGTCTACTTTTTTGACCCAGTTTTTAAGATCAACGCCTATTCCACCTGTCACTCCTACCGTTGTTAGGAAAATTGGGGAAACGCCATTCGTTCCGGCCACTATCGGAGCTGAATTTACAAAGGGTACGTATGGACTTGACTGTTTTCCTGTCCATAAGGCCACATTATTAATTCCAGACATTCTTGAAGATCCAACACCCATCGTACCTTTTTCAG